>JAEEGL016992099.1_pt1 | contig 13575 bp, 6 predicted proteins | sample 9134231 | NCBI WGS metagenome assembly JAEEGL01 (sample SAMN16246548, study PRJNA631951) | gut metagenome | biome: gut microbiome; feature: rumen; material: fiber-attached | host: Bos | place: Iran: Karaj | collected 2018-10
GCGAATTGGCACATTGACTTGTCACTAATAAAAAGTCCGAAAGGATATACTACATTGACTTGCTGCAGGGTGCGATTGTCGTGAGCATCGGCAAAATTGACACAATAGTCGTTGCCAATGTAAGTCTTGTATACGTACGAAGCCATATTGCGCATTTTATCGGTAATAGGCACTTCGACGCCCGCTTGCTTGAGCCAATAGAGTATTTCGAACATCGACGCTGCAGCTCTATCCCAATAACCAGGACCTTCGTCGCAGCCGCCATCTTCGGGGTAAGCATCAACAAAAGCTTGAAAAGCTTGCACAATCTGCTCCACTGCTTGCATCTGTTTGTCGCGATTGGTTTCGCATAACAATACACACGAGAGCCAATTGGAACATATCCACGGATTCCAGTTCATACCAGCCTTTTTCCACCAGTAGTTACGCTGCAAAGCTGGTTGCAAAATGCGGTTTTGCACCTCGTTGCAAATGCGTTTCCATACATCGGGAGAGAATTTGTCGAGTTGTGGACGTAGCATATATGCAGACCAAACGATGAGGTTGGCAGTTTCGGCATTGAAAAGGTCGACCTCTTGCAGTTCGGTGAGCGGTATGCGCTTGCCATAATGAGCAGGAATGCCCCACCACGTCTCCTCGCAAAACGCGCCCAACCCGTTTATTATATCGGGAGTAAAACGTCCCTTGCCCTCAATCACTTCGGCCATAACAAGTGCCGCCAACTGTCGCCGTTTCTCAAAGCAGATGGCTTCGTAGTTGACGCGATTGCCAGTTATCTTGTTTTCTGCAAACACCGTCCACGGAAGTACTGTCCAGGGTTTGCCTAAATATTGCTCGCCATAGCTAATATAGCTCTGACGCATTGTGGCAGGTATACTATCGGTCCAATAGCTATCGCCCACCTGTGGCATAGGCTGAAAACTCTGCGGCGCAATGAGCGAAATGAATATGGAAACAAGAGTGTGAAACACGATGTTAATTATGAGTTACGAATTATGAGGTACGAGTTTAGAGTGTAAAGTTTAGAGTAAAAAGTTAAGAGATGTTAGTAGTTAAGAGTTAAGAGTGTAGAGTTGCTAGCTTTCAACTCTCAACCTTGAACTTTCAACTTTGAACTTTCAACTTTCAATTTTCAATTGACAATTTCAAAAAATGGAAGCGGTTACGTGTGTGAGCAACCGCCTCCCACATTACTTATAAATAGAAACTTATCACATAATCAATTATATCCTGGATTTTGTTCAATCACAGCGTCCTTGTTGAGCTGAATCTCGGTGAGCGGGATAGGCAAAAGAGCGTTGTAGTCTTGGTATCCCTCGATAATCTTCTCGGCAGGAGCAGTTTCGATGGCTTGAGCTTTTTTGATGCGTTCGCCAAGTGTGCCAGTGCGCACGAGTGTCATACGTCGGTTCTCTTCGCCCACGAGCTCACGGATACGTTCGTCGAGAATGAAGTCGAGAGTGATGTCGGCAGCACTAACAGCACCAAGAGTAGCATCGCCTTGCTCTTCGCGAGCTGTTTTGAAAGCACGATCGCGCAGAACGTTGATGTCGTCGGCAGCGCCAGAGAGATTGTTTTGGCGGAAACGAGCCTCAGCGCGTAGCAAGTAAGCCTCGCCAAGGCGCATAAGAGGCCAGTCTTTCACCATGCTCCAACCAAAGTCGTCGGTTGGGTCGTATGCACCCCATTTGGTTGGGTGCGGATACATAACGTTGAGTGTGTCGGCCTTGTGCCAATAAACACGATCGCCAGTTTTGATGGTTACTTTCGTTGCACCTTCAGTGTTGTCGTCAACCCAGAAGCCATCTTTTACCGAAATCTCTTTTTCTACGCCGGCTTTATTGGCATAGAGCATACGGCGAATATTGTGGTTAGAGTTGCGCACGTCGTATTTTTCGATACTATTTTGGTTGAAAGCTACATGTTTTACATAGTTGCTTAGGCGCAAACGTCCGTTGCCACGACCACCAAGCGAATCGGCATTAACCATGAAGTCGCTCAGTTTGTGGAAAGCTGCCACCCAGTTACGACGTTGCTGAGGTGCATTGATAGTACCACCCGTTACGGTATTGTTATACTCCATTTGGAAAATCCAGATGCCTTCGGTGTTGCCTTGCGAACGGCGTTGGTTGCCCCAGCGGAACATATCGGCATAATAGTCGCCTGCTTCGCCAGTGAATTTGCCGTAGCGCGCTTGAATAAGTTTGTAATTACCACCTTCGATGGTAGGCGTAATTACATCTTCTGCTTTTTTGAAGTATGAGTTATCGCGCATACCTATACGTAGGAAAGCTTCTGCAGCAAGCATACGAGCGCAATCTTTATTTATGCGGCTTTCGGTCTTGGTTTTATCAACTTCGGGCAGATTAGCTATAGCGTCGGTGAGGTCGGCTTCGATAAGCTTATCAACCTCGGCTACAGGCTGACGTGTTAGGTCGGTGCGTGGCGTGGTGATAGGCTCGGCAATCAAAGGGACATCGCCCCAAAGGGTAACGAGCATATTGTAAGCGTATGCACGGAAGAACTCAGCCTCAGCTTTTTCTGCTGCCGTAGCATTAGCATCAGTGATGATGATGTTTGCAGCGCTAATTATGCCGTAGAGGCTGCCCCAAGTGTGGCTTACACCACCGTTTTGCGAGGTGAGTTGTGCATACTTATAGAAAGGCGTTTCTACACCTTGCACATCGCCAGGAGCGCCCACGTCGGTACCATCTTGCCAGCAACCAACGTAGCCCTGTTGGTCGCTCCAACCCCACATTTGGGCATATTTATAATGCAATCCTATCACCTTTGCATTTACGTCCGAAACGTCGGTGCCGTATTGCGAATACATTTCTTCGTCGAGATAGCTATCGCTACACGATGTGCCAGCAATCAAGGCAGCTGCGCCCGATGCTGCGAATAATATATGTTTTAGTTTCATAATAATACTAACTATTAGAATGTTACGTTAAGACCAAACACTACGCTGCGTGTCATAGGATATGAATTTTCCCAACCGCTCCAACCACGTTGAGTTTCGGTTGATTCTGGGTCCCAACCAGTCCAATCGGTCCAAGTGGCGAGGTTGCGTCCGCTTACGTATGCCTGCATAGAGCCAATGTGCATAGCATCGGTCACATTCTTGCCAAAGGTGTAGCTGAGTGTCACGTCTTTGAGGCGGGTGTAGCTTGCGTCTTGATAGAATCCGTAGCCATATTGGTTAGAGTTCTTGTTGAGCGAGCGGAACTCGTAGCTGCGGTTTTCTGGAGTCCAATAGCCGATTTCAGTTGTTGTGTTGCGTCGGCCCATTTCGTCGCCAGCCATTGCAAGGAGAGCGTTGTTACGTTTGAGGCCTTGAGTGGTTTGAATGAATACGCTGAGTGTCCAATTCTTATATGTAAAAGTATTGGTCATACCACCAATCCATTTAGCAGCTGTCTGTCCTTGCACTTTCTTGTCGTCGGCTGTTATTTTGCCATCGCCATCGAGGTCGGCAAGTTTTACGTAGCCTGCTTGTGCATTAGGATCCCAATTGAGGTGGTCGCCACGCTTTATTTCATCTTCTTGCCAAATGCCTACCATAGTGTAGTCGTAGATCACGCTGATAGGCTGGCCAATGAACCAACGGTTGCCGAGGTCGTCTTTCTTATCGCCATAGAGGTCGACAATTTCGTTCTTGTTCCAAGAGTAAACGATGCTTGTGTTCCAAGAGAAATCGTCGATAGCAATATTGCGAGTATTGATGGTGAGTTCTACGCCTTTGTTGCGAGTCTCGCCCATATTAGCATACGTACTGCTGTAACCAGTCATGTCGGTAAGGTTGCGCGAGAGGAGCAAATCGGTAGTGCGCGACTGATAAATATCTAAGTTACCTTGAATGCGATTGTTGAGGAAACCGAAGTCGATACCTACGTTGAAGGTTTTGGTAGTCTCCCAAGTAAGATCGTCGTTACCCAAGCGGCTATTTGTGGTGAGTGCAGCCGTTGCTTTGCCATCCATAGCTAACATGCTACTACTCATCTTGCTCAAAGTAGAGTACTGACCGATAGCCTCGTTACCAGCTTTACCATACGAGAGGCGGAGCTTGAGGTTGTTGAGCACGTCGAGGGCATTCTCCATAAAGCTTTCGTTGGTTACGTTCCAACCAAGAGCAACCGAAGGGAAAGTACCATATTTCTTGCCATTGCTGAAAACACTCGAACCATCGCGACGAACGGTGAATGTGAAGAGGTAGCGGCTGTCGAACGAGTAGTTCAAACGGCCCATTTGCGAGCAGGTGGTATAGAGAGTCTTCTCTGATGAAGCATTTTGTGTTTCGCCCGAGTCGAGGTTATCTGAGCCAAGGTCGTCGTTGATGAATTTGCTTGCGCTCGACTGATGCTCTTGCCATTTCTTGCGCGAAGCAGCATATACACCAGTGAGGTCGATGTGGTTCAGGCCGAAATCTTTTGCATAGCTCAAGATGTTTTCTGCCACATAGCTCTGAGTTTCGGAACTATACATATAGCCATAACCATTGTTATCGTTCTGCTCGCGGCCCTGATAGTGGTCGTGGCGAGCACCAATGAATGCGTGACCATAGCTAAACTTATATTTCAAACCTTCAAGTGGGCTCCAAATATTACCAAAGTTGAGGTCGGCATAACCATTAAGGTTGATGTTCCACTGACGGCGTTCGTCGGGGCGAGTGGTGTTGAGAAGTGGGTTAGCCCACAACTGCTCCGAATACATAGGATAGATGCAGTATGAGCCATCGGCTTCGTACATCTTAGCGTATGGCGACATAGCCTCAGCGTTTACGAAGTTAGCGCGACCGCCATCGCGGTTGTGAGACACTACAAAAATGTTGGTACCTACGGTGAGGTAGTCTGTTACGTCCATATCGAGGTTGGTGCGGATAGAGTAGCGTTTGTAGTCGAAGCCCTTCACAACGCCTTTTTGGCTCATGAAGTCGCCCGAAACGAAATACTTCACACTCTCGGCGCCACCATTGATGCTGATGTTGTGGTCTTGAATGATACCCGTGCGGGTTACTTCGTCAATCCAATCAATCTCTTTGCCTGCAGCCTTAGCTTCAGCTTCGTTGGCGTTCTTTACATAGGCGTTGTACATAGTCTCACCTTTGTTCTGTGCGCAGTAGTCTTTGTAGCGTTGCGTAATCTGCTCGCCGTTGCAGAACTCAAGATTGTGAGTAAAGCCCTCAACGCCAATATAGCCAGCGTAAGTAATCTTAGCTTTGCCCTCAGCACCGCGTTTGGTAGTGATAAGTATAACGCCGTTAGCGCCGTTCATACCATAAATAGCAGTAGCCGAAGCATCTTTGAGTATTTCCATACTCTCAATATCGTTGGGGTTGATGTCGTTGAGCGTACCATCGCTCTTGCTGATAGGCACACCATCGACAACGATATATGGACCAGTAGAAGCATTGATTGAGTTGCGACCACGGATAAGAGCCGAAGGAGCATCGCCAGGAATGGCACTCGACTGCTGAATGGTAACACCAGCCGCTGCACCTTGCACAGCTTGAAGTACGTTAGCCACAGGCAACTTGCTCAGTCGGTCCTTGTTGATAGAAGTCACCGAACCAGTGATGTCTGATTTCTTTTGCGTACCATAACCCACTACTACTATGTCGCCCAAGAACTCCATATTCTCGAGCATCACAAAATTGATAGTCGTCTGGCCAGCTACCTCTACCTCTTCGTCGTGATAGCCGAGAAATCCAGCCACCAACGTAGCATCGGTAGGTACGCCATTGATAGAATAATTACCGTCAGCATCGGAAATTGTACCTTGTGATGTTCCTTTGACCATAACTGTAGCACCCACTATAGGTTGACCATCAGAGTCGGTCACTTTTCCTTTTACATTACCCGTCTGTTGTGCATTTATAGGTATAAACGCCAGACAAGATGCCAAAATCGTCAGAAGAGTCATCTTCCTTCGAAGGCTTTTTAGATAACGTTTCTCCATTAGAATAAGTTTTTTGTTATAAATATTGATTTTTGATTTGGTCCATTGCGTCTGTTGATACCGCAATGTTTACGAACCCAAAAATCTGTTAATAAGTGATAATCAACGTCTCCTTATCGTTATTTCATTTCCCTAAATAGTTAATAAGGCCGATTCTTGGCTATGAATTATGATTTGAGGGGGTACCGAACGTATGTGTCAAAGAATTCTTCGAATTTATGTATGTCGTAGCAGTGTTTTTTCGTGAAACAAAAAAGGCAACTCTCCAATGCGGACGAGTTGCCTTTGTGATATTGTATGTATGTAGAACTATTCTACTTGAGCTGCAATTTTCTTAGCAATGGCTTTGAATTGCTCTTCGGACAGTTTCACGCGCTCGTTTTTGAAGTTCATCTGCGCTTCGCTCTGCAGTGGCACAAGGTGAATGTGGGCATGAGGCACGTCGAAGCCAAGCACTGCCACGCCTACGCGCTGACACTCTATAGCCTTCTTCTGAGCCTTGGCAACCTTCTGCGCAAACTGCATCATCTCGCCAAGTAGCTGTGGCTCAATGTCGAATAAGTAGTCTACTTCTACTTTGGGCACTACCAATGTGTGACCCTCGGCAAGCGGATTAATATCCAAAAAAGCGTAGAACTTATCGTCTTCGGCTACTTTGTACGACGGTATTTCGCCTCTTATAATCTTACTGAATATTGTAGCCATAATATTTATAATGAGATGTTTACGATTTCGAACGTCATCAATCCAGACGGTACTTTTATCTCGGCTGACTCGCCAACTTTTTTGCCGAGCAAACCTTGCGCGATAGGCGTAGAAACAGCAATCTTGCCACTCTTGAGGTCGGCCTCGGTATCGGGAACGATGGTGTAGGTCATCTGTGCGTTGTTTTTAGGGTTGCGTATGGTGACCTTAGTAAGAATCTGCACTTGCGAAACGTCAATCTTCGATTCGTCCAAAATGCGGCTATTGGCAATGGTTGCTTTGAGTTGCGCAATTTTAGCCTCCAAATGGCCCTGAGCCTCTTTGGCTGCATCGTATTCTGCATTCTCCGAAAGGTCGCCTTTGTCGCGAGCTTCAGCAATCTGGTTGATTACGTTCGGACGCTCAACACCTTCTAAGTATGCTAATTCATCGCGTAGTTTTTTCAAACCAGCTTCAGTTACATAATTTACTGCCATATTTTTTCCTCCAATTCGTTTGTTTTTTTGTAGTAGGTATTGGTCTTGCATAGCGTAAAAAAAGAAGAACCCTGAAATTGCTCTCAGGATCCCCGTTCACTTTCAACTATGACAATGGCAAAGGTATTAATTTTTGTTACGAAACAAAAAAGATAAATCTTCCGCAGTTTTTTTCATTCTGCTGTTGGAGGTGTTGCTTTGGATGGAATTTCCGTAGTTGGCTCGTAACTCGCAATGGGGAATTCGTAACTATTGATAATTTTGCTACCCGAAAAATTCTACCAGTCTATGTGCGAGTGCAAACTATATATACTTATCATCTTTTTACTATTCTCTAATCATATTTATAGCGAGGTAGATAGCAGAACCGATTTGCCATGCCGATATGTAGGCACGCTAAGTATGGGCTCGGCGTCTGACGAAAACCGCAGTCTCTTTTTCGACCACAAAGGTTTGTTGTGGGTGGGTACAAATTCGGGGCTCAAATCGTTCGATGGCTACGAGGTGCGCGTATTCAAGTCTACGGCGGCTTCGCCAAGTTTGCTGCCCAACAATACCGTAATATCTATTTGCGAAGATGATAATGGCAACATGTGGATTGGCACACGCAACGGCCTTGTACGTATGGATATGCGCACGGGTGAGACGCGTACATATAGCAATATTCGAGGTGTGTCGCGCATAACATACGCTTTGTTCACTTCGCGCGATGGCACAGTGTGGATTGGCAACGATCATGGCCTGTCGCGCTACGTGCCCGAATCGGATTCATTTGTGAACTATCGTGATAGTGTGTCGAAAGTAATTATGCCCAATGGCGAGGTGAGCGAGATGGACTGGTACAGCGTGAAGTCGATTGTAGAAGATCAGCAGGGCAATCTCTATATAGGTACATGGGATTCGGGGTTGTTGCGCTTCTCGCCCAAGGACGAAACTTTTGTGGCCTATCCGAAACTCAACGAACGCAATTCGGCTTATTCGCTCTTTATCGATAGCAAGCAACGTTTGTGGGTTGGCACGTGGGGCTATGGCTTGGTGAGGATAGACAATCCACTCGAAGTCGATAGCCTGAAGATGCATACTTACAATCAGGGGAAGGGTAGTTTCGACACCTTCTATACCGTGATTGAAGACCCCGTGACGCGTACCATCTGGGCATCTACGCGCGAGGGTGTAGCCATTACCGATGTCGATGGCGATATTGACAATATACGTATGTATACAACATGCGACAATGGCGACCAGCAACTGCGATTCTGCAACAATATGGCTACCGATGGCAATGGCAATATCTGGATTGAAACGCTCAACGATGGTATTGTGCATATAAATACAAAACATTCGTTGTTCGGCTCGTGGAATCTTTCGTCGCATGGCTACAATCTGCCGGTCAACTCGGTTTGTTCGGTCTTTGCCGACTCGTGCGAGGTGTGGATGACGATGAAGCCATACGGCATTGTGTGTGTAGACAGGCACAGCGGCAAAGTGCATTTCAACCGCGACATTCAGGAGTTTTCCTCCATGCCCGACGATTTTATGCATACCAGCATAACCTCCATTCGCAAAAATGAAAATGGCGAGATTTGGATGGCCAACAATAGTTATGGCATCGCGGCTTATAGCAAGGGAAAACGTGTGCGCCACTTGACGTCGGTGAATACGCCGTTCATTGCCGATAATTATGTAAACGCGCTCATGAGCGATAGCAAAGGCGTTATGTGGATTGGTCAAGGCGGCGCGCTTAGTGTGGCTTATCCCGATGGCAATGGCATGCGTCTGAAACTCACCGAGGGCGATGCGGACTTCTCGGCGTGCGACGTGCGTAGTTTTATGGAGGATAGCCGTGGATATGTATGGGTAGCCACCGAAGACAAAGGCATAATACGTATAACAAACGGCAGCGCCAATGAACTGACGTCGCCAATTTGCCACCAATATTGCCCACAGAAGGGTAATTATGTGGTGAACGATGCCACCTCGTGTTACGAAGATTCGCACAAACGCATCTGGGCAATATCTAACAGCGGCGGACTCTTTCTGTTGGACGAAGAAAGCGATTGCTTCGTGTCGGTGAACGATAGATACAACATACCCAGCGACCGCATTTTCACTATAAATGAAGATTCCTACGGCAGCATTTGGCTCTCGGTGGACAACGCTCTGATTCGTTTCCGCCCCGACGACGAAAGCCATTGCACCATCTATGGCGAAGACGATGGATTGACCGACATGCTATTCTTCCCCAACGCCTCGTTTCAGTGCCACGACACGCTTCTGTTTGCCTGCCAAACGGGATTTCTCTATTTCGATGCTGCGCAACTCAACAAGCCTAAGGAGCGCCGCGCCGAACGTCTGATCGTTACCGATCTTCTTCTCGACGATGTGCGCTACGAGCAACTCGATTCGTCTGCACGCCTCGGTATCTCTGAACTTATGCCAAGCTATACAGGCAAAGTCACCATTCCTGCATCGGTAGATAAGTTCACGTTCGTCTTTGCTCTGCTATCGTACAATAGCATTTCGCAAATCACATATTCATACAAACTCGAAGGCTACGACGCCGATTGGCAAAGTGTGGCTCATAGATACAATTCTGCCACCTTCCAGAATATCCCTGCAGGCAGCTACACGCTTCGTCTGCGTGCTACCGATGCTTCGGGCATAACTACCGAAATTCCGCAAGGCATAACTATCGTTGTGCTGCCGCCGTGGTACGCCTCCGACTGGGCGCGTTTAGGCTATGTAATTATTGTGGTGTTTATGCTCATTGCCTTCGTTAAGTGGTATCGCCACCGCGTGTTGGTGCGCAGCCGCCTGCATTTGAACGAAATTCTTATAAATATTACGCACGAACTACTTACGCCCTTGGCTGTAATATCGGCATCGGTTGATGTGGTGCGTGATAAGACTCCCGATTTTAGCCATACTTATGCGCTGATACAGAATAATATAACCCGCATGACACGTCTGCTTCGTCAGATATTAGAGATGAGCAAGTCGCAGGCTGGGCAATTGCGCTTGCTTGTAAGTAGCGGCAATCTGTCGAAGTTCGTAGCAGATACTTGTCAGAATATCAGTGTGTTAGTAAATAGAAATAACTGCACGCTGAATATGAATATTGCGCCCGATATAGAGGCGTGGTTCGACCCCGACAAGATCGATAAGATTCTTTACAACCTGCTGTCTAATGCACAGAAATACAACCGTCCAGGTGGCGCGGTGACCGTCACGCTTACTACCACCGACGATAATAAAGATGCCATACTTACCATAGCCGACGAGGGTGTTGGTATAGCTCCCGACAGGCTGAAACGCCTCTATACACGTTTCTTCGATGGCGACTATCGACGCGTGAATCAGACTGGTACGGGCATTGGCTTGGCGCTTACGTACGAACTTGTGGAGCTGCATCGTGGCACCATCTATTGCGAAAGTAAGGTCGATGTTGGCACTACATTTTCCGTAGTTATTCCTATAAATAGAGATGCATACGCCGAGAGCGAGATAGATAGCGAAACCAAAGTCAGCGTTGTAGATATGCCGAGCGTAGCCAACGAACAAAACGCAAGACCCGATGCCGCACCTATGCCCGACGATGAGCAATATCACATACTTATAGTGGAAGACAACGACGAACTGCTCGAGATAATGGTGCAGCTGCTCTCGAAACGCTACCACGTCTTCACTGCGCACAATGGCAAGCAGGCGCTGAACACCATAAAGCGCGAAGAACTCGACCTCATTATTTCGGATGTCATGATGCCCGTGATGGACGGCTACGAGCTCACGCGCACCGTGAAGAACGACCCCGACTATTGCCAACTACCCATCGTGCTACTCACCGCCAAGGTGCGCGCCTCCGACCGAAGAGAAGGCTTCGAAATTGGCGCCGACGAGTATCTCACTAAGCCTTTCAACCTCGCCGAACTGCAGCTACGCATAGATAATATTATTGCCAATCGCGAACGCATAAAGCAGCGTTTCGCAGCATCGCTAAGGAGCGCAGCCACCGAGTCTGCCGACGAGCACATTAGCAATCCCGATGAGGTTTTCTTGCAAAAAGCCATCGAATGTGTCGAGCGCAATATAGAAAACTGCGACTACGACCGCGATGCGTTCTCGTTAGACATGTGCGTAAGTTCCAGCACACTATACAACAAACTGCGCGCGCTCACTGGCAATAGCATCACGGGCTTCATTACGTCGGTGCGCCTGAAGCGTGCATGCGCCATAGCCAAGCAAAATCCACAAATAAGCATTGCCGAACTCTCGGAAAAGGTTGGCTTTGCCACGCCTAAATATTTTTCGAAATGCTTCAAGAAAGAGTACGGAATGCTCCTCCGCGAATGGCTTGAACAAGAAAATTGACATAATTTTGCGAGAGAATCTATTCAACCCAAGTCGACTGTGCTTTTGACGACCAAGAAAGATGGCTACGAGCAGATGTCTGCCATCTTCAAAACTGGCGTAACGCTATAATTACAAGCGTATTACATACGTACATACAACGCTGCAAGCATCACAGTTTGCGGCGTTTTTTTGTATTATATAAACAGGTACGCAGGCCTCCGTGCGCCACATTGTCATTCTGAGCGAAGCGAAGAATCCCACGAGTTCTACGTAAGCCAATCTCAAGTGTGTTGGCAGAGCCTGTCGAAGTCGGATATAACTCAAAAAGCGTGAAATCCATCAACCGCATGTAGGGACGAACCGCTTGCGTCCGATGATTAATAACCCTCTGTTTGCCGTAGCGTCTCGCTACGGCTATGGTAAAAGCAAGGCTCCTGCCTTGTCGCAAAGCAGAGGTACTCTAATTATTTCCATTATTAAACAGATAAACAATCTTCTCATCAACAAAACCATCAGTAATCAATCGATACTCCGCTTCATCAAAACCTTCTAAAATCAGCACTACATGTTTTAATCTGTATGATTTCAATTGATCGTCAACAACATTAAAATCAGAGATGACGTAATCATTACAAATAGTATCTCCCAAATGATTATTAAAATAAGTAATGTCACCATTCGCATACTTAAATATTATATGGTTTGAGTCATCAACACCTTCGTACTCAAAAATTGGTTTTAAGACATAATCTTGGTAAATCATAACAGACTCGTATCTGCGAGCCTCATAATTTGAAGCGTTCTTATAGGAATGTGCGTGAAAAAGATTTTTGCCAATCTGCTCGCATTCATAATTCAATGATGATTCTTCTCGTACAAATGACCAATAGCCATTGACACATTTATAATAACGCTGGATAGCGGCATCCATAACCCCATTACAAAACTGATGAATATGAACAATACACATATCCTCAACATAGAATACTTTATAATCAAAGTCATCATCAATATTAACTGAACGATAAGACAAACTATCCATGATGATTTCAGACTTAACACGCTCGACATCAATCGCTGCGCAATTCTCCTGCGCAAACATGTCATTTGCATATAGGATAGTTATCACTATTACTAATAATCTATTCAAAAATTTCATACTCAACAGTCTCTGCATCTTTAGTTATTAGGAAATAGCTTTTATACTGCTCCCACGCTGCATTGACCTTCTCCTCTGGCAGCGAAGCGATATATTTCTTGAGAATATTTTTTTTGAAACAACATAGATAGAGACGTATTGTTTATTCCGAGCACTAAAGTAACTCCATTTGACCATTTATCATTCTACAATAAGTTTGAATATGTACGCCAATCCCGTAGTCGTATAATCTTGTAATTCCATAAACCCCTAATATAATACCGTAAGCTCGTCAGTTCCAATTATGTTTTCTGCATTTCCAAATTTTCAAATAATCGTCAAAGCCCCTTGTAAGCCTCGCGTAAGCCCCTCGCAAGCATATTGCCGCATAAAGGCCATATAGCGCACCATATCGCATTTTGTAGCGACGTAGAGCACACAAGCGCATCATTTGACATCATTTGACGTCGTTTGACATCTTATCGCATGCAAACGTGTTTTATTGCATAAAGTCCATTTGCTACTTAAACCGCCCATCGAATCCATCTAAATCCGCTAGAACGGAAACCTACAAAACCCATCAACCGCATGTAGGGACGCATCGCGTGCGTCCGATAATTAATCTCATTGCGTGAAGGGATGTTTCGCTTCGCTCAACATGACAATATTGAGACGCTACGGCGTAATTAGACTTCGCCCCACAAATTGAGACTAATAATTCCACAAATCAAGACAAATATTTATCTCGATTAGTGAGTACAATTTGTGCCAATTTGTGAGTGGTTAACCACGAAACACCCTAAAACTCCCAACCCACTTTCGCGCTTTTCGAGTTTTCTGTAGTTCTTTTTCAAAAAATCACACACCAATTTTCCCCCCTTTGCGCCCTCAGTTTTCTCTGCGCTCTCTGTGATAACCACGAATTAACCATCATTAACACAGTTGTAA
>JAEEGL017465236.1_pt1 | contig 13575 bp, 8 predicted proteins | sample 9134231 | NCBI WGS metagenome assembly JAEEGL01 (sample SAMN16246548, study PRJNA631951) | gut metagenome | biome: gut microbiome; feature: rumen; material: fiber-attached | host: Bos | place: Iran: Karaj | collected 2018-10
CCGTTACGAGGGCAAGCCCTGCTGCGCCAGCGACAGACTCCTCGTGGACATCCTCCGCAACAAGTGGGGATATGAGGCCATAGTGCTGACCGACTGCGACGCCATCAACAACTTCTATAACAAGAACCAGCACGGCACCCATCCCGACGCCGAGCATGCTTCCGCCGACGCCATCCTCAACGGCACCGACCTGGAGTGCGGTGTCAGCATGGTATCCCTCGTGGACGCCCTCAAGGATGGCCTCATCAAGGAGGAAGACCTCGACGGTCATCTGCGCAAGACTCTCCTGGGCCGCTTCGAGCTCGGTATGTTCGACCCTGCTGAAAAGATTCCGTGGGCCGGTCTCGGCGAGGACGTGATCAGCAGCGAGTCCAATGACGCCCTGGCCCGCAAGGCCGCCAGGGAGGCTGTCGTGATGCTGAAGAACGACGGTGTCCTCCCTCTTTCCAAGAGCGTGAAGAAGATAGCAGTCGTGGGTCCCAATGCCGACGATGCTTCCATGCTCAACGGCAACTATGGCGGCACCCCTACCGCCGAGCACACCCACTCCATCCTTGAGGGTATCAAGGCTGCCGTGCCCGGAGCAGAGGTCGTTTACGCCAAGGCCTGCGAGATCATGGACGAGTACAACACCATATACCATATCGGTGATTTCAACGACGGTAAGGGCCTCTATGTGGAGTTCTTCAACAACCGCGGGCTCAAGGGTGAGCCGGCCGTCGCGAGCTATTACACCAATACGCTCAACTTCAGTACTTTCGGTGGCTACGGCTTCGCTGACGGCGTGAATACCAACGATATCTCCGTCCGTATCACCGGCAAGTTCGTCCCTGACTTCACCGGTCCTCTTATGTACTCCCTTTCTTCCGACGGCAACCATGTCCTTACGGTCAACGGCAAGGTCGTCGAGAAGTCTCAGCCCGGCATGGGCGGCATGATGCGCGGCTTCGGCTTCCGCGGCGCCCTCCCAACCAAGTCCTTCAACGTGGAGGCCGGTAAGACCTATGACATCAAGATCGAATACACCCAGGGTTCCGGCCAGTTCGCATCGCTCAACGCCGAGTTCTGCGAGCGCAGCCTCGCCGACTTCAGCGACCTTGCAGAGCAGGTGAAGGATGCTGACGCAATCATCGTCGTCGGCGGCATCTCCGCCCGTTTCGAGGGTGAAGGAGGCGACCGCAGTTCCATCGAACTCCCGGTCGTTCAGCAGCGTCTCGTCAAGGCCATGCACGCTACCGGACGTCCTGTCGTGTTCGTCAGCTGCTCCGGTTCCGCCATCGCTTTCGCGAGCGTCGAGGACCAGTATGACGCCCTTCTCCAGGCATGGTACGGCGGCCAGGCCGGCGCGGCCGGACTCGCCGACGTCATCTTCGGCGACTACAACCCTTCGGGCAAGCTCCCCGTCACCTTCTATGCATCCGACTCCCAGCTCCCTGATTTCCTGGATTATAATATGGAGGGACATACCTACCGCTATTTCCGTGGCGAGCCTCTCTATGCATTCGGATACGGTCTGAGCTACACCACCTTCTCCTATGGAAAGGCCACTCTTTCCAAGTCTTCAGTCAAGGCTGGGAAGGGTGTGGATATCACCGTCCCGGTCACCAATACCGGTTCAGTCGCTGGTGATGAGACAGTGCAGGTGTACGTCAAGCGTCTGGACGACGCCGGAGCTCCCATCAAGTCGCTCAAGGGCTTCAAGAAGGTCTCCCTCGCTCCCGGAGCCGGTACCAAGGTCAAGATCACTCTCGCTCCTTCCGCTTTCGAATACTATGACGAGAACATCGACGAACTCTCCGTCCTTCCCGGAAGGTACCGCATCCTCGTCGGCAGTTCTTCGCGCGACTGCGACCTCCAGTCCCTTGATTTCCAGGTTATTTGATTCTTACATATGAAAAGGTTGATCCTTTCGGCACTCCTGGGGCTCGGCGTCATCGCCGGGCTCCGGGCGCAGCCTGCCGGCGGTATGTCTTCCGCCCAGCTGGCCGGCTTCAATTTCAGGATGCCGGAGATACGTTGCGGGGAGAAGTTCCTCGACGTCGATTACGCCGGCGACGGTCAGGTTTATCACAGACTTGACATCTATCTCCCTTCGGAGAAACGGGATTCCTATCCCGTAGTGGTCCATATCTACGGCAGCGCGTGGTTCTCCAACAGCTCCAAGGGCATGGCGAACCTGGACAGTATAGGTCAGGCATTGCTCGATGCCGGCTATGCCGTAGTCTGCCCGAACCACCGTTCCAGCATGGACGCAAAGTTCCCCGCCCAGATCAACGACATCAAGGCGGCGGTCCGTTTCGTACGCGCCAAGGCTGACGAGTACGGCTTCGATACTTCTTTCATAGGTATTTCCGGATTCTCCTCGGGAGGCCACCTTTCCTCCCTGGCGGGAGCGACTTCCAACGTCAAGTCTGCCAAGGTAGGGGAGCACGAGGTCGACCTCGAGGGTTCCGTAGGCCCCTACACTTCCTTCAGCAGCGCAGTGGACTGCGTCTGTGACTGGTCCGGCCCCATCGATCTCCTTAATATGGAGTGCGAATGGGAGCGTCCCTGGGGCGGTACTCCGGAGGAGGCTCTCCTCGGCGTGGACTACGCCGGCCAGGACGACCTCTTCCGTACCATTTCCCCGATCACTTACCTTGATCCTTCCGATCCTCCGCTCATCATTTTCCACGGCACCAAGGACAATGTCGTCCCTCATTGCCAGGGAGTCGAACTCTATGAGGCGTGGAACAAGGCCGGAATCACCTCCGACCTCAATCTGGTGGAAGGCGCAGGGCATGGTATCAACCTGTTCGTGGAGCCGTGGCTCTCGGAGATGGTTGAGTTCGTGAATGACGCACGCAACGCCAAGTTCCAGAAAGAACTCGACCCGTTGCTCTCTTCTGCCGTCTCCCCGGTAACCAACATCAATGCTTCGGGCTTCCCGAAGATACTCCCGGACAACTCCGTGGTCTTCAAGGTCCGTGCACCTCAGGCTTCACGTGTCCAGATCGACCTCGGAGGGCGCCACGACGGCATAAAGGACGCATCCGGCACCTGGACCATAGTCACGAAGCCCCTGCTCCCGGGCTACCATTATTATTCGTTGATAATCGACGGTGTGTCTGTCGCCGATCCCGCGAGCGAGTCGTACTTCGGAACCAGCCGCATGGCCAGCGCGATCGACATCCCTGAGCCCGGCATGGACCTTTTCGAGACCCAGGATGTGCCTCACGGACAGGTCCGCGAGATGACCTACTGGTCCGAAGAGGCTGAGGCCTGGCGTCCCGTATTCGTCTATACTCCTGCCGATTATGAGAAAGGCAAGAAGAAATATCCCGTGGTTTACATACATCACGGCGGCGGTGAGGACCACCGTGGCTGGATCCAGCAGGGACGCACCGCCACCATACTTGACAACCTCATCGCACGCGGCGAGGCCGTTCCAATGATTGTCGTCAGCGTCAACTCCAACATTCCCCGTAAGCCCGGCGCCCCCGCATCTGTGGGAGGTTACAGCTGGGAGGGAATGCAGCCCTACATGCGCGAGATTGTCGGCAGTATCATACCTTTCATAGAAAAGAACTTCCGCGTCAAGGCCGATGCGAAGCACCGTGCCATGTGCGGACTATCCATGGGCGGCGGACAGTCCTTCTTCATCGGCCTTCGCCGTCCCGACGTGTTCGCCAATGTCGGTATCTTCTCCACCGGAGTGTTCGGCGGCATCCAGGGTTCCTCCAACTTCGACCTGGAGGCCAACATTCCCGGTATGCTCACCGCCCCGGACAAGTTCAACTCGGGGCTCGACTGCTTCTTCATTTCCTGCGGCGAGCAGGATCCGCGCATCGAATACACCAAGGCCATAGTAGAAAAGATGAGGGCCGCAGGTGTGAAGGTGGAGTTCCGGTCATTCCCCGGAGACCACGAGTGGCAGCCTTGGCGCAAGTCCCTGGCGGCCTTTGCAAGCATGCTGTTCAAATAACCGTATACTATGAAAAAGACGCTTCTTGCCGTTCTGCTCCTGCTGGCGGCGCCGCTCCTGAATGCCCAGGACAGGTTGTATGACAATGAATTCCCGTTGGGTGACGTGAAGTTGCTCGACGGCCCCTTCAAACATGCGCGCGACCTCAACCTCGAGGTCCTTCTCCAATATGACGTGGACCGCCTCCTGGCCCCCTTCAGGGCGGAGGCCGGCCTGCCCAAGAAGGCTGAATACTATCCCAACTGGGCCGGCCTGGACGGTCACGTCGCAGGGCATTATCTTACTGCCATGGCCATGAATTGGGTCATGACGGGCAATACCGAGTGTCTCCGTAGGATGGAGTACATGCTCGACGAACTGGAGCAGTGTGCGGCCGCCAATGCGATGAACCATCCTTCCTGGGGTGCCGGGTATATCGGCGGAGTACCGCAGAGCGACTCGATGTGGAGCGCTTTCATGAAGGGTGATTTCAAGCAGTATTCATCGGCGTGGGCACCGTTCTACAACATCCACAAGATGTTCGCCGGCCTGCGCGACACCTGGCTTTACTGCGGCAACGAGAAGGGCCGCAGACTCTTCCTGGGCTTCTGCGACTGGGGCATAAGGCTTGTCTCCGGCCTGACAGACGGGCAGATGGAAGAGATGATGCGCAACGAGCAAGGCGGCATGAACGAGATGTTCGCTGACGCTTATGCAATGACCGGCGATGAGAAATATCTCCAGGCTGCGAAACGTTTCTCACACAAGTTCATCCTCGAACCCCTCTCCAGAGACGAAGACCGTCTGGACAACCTGCATGCCAACACTCAAGTCCCCAAGGCCATAGGATTCGCACGTATAGGTGAGCTGAGCGGTTCGCCCGAATATGCCGAGGCCGGACGTTTCTTCTGGCAGACCGTCTCGCAGACGCGTTCCCTGGCGTTCGGCGGCAACAGCCGCAGGGAGCATTTCCCGAGCGCCGAGGCATGCATAGACTTCGTCAATGACGACGACGGTCCGGAGACCTGCAATTCCTATAATATGTTGAAGCTGACGGAGGACCTGTTCAGGGTTTCCCCGAAGGCCGAGTATGCCGACTTCTATGAAAGGACGATGTTCAACCACATCCTTTCGAGCCAGCACCCGGAGCATGGAGGATATGTCTATTTTACCTCCGCCCGTCCCCGTCATTACCGCGTCTATTCTGTCCCTAACGAAGCGATGTGGTGCTGTGTCGGATCCGGAATGGAGAACCAGTCCCGTTACGGGCAGTTCATCTATACCCATGATGGCGATGACCTGTATGTCAACCTTTTCGTAGCTTCCGAACTGGACTGGAAGGACAAGGGTCTGACCATACGCCAGGAGACTTCGTTCCCGGCGGAGGAGGGGACAACTCTTCGCATAGTTTCCGGAAAGGGACGTTTCGCCGTCAATGTGCGCTGCCCCGGATGGCTCAAGGCCGGTACGATGACCGTTTCGGTCAACGGCAAGCCTGTCGAGGTCGACGCCTCTCCGTCCTCGTATTTCACCATTTCCCGCAAGTGGAAGAAGGGTGACGTGATCGAGGTGGGACTTCCTATGCAGAACAGGGTCGAGCATATGCCCAACGTCCCGGATTATGTCGCAATAATGCACGGTCCGATCCTCCTGGGTATGCGGACCGGAACCGAGGACCTTGCCGGACTGCTTGCGGATGACGGACGCTGGAGCCAGTATGCCGCCGGCACCAAGCTGCCGGTGGACCAGGCTCCCATCCTGGTCTGCAACGACGTGGACGGCATCGGGAACCACATCCGTCCCGTTCCCGGAAAGCCCCTTCACTTCCGTTTCTATGATTTGAGGATGCTCAATCCCATAGACGCCGAACTGGAGCCGTTCAGCGGCATCCACGATTCACGCTATCAGATCTACTGGCTCGCTCTCGACGGGGAAGGGTATCAGGAATATGTCGATTCGCTGGCCCGTAAGGAGAAGGAGATGCTTGCCCTTGAGGCCAGAACCCTGGATGCGGTGTCTCCCGGCGAGCAGCAGCCCGAAACCGACCACGGACTGCTCCAGGAGCGTTCCAATACCGGCGTTACCCGCGACGTCCATTACCGCGATGCGTCTCGAGGAGGCTGGTTCAGCTACGACCTTGCGACCGGAGGGGTTTCGGAAGGTGTCACGCTTTACGTTAAATACTGGGGCGTTGCTGAATGGGCGACTAGAAGGTTCGAAATCTTCGTTGACGACGAACCCCTTATAGGGATTGACAATACAGGGAAATGGATGCAGTCCCAGTTCAAGAGCGAGGAATATCCTGTCCCCGCTTCAATGCTCGAAGGAAAGGAAACCGTGCGCATCAAGTTCAAGGCCGGTGACGGAGCATCCGTCGGAGGCATATATGACCTCCGGCTCCTTAAGAGACCTTGAAACTGAGGGGTTTATTTGCCGGATTGCTGTTCCGGGGTGTCGTAGGCACAGAACCGTGAGTTCTGGCTTATGAACTCCGGAACCGCTTTTTTCATGAGCCTTATCATATCGGGGATCATCACCTCACGTGACAGGGACTCCAGTCTGTTCACGATGTCGACAGCTTCCTCGTAATTGTACTGGCGGACGCGCGCGACGCGGATACGGTCGTGGGATGTGGGATCGGTGTTCTCGGCGCTGGAAAGGACTTCCTCGTAGAGCTTCTCTCCCGGACGAAGGCCGGTATATTCGATGTCGATGTCCTTGCCGAGTTTGAGGCCTGCAAGGGAAATCATTTTCTTCGCCAGGTCGTCGATCTTGACGGATTCGCCCATGTCGAATGCGAAGATCTGATTGCCTTTCGACAGCGTAACCGCTTCCATTACGAGGCGGCAGGCCTCCGGAATGGTCATGAAGAAACGGGTGATGTCGGGGTGCGTGACGGTGACCGGCCCGCCTTCTTCGATCTGTTCACGGAAGCGCGGGATGACCGAACCGTTGGAACCGAGGACATTGCCGAAACGGGTGGTGACGAACTTGGTCACTCCCTGCATCCTGCCTGCTTCAATGGCCAGACCGAGCGACTGGACATAAATCTCCGCGAGGCGCTTAGTGCAACCCATAACGTTGGTGGGATTGACGGCCTTGTCGGTCGAGATCATCACCATCCTCTCCGCTCCGTACTCGATACACTTGTCAGCCACGTTGCGTGAACCGTGGACGTTGACCAGGACTGCTTCGCAAGGGTTCTCCTCCATCAGGGGCACATGCTTGTACGCCGCGGCATGGAAAACGATCTGCGGATGCCACTTGCGGAACACATAGTCGAGGCGGGGAAGCTGTCGGACGTCGCCGATCACGGGGACGAAATCTAGATGGGGAAAACGGGCTTCGAGTTCGAGGCGGAACTGGTGCATCGGAGTCTCGGCATTGTCGAAGAGTATGAGTTTCTTGACTCCGAACCCCGCCAGCTGGCGGCAAAGTTCGCTTCCTATCGATCCCGCCGCACCTGTCACCATGATGGTCTTTCCCTCGCACTCCTTGCGGATATCCTCTACATTGATCTGTATCTCGTCCCTGCCGAGCAGGTCCTCGATCTTTATGTCGCGGACCTTGGTCTTCATGATGCGTCCTCCCACGACCTCGTCGATGGTGGGGGCGATCAGGACCTTGATACCGTTGTTGGAGCAGAACTGGATGAGCTGATCCTTTTCCTGTTTGGCTTCGCTCTCAGAAGCGAACAGCACGCAATCGAGAGTGAAACGGTCGAAAAGGGTGGAAAGACTCTGATTGTCAGTGTAACCGTATACAGGGATGTCCGCCACCTTGACTTCGGAAGAGAACTGATTCGGGACAAGGAATCCTATTATAAGGTAATGGGGGGAATCCTTCAGCCTGGCGACCATTGACACGGCCTTGTCGGAAATGCCGTAGACAAGGACGCGTTTGCAGTTCTGCCTGGACCTGAGCTGCCTCTTGTAGATGTCATATACAAGTATCATGGCGATACGCACGCCGATGAGAAGTACGGACGTGATAAGGAAATCCGTCAGAAGCGCGAGCCAGACAGTACGGTTGACTTTTGAGAAGGCAAGAAGTATTACCAGCATCAGCAGGACCTTGAGCGAAGAAATCCTGAAGATACCGAGGAGGTCGCGCATCTGGGCGTAGCGGATGACGACCTTGTGGTTCTTGAACGCGATCAGGGAAACAAGGCTGGCGACCACTGAGGCGCTCATCCACCATGCCGCGAACTTGCCCATATAGAAGCCTTCGCTGGTGGAGAAAAGGGAAACCAGGAAAAGGACGAGTACCGTGGAGAGGAATGACAGGGTAAGGTCAATTATGAATATGACCCTCGTGTCAAGGTACTGGAACAGATATTTCTTAAGTCGGGAGGGCAGTATCTTCATCATGTTCCTGCCTCCTTGGCTCTTTCTCTCCATGGGTATCGGGTAGGTTTATTATACAAAGGTAGTATTTTTTCCCTATTAATTAGGTTTATTGCGAAAGATTCCTTATTTTTGTTCCACGATGATGACGATGAACGCATACGCTTGTCTCTGTAGCACCGGTCCCGAGGACAGGTGAGGAGTTCACGTATGCCGTATGCATATCCCTGAAGAGCCCTGCCGGTCCGTGCCTGCAGGGCTCTTTTTATAAAATAACGCTTAACAAATCAAAAACCATGATCTACAATTCATTGACCGAGCTGGTAGGACGCACCCCGATGCTGCGCGTGGCCGGCATTGACGGCCAGGTGGCCGAAATCATTCTGAAACTCGAATACTTCAACCCCGGTGGCAGCGTGAAGGACCGCGTGGCGCTTGCCATGATAGAGGACGCCGAGGCCAAGGGAGTCTTGAAGCATGGAGCGGCCATCATAGAGCCCACCAGCGGCAATACCGGAGTGGGACTGGCCTGGGTCGGCCGGTCGAAGGGCTACCGTGTGATCCTTACGATGCCCGAGACCATGAGTCTGGAGCGCCGTTCCCTCTTGAAAGCGCTCGGTGCCGAACTCGTCCTTACGCCCGGTTCGGAAGGAATGAAGGGCGCCATCCGCAAGGCGGAGGAACTCCGTGACTCCATTTCCGGCTCCGTCATCCTCGGGCAGTTCGTGAATCCGGCCAACCCCGCCGTGCACGAACGCACGACCGGTGAGGAGATTTGGAGTGATACCGATGGGCAGGTGGACATTTTCGTGGCCGGAGTCGGCACCGGCGGAACCGTCAGCGGGACCGGACGGGCGCTCAAGCGCCACGATGCCGCAGTGCGCATCGTGGCCGTCGAGCCCGCCGGATCTCCCGTATTGTCCACGGGTGTAGCGGGCAAGCACGGTATCCAGGGTATCGGCGCAGGCTTCGTCCCCGACACATACGACCCTTCGATCGTAGATGAAGTGCTGACGGTGGAGGACAAGGAGGCGGTCGGAGCTTCCCGTCTGCTGGCATCCAAACTCGGACTGCTCGTCGGCATCAGTTCCGGAGCATCCTTTGCGGCCGCGCTGCGGCTCTCCCGTCTCCCTGAGAACGCCGGCAAGCGTATCGTCGCCCTGCTCCCGGACACCGGTGAACGTTATCTTTCCACCGTCCTGTTCGCATTCGAAGATTATCCAGTTTAACCATGAGCGTATCATTGAACCAGACCATCGGACACCTTAAGTCGCTGATGACCAGCGTCAAGGATGTTGTATTCCCCATGTACAGCGAGGTGCGCCCGGAGAGCGCACTCTCCAATATTTCCGACCGCCTGTCGGCCGTCAGTTCCCGTGAAGTCGCGGAAGCCTTTCTCGAAAGGCTTCCTGCGATCCGGGACCTGCTGGCATACGACGTCGAGGCGGTCCTCCACAACGATCCGGCTGCCAGCGATCCCCGTGAAGTGGTGTTCTGTTATCCGGCCGTAACTGCGATGCTCTATTATCGCACTGCCCACGAACTGCATCTGCTCGGCGTACCCGTCATTCCCCGCATGCTTACGGAATATGCACACTCCCAGACAGGCATAGACATTCACCCGGCAGCAGTGATCGGGGACCATTTCGCCATCGACCATGGTACGGGAATAGTAATAGGCGAAACGTCGGTGATAGGCAGTCATGTCACTTTGTACCAGGGCGTTACTTTGGGGGCAAAGAACTTTTCCTATGACGCGGAAGGACATCCTATGCGTATCCCCAGACATCCGGTCCTTGAGGACAATGTCACCGTTTATTCCAATGCCTCCATCCTTGGGAGGATTACCATAGGGGAGGGGTCCGTCATAGGAGGAAACGTCTGGCTGACGCATTCCGTTCCCAAACACTCCCGTATCCTTCAGGGCAAGCCTCAGGACCTGTCCTTCACGGACGGAGCCGGGATTTGAAGTTTTTTAGGCATAAAACTTGGACATTGCAAAGAAAAACGCTTAATTTGTATGTTAAAGTATTAATTTATGAAGAGGTTACTTGTCCTTTTGTCCGCTCTGATACTTCTGGTTCCCGTGCAGGTCCGTGCACAGGATTCCGGACCGGTTCCTTCACAGGAGCCCAATACCTCACCTTCGGATGGCTTCCATATGGCCGCCGGAGTATCCCTCGGCTTGATGGACGGCGCCGGCGTCAACCTCGCTTTCGGCGTAACCGACTGGCTCAAAGTCCGTGCGGGTTTCAGCGGGATACCTTCCTTCCTGATCAAGGAATATGACGTTCCCGAGGTGGGTGTCGGTGTGACCGGCAGGTTCCCTGCCTCCGGCAACCTCCTCTTCGACTTTCATCCCGGCGGCAAGTCCTTCAAGTTGACGGCAGGTATCTTCTTCGGGGCAAGCGATTTCTTCAAGGCTTTCAATACCAAGGCTTTGCCGGATTCATACCGCAAGGCCGGCATCAGCTATTATGCGGACGGAAACCGCAATGGCGACATCACCCAGTTCTATACCATCAATCCTGATGACAAGGGCTTCCTCTATGGCGCTCTCAAGACCGGTGCGGTCAAGCCTTTCATCGGGCTCGGTTTCGGCTCTGCGATACCCCGCAAGCGTGTAGGCGTGAGCTTCGACCTCGGTGTTGAATACACCGGTGGCCTGGATCTCCGTACCGATGCGCGCAATTTCATCAGTGGTGAGGTCGAGAACATTCCCATCACCACCGCCGGCGCAATGGAAACCGTCAGGGTGATGCGCAATTCCTCCAGGGAAGAATCATATGATAAATACTTAAAATATATAGACAAACTCCGCTCGCTTCCGGTCCTTCCGGTGGCGCGCGTGAGCGTTTTCGTGAAACTTTTCTAAATAGATAACGGAATATGAGAAGCCTTCATTACATCGTTGCGGCGCTCCTTGTGCTGCCCGTCTTCTTCTCATGCGGCGGGAAAAACAACCATACTCCGGACAACCCCGACAATCCCACGCCGGTGAATCCAAATCCTCCCACTCCGGTGGATCCCAATCCTCCCACTCCGGTGGACCCCAATCCTCCTACTCCTCCGGCTCCTCCGATCGAGTTCCGCAATACCTTCCGCTTTGACAACAACATTGTCTCCACAAGCGGCAGCGGCGATTTCATTGCGGTGGTCAACCCGTCCTTTGTCACCAAGTCCCATGATTATCGCAAGGTAATCACCGGTTCCTATACGTTCAGCAATGACGCCAAGACCTGGTCATATACCGGTCTCGGCAAGATCGAACTCACGGATGACAATAAAATAGCCTTTACACCCTCCGACGGTTCTCGCAAGGAGTATGAGGTCAAGATTTCGGAGATCACATCCGACGAGGAGTCAGTCGCCTATAAGTTGAACGGAAGCTGGACCATAAAGGAAACTATGGTCGATTTCCGCGGAGGCAACTACAGATACGAGGGCGCGCTGAACCTCAACGAAGTGGAAAAACAGGCCCGCGACCTCGGCTACGAGTTCAAGACCCATCTTGACGAAGGCATGACCGTCACCAAGGTCATCGTTACCGACGGATTGATGGCTGCGGAGTTCGAAAACGGGCAGTCCTACGCCGCCGAGCACAATCTCCGTATCGGCAGCGAATTTACTTTCAAGGAGTTTACCAAAGATCTCGAGGGTAAAGGGTCGGTCCAGTTTGCCGATGACCTTTGCATCATTACCATCGATACGACGATCGATGAAGCTCCCACCCGTCTGTTGATAAAGCTTGAAAAGAAACAATAATCGGTGTTTTCACCTTTTGTGCATGGTTTTTGCTTTTCCCGAAGCGAAAACCATTTTTTATACGCTATGAAACGGATCATTCACTATTTCTGCCTTGCGACAGCGTTCGCCGGCCTGATCGCGGGATTCAGCTCCTGCGATGTCACCAACACGCATCGGGGCGGCAGAATCGACCCCGAATATCCTGACGACCCTAACCGTCCGGGCGGAGACACTGAAACCTCCCGTGACATCACGTTCACTGATGGATACGGAAGGTTCTACGGGCCGTATTACAACGATAAGACTGACAATTATCTCATCAATCTTTATGCGGGTGAAACCGACCAGGATTGGAATCTCGTATCCTCGGGATATAGGCTGACCCTTGACATCATCCTTCCAAAGTCCAATGAAATCGCTTTCAAGGAAGGGGTGTACGATTGCTCAGACGAGGATAATACGACCTTCATCTTTGTCCCTACTTACGATAATCGTGACGAGCAGGGCAATTCCTTCCCCGACGGATCGGTTTTCTACTTTCAGCGTGACCGGCAGAACTCCCAGAATTTCTTTATATCGGATGGAAAGTTAGTGGTCAAGAAGTATGTCACCGGACAAATCGGAATAGAAGGCAACATCAAAGCCGGCGGTGTGGACTATACCATCCATTATAAGGGTTCCCTGGAGATCACTGATATGACGGGAGGTGGCGGAGACGTTCCCTATGATGTCGAGATGAAGAACATCTCGAGGGTCGTGGCCGTTGACTGCGGCCAGGTCTGGGAGGGTATCGAGTGTACCGATTACCGCGACTGGATCCTTTACTTCTATGACAAGGATGCCGCAACTACCAGTGAATATACCTGCGTGGAGTTCCTTACCAAGGAAGACGTGCGTGGATCATTCCCTGAAATGAAACTGAATAAGGTGGTCCAGGTGGGCAATCCTTCAGACTTCGTGCCCGGCGTCATCATCGGCGGATATACCGATGAAGACAACTATGTCTGGGGCACTTGGTATTGCAAGGGAGGTTACGGGGAATATGCAGCTTCCAAGGGCAGCCTGGAGATAAAGCCCTCCGGCAACGGCTACTCCATGTCTTTCGACTTCGTGGACGAGGACGAAACCTATGGAGGTACCTTCAAGGGCAGTTATTCCGGCCCGGTGGAGTTCACCGTGGATCAGGGCGCGTCCCAGGCGCCGCGCAAGGCTGCAGGCAAGTTCTTCAGCCCGCACCGTGGCACGGCGGCCGCCCGTTCCGCGCGCCCTGCGGTACGCAACCGCGCACACGCTTCTGTGAAATAAATCTATACCAAGTGGTGCAAGGTTCGCGGATTCTTGCTAACTTTGCACCACTCTTATGTTCCGGGGATGTTTTGGTTTTGACAGCATCGATGCGGGACAGCAAGCACGCCGTGAGTCGGAAGCCCTCACGTAAATACCAGTTTCCAAAAAACTAGTTGGCAACAACAATTTCGCACTCGCTGCTTAATTTGACCAAGTCAAATTGCTTAATCCGGTCCGCCTAGGCTGCGGGCC
>JAEEGL010308568.1_pt1 | contig 13574 bp, 10 predicted proteins | sample 9134231 | NCBI WGS metagenome assembly JAEEGL01 (sample SAMN16246548, study PRJNA631951) | gut metagenome | biome: gut microbiome; feature: rumen; material: fiber-attached | host: Bos | place: Iran: Karaj | collected 2018-10
AAGGACGGATGATCCCATGAGCTATACCTATGCTGACCGAAAACGGGCGGAAAGCGCCGCGCCCCGGAAGGAAACGGCGCCTCAGCCCTCCATGGATGACCTTCGCTCCGGGGCCGCCCAGCCCACGGCGGAGCAGATGGGCCACCGGGTGGACCTGCCCGACACCATGCGGGCCAAGATGGAGAACGCTTTCGGCGCGGACCTGAGCGCCGTGAAGCTCTACGAGAGCCAGGCCGTGGCGGACACCGGGGCCAAGGCGATCACCCGGGGCAGCGACATTGCCTTCGCCCCCGGCATGCTGGATTTCAGCAGCTACGGCGGCCAGGCCCTCCTGGGCCACGAGCTGAGCCACGTGGTCTCCCAGGCCAGGGGCGAGGTCACCGGCGGCGGCTTCCTCAACGATTCCATGCTCGAAGCCCGCGCCGATCGCGAGGGTGCCATGGCCGCAGCAGGGCAGACCGTCGCCATGCCCACGGTCTCTCTCTCCCCTGTCACCGCCGGTGCTGCGGCGGGGCCCATGCAGGCCAAGGGCAAGGACAGGACAATGAAGAAAAACGCCAAGGCCGCCGCGCTCGAGGGCGGTGAGAAAACCCCCTACAGCAGCGCTCAAATGGCCGGCAGCATCAGTGCGATTTCTCCCGCCCTAAGGTCTGCAGCACAAACCCAGGCGATGAACGACCTTTCCAAAGGAATGAGCACCCAGGACGTTGCGAACGACGGCGGACGTTACGTAGCCATGCGGAGCGGTCCCCTGGTGGCGGATTACGCCAAGATGCTGCGCTCCGCCACGACCAACGCCTCGGCAGAAAGCGTCGGTCACCTTTTCACGGGACTGAAAAAGCTCCCCATGTTTACCGGAGAGCATTCATATAAGGCGGACGTGGGCAGCTTCCGGCGCGACGGCGCCGATCTGTCGGAGGGCGCCGCTGCGTATCAGCAGCGAGCGCTGACGGAGACCCAGTTCCTTTTGGAGCAGCTTGAAAAGGACCCGGACGCCATGGATGCCCTGAAGAAATCCCAGAGTATGTATTCTGGCTTCGGAACCTTCGGGGAGCAGCAGGCGGACGGTTCCATCAACTACGCCGGAATGAGCGGCGGACGGGAGGAAGCCGCTCACCGTGCGATGAACGATGTGCTCATCCGCGGAACCCATTCGCAGTTTTACCGGGCAAAGACTGACATGACTGCGAATCAGCAGGCCACGGACGATGAGACCCGAAAGGCAGGGGATGTAGCCGCGGCGATGATGGGCATGCAGGGAACAGTTCTGGCCAATACACTGGATCCGGTGCGAAACTCGAGAATGACGGATCAAGAGCTCGCCATGAAGGATTTGTACCGATCGTTCTTCCTGCGAAACGGCATGATAGACGCGCAGGCTGCGCCTCCCGCGTCTCTGCCGCCCGAAGCCATCGCCGCAACATCCCCCCAGCGTGCGCCCGCCGCGTCGTCCCAGCCCGGCGAAATCGGTCGGGTCGCCCAGATCGCGGAGGCTGTCGACGCCGATCTTCCGGGCAGGAAACGCAGCGGCACCATCTTCTCGACTCTGTAGGCAGCCAGGCATCGGCTGAGGTCAGCCGAAAGGGAGAATCGTTTGGAGCGTGCTTATGAGCCATATTTACACAGACAGGAAGCGGGCGGAGAATTCTTCGCCGGAAAAGAAAACCGTCGAACCGCAGGGTCCCTCCATGGACGCCCTGCGCTCCGGCGCTGCGCAGCCCACGGCGGAGCAGATGGGGCATCGGGTGGACCTGCCGGACGCCATGCGCTCCAAGATGGAAGACGCCTTCGGCGCGGACCTCAGCGCCGTGAAGCTCTATGAGAGCCAGGCCGTGGCCGACGCGGGCGCGAAAGCGATGGCCCGGGGAGCAGACATCGCCTTTGCCCCGGGGCTGCTGGACTTCACCAGCTTCGGCGGCCAGGCCCTGCTGGGCCACGAGATCAGCCACGTGGTCTCCCAGGCCCGGGGCGAGGTCACGGGCGGCGGCTTCCTCAACGATCATGCGCTGGAAGTCCGGGCGGACATGGAAGGCGCAATGGCCGCTGCCGGGCAGCAGATCGCCATGCCCACGGCGGCGATGTCCTCCGTCACCGCCGCGTCTGCCGCGGGTCCCATGCAGGCCAAGGACAAGGATAAGGACAAGGGCAAGAGCCAGGACGCGGCGAAAGCAGCCCCTTTGCCGGAGCAGATTTCTTTCGACAATGCGACCTCTCTGAAGGGCGGCATGGGCGATTTGAGAAACACGACGATGACCGTCGCAAAGCTCAGCACCCCGGGCGGGCCGGACGCGGTTTTGAAGACAGGCGTGAACGCGGGCCTGGAGCACGTCCTTTCCCAATATCACAACAAAGCCGGAGAGACCCATGCCACGCACGGCGGCATGTGGGGTTTCAGCGCCCCTGAAGCCCGCCCCCTGACGCCGGCTGAAATAGCCGCTGCACGAGGGATGACAGGGCGGAACGGTACAAAGGAGAAGAAAACGCTGTTCAGCTCGAGGACCGCTAAGGACAGGCCGAAGGATAAGGATGAAGTCGAAGACGAACTCGAACATATGGCGATCTTTTCCATGGCCGGAGGAAAATCCCGTCTCGACCCCACCAGGAAGAATGAACCCGAGATCGCGGAAAGGTTTAGGAAACAAGGCAAAAGCGCCATCACGGCCAACCCCAAAGGCAAAAAAGAAAATGCGGATTATCAGCGGATGATGGGTTATATTGCCATGACAGACATGGTGACCGGCAACTCGGACCGCGTGGCTGGTTTGCTCAATTATGACAACTGGCTGGAGGATCGGGACGCCAAGCACGCGAGTCTTATCGACAACGATCTCCAGGATGCCGGCGGGTTGAGACGCGGGTTTGTGGGAAGAGGAGACTGGCTGAGGCAATTTATCGCCAAGGTAGGCAACGTGGAAGACGCATCCAGGTACAGCAGCGCGCAATTTTTGGCCAACATCAATTTGGATAGGCCAGGATACAGCGACCCGGATCCGGCAATGAATGACTTGTTCGGTTACGATCCCACAACCCATTCGGCCCCCAACGCCCAGGCGGGCGTGGATCAGGCCATTGCGGATCTTCCGCGTATGCGGGAGGAAATGATGCGCCAATTCATGGACGAGAACAAGGGCGAGAAGCTCAGCGAGTATCAGGAGGAACTGCTGGAGCGCATGCGGATCACGCATGAGTATATGACAAATCCCGAGATGGCCGCAGTCTACAGGAGAATCGCAAAACAAGGCGTCGGATTCTCTACGCCCAAGAAATGGGTGGATAACCAGGAAACAACTGAGGATGCAGAAGAATCCGATGCGGTGAAGACAGAACGGGCAGGTTATCTGCAGCAAATCACCGACATGCGCAAGCAGGCAGAAGCGGCAGCCTTCGTTCCCGGCGAGAAGACCTCCGACCAGACCTTCGGTTATCGAACCGCGGCAGTTCCGGAGGATTTCGATCCGCAAACCGCCACGGAGGACGAGGGGCTTGCCTTGCTCTACCGCAAGATCAAGAATCCCGACCCGAACGACGACGCGGAGACCATCAGCAACCGCAAGCGCTTCTTTGCCCAGCAGCGCGCGGCGCAGATGGAGCGGCAGCGGCGCAAGGGCCAGGGGTAAAAGGATCTTCTCTGTGTCGGACGACCGACTTCTTTATACAGCGAACCGGGCGCGATGCATCGCGCCCGGTTCGATCATTCTCTACGGCATCCCCGCTTTCCAGGCCATGATCGCCGTTTTGCTGCGGCTCAGGTTCGCCGCGCTGATGGGCACGCTCTCGCCGCTGTCCAGCCGGAAGACCCGGTCCCTCAGTTCCACCACATGGGCGAAGTTCAGCAGGAAGCTCTTGTGGCAGCGGAAAAAGTCCTCGTCCAGTCCTGCAGCCAGCTCGTCGATGCTCCCGCGGACGCTGAATTCCTGCTCCAGGGAGTGGATGACGCAGGAGTGGCCCCGGCTCTCGATATACAGGATATCCCGGGTGCGGACGTATTCCTCCCCCTCCGGGGTCCTGACCATCAGCTCATGGCGCTTCTCCGCCCGCTGCTGAAGGAACCAGTCCATCACGCCGTCCACCTCCGGCTGCGCGAAGGGCTTGGTGAGGTAGTCCATGGCGCGGATCTCATAGCCCTCCATGCCGTGCCGGCGGCTGGTGGTGGCGAAGACGATCTCGCAGTCGTCGTCCACCTTCCGCAGCCGCCTGGCCGCCTCGATCCCGTCCACCTGGGGCATGAAGATGTCGAGAAAAATCATGTCCCAGCGGTCCGGCTTCCACATGGAAAGCAGCTGGCTGCCGTCCGCCGCCGTTTCCAGGCGCAGCTCCATATCCTTCGCCTGCTCATAGTGCCTCAGCATCCGGAGCAGATTCATCCGTTCCTCCGGCAAATCGTCACAGACCAGAATGGATATCGACATTGCTCAGCTCCCCTTCCCGCCATAAGCGCAATGCTTCGCGCACGGAGTCGATATATGTTCTGCCCATGGGCAGGATGACGCCGTCACGCAGCGTCAGTTTACTGTAGGAAATGTCCGCCACGGCATCCAGATGAACGAGATAGCTGCGATGGCAGCGGGCAAAGGGCGGCTTCGGCAGAAGCTCCTCCGCCTCGTTCACCGAGTAGCGGAAGCGGACGAACTGCCTGCCCTGATTGAAGAGGCAGTAGTGGGAGGAAGCCTCCACATAGCGGATGCGCCCCAGAGGCAGGGTGAAGGCCCGCCGCCGATAGGGCGATTCCAGGCAAATGCGCCCGCTCTGCCAATGCTTTTCGCAGGCGCTCATGGCCTCCGAAAGCCTGTGCATGTCGAATTCCGGCTTCAGAAATGCGGCGGGGTGCCAGCGATAGGAGCGGATTGCCCGGCCGGCATCCCGGGAGATGACGATCAGCCCCTTGTCCGGAGCCGCCCGCCCCCGCTCCGGGAGCTCCACGCTGTCCATATCCAGAAAGAGCAGCTCCGCGCCCTGGCTCTTCTTCCCTGCCGGGCTCTTCGCGGTGTCCACCTCCAGAAGCACACACTCCGCAGCCGCCCAGCGCAGCAGCATATCCCGCAGCCGCGCCGCCAGTGCTTCCGACGCGGTGCAGACCGATGCGCGCACGGTATTTCCGCTCACAAGGCCCACGCCGTCGACCTCCTTCCGCCGGACTGCCGCTTATCCCCTCGGCGCATCCTTCCGGGCGCTCCGCTCCGGTTCTTCCCCAGTCTCCCGCAGGCCGGGCGGATTGCCGGCGCTTTTCCCGCCGAAGGCATCTTCCGGCTTCGCCGCCCAGCCCTGCCTGCGGCGGAGAAAGAAGAGCGTCGCCAGCACGCCCGCGGCAAAGGCGAGCACCGAGGCGAGGATATAGCCGCCGGCGCGGCTGGGCAGGAGGAACGCGCCGAAGCCCGCCTCCCCCAGGGCTGTGCCTTCCCGCAGGACCAGCCCGCTGTCCAGCATCAGAAGGGCACAGGCGCAGCAGACGGTCACGGCCGAGAGAACGATCCCCCGACGGCGGGAATTGCGCTTTCGCAGAACAGCAGAACGCTCCAGCGTCCTGCGCAGGGCTTCGTCAGCATCATATCGCATACCGTCCGCCTCCTTTCCGGCTCAGCTCCCCGGCTGCGGGGTCCTTCTGTCTCTTAGTCGCCTTTTTTCCCGATTTTACTCACCTGTTTCGGAAATTTCGGCAAAAAAGACGCCCCGACCCGTCAGGAGGGTCCCGACTGTGCTCTCGCGGCCATGACCTGCCCTAACGGCAGGCCTCCCTCAGCTTACGGTAGGGCCAGTAGAAGAATGCCGCCGCCAGCAGAGGCAGGCCGTAGCCGACGGTGGCCGGGATGCCGGACACGGAGACCAGGAGATTATACAGGGCGTGGAAGACCACCGAGAGGGACAGGCAGCCCACCACCGTGGAGAAGGAGAAGGCCCGATAACGGCGAACCATGATGATAGAGAGGCTCATGGCCAGCATGCAGACGATGTGCATCACGCCCACCGCCAGGCCCCGCACCAGGGTGAAGCCCAGGCTCTCGGAGCCTGCGGACAGGAGATAGCAGCAGTTCTCAAAGGTGGCGAAGCCCGCGCCCAGGGAGATGGCAAAGGTGGTCAGGGTCATCTCCCCGGGGCGGAAGACGGCCATGTAAAACAGGAGGGGCAGGAGCTTCATGATCTCCTCCGTCGTGGGGGAAATATAGACGGCGGATTCCCGCAGCTCCATCCTCGTCAGCAGGGTCAGGAACCCGCTGATATAGCTGCTCAGGAGGCAGATTGCCATGCCGATGAGGAAGCCGGCCAGGGAACGCCGGGCAGAACCCCGAACGTAGAGCAGGGTAAGCAGCAGGGGGATGCTGATGCACAGGAGGATATTCTCGGAGTAGATCATGCCTCCCTCACCTTCTTTCTCACCGCCAGCAGGATGAGAAGCAGATGCAGACTCATCAGGTTGGCAAAGACATCATAGGGGATCCCGGCGGACATATACATGCAGACGCAGTTCCAGCAGTAGCCGGTGAAGGTGAGGCTCAGCGCCGCCTCCGCGCTTCGCTCCGGGCGGAGCGCCGGGAGGATGCGCATAAGCAGCCAGAGCTCCGCCGCCCCCATCAGCGCCGTAGCCCCCCAATCCATCGGCCCCTTCAGCGCCGCCGGCACGAAAAAGATGGCCGTCTGCAGCGCCGTCAGCACGGCGCTGACCGCCCACAGGGCGGCACGGCCACGCCTGCCCAGAGCCCCGGTGAAATACACCGAGCGGATGCAGACACAGAGGAACCAGCCGAAGGACAAACCGCCCAGGATATCCCGGACCCATTCGCCGGACCAGCCGATCCAAAGGCACACGTTGGCCGCCGCGAAGATTGCCGCCGCCGCGGTGACGCCGGCCATCCCCCGCCGGGGCAGGCCCAGGGCAGAGCGAAGGGCCGTGCTGAACAGCAGGAAGCTCCCGAAATCCGCGATGTCATTGGCTGCGAAGGGGACGCGCATCCCCTCCCGCAGATAGGTGTGGGCCAGATAATAGAGGGTGCTGAGCATGAGGGTGGCGAAGGACAGGGCGGTGAAGATCAGCCAGAGATTCTCCTCCGTGTGCCGCGCATAGCGAAAGCAGACGATGAGGAGCCCCAGAAGGACCAGCACCTGCAGCAGATTTCCGATCACGAATCCTCATCCTCCGGGCTGTCTCCCTCTCCGCGGTGACGGAGGCAGAGCAGCGTGACGCTCACCCCCAGGACGAAGGCCAGAACGGCGGCGACGATATAGCCCAGGACCGGGGAGACGAGAACGATGCTGCCGAAGGCTCCCCCCTCCGCCAGGGACGCGCCGCCGCTGCGGCCGGACAGCAGGAGGCCCAGGGACGCCATCAGCACAAGGCAGGCGGCCGCCGCGCCCCGCTGCAGCAGGCGCTCCCGCCGCCGGCGCAGCGCCTCCGCCCTGTCCCGGACAAGCCGGAGCTGTTCATCCGTACAGCGCATTGTCGAACCCCATCCCTTCCAGCTCGGCGCGCAGGGCCTTCTTCCCCCGCTCCGTCAGATTATAGATTTGCTTTTTGCTCTTTCCCATGACCCTGGCCGCCTCCTCGCTCCCCATGCCCTCGAAATAGAGCAGGCAGAGCACCTGGCGGTATTCCGGGTTCAGGCGGTCCATGGCCTCCTGCAGCTGGCGGCTGCGCTCGCTGCGCAGCAGCTCCATCTCCGGGGAGCCCCCGCTCTCCGGGACGGCGGCATCCTCCGCCTCCTCCCGGGCCGGGAGGCTTCTTCGGCGCCTCAGCTGCCGCAAAGCCAAGTGCCGCCCGATGCCGAACAGCCAGGTGCGGAAGCTGCTGCGCCCCGTCCAGGGGGAGGTCCGGGCGGCGGCGGCGGCAAAGGCGTCCAGCATCAGCTCCTCCGCGTCGTCCATGTTGCGGACATAGCCGTAAAGAAAGAGGGTCAGCCCCTCCCGGTGCCGCACCAGCAGCTCCCGCAGGGCGTCCTCGCTGCCCCTGCTGAGGTAGGCGCGATACAGCGCTTCGTCCGATTCCTGCATCTTCGCCCCTCCTCCCGTCGCTTCTTCCGGCCGCCGTGCCGGAAGGAAAAGTTATGCTCTTATAGCATTATAGCATGGAAGCTTCCGGGAGAAAAGCCCCCTCGCGCGCCGGCTATGCAAATCGGCGTTTTGCCGGGACCCGTCGGCCCCTTCCCGGCGGTCGATTCTCCCCCGAACAGTTATGTAGCTATTGTTACACTTTCGGCGAAATTTGTAATAATCGAATGGCACAATAATGACATATTTCCGTCATAATTCGCAGAGATTAAACAGGAACTCGCGGTATTGCGTCATAATATTTTAGGAATCTGTCAATTTTCTATTGCAAGCTACGGAATAATCTGCTACAGTAATAGTTACAATTAATTTCAAAGGGGGGGGTAACTCCATGCAGTTGAACCGGAAGAAAGGCCTGGCTCTTCTTCTGTCCCTGATCATGATCATCTCGCTGTTCAGCGGAATGACCCTGGCCGGCGCAGCGGAAGAAGGTGCGTCTGACAAGGCGTATTACGTCAAGGCCGACAGCATGGTCCCCGGTGCGGAGGTTCTCTTGGTCACCGCCACCGGAGATCGGTACTATGCCCTGTCCTATGACGGCAGCAGCTTCGGCGCCGCGGAACTCATCATGGACGGGACGTACGCCACCATGGAGGCGGGGGCGGCAAAGACGGCCACCTGGCTCTATGACGACGAAAGCTATCTGTCCATCGGCAGCACCTACCTCTATCCCAGCAGCAGCAGGGGTCTGATGACCTACACCAGCGGCCGCGCCATCTCCTACGCGGACGGGAACATTTCCTGGTCCACCAGCGCAGGAGCCGACTACCTGACCTTCGACGGCAGCAGCTTCGGCACCGTGAGGGTCAACGGCGGGACCGCCGCGGGCATCCAGATTTACGTGAAGCTCGGCTTCGCCAAGCAGGTGAGCGCCTTCACGGAGGGCAAGGAATATGCCATCGTCGCCAAGAGCGGCGACGACTGCTATGCCTTTGGCGCCACCGCCGCCAACACGTTCATCGCCAAGAAGATGGACGTCAGCGACGGCGGGGACCTCATCTATTCGGTGGACGACGACACCGTCTTCTGGCGCTATGAAGACGGCAGCATCAAGAATGTCGGCCTGGAAAAGGCCGGCGATTCCAAGCCGTATCTCTACCCCAGCGGCTCCGTGGGCCTGGCTTCCTACGGCAGCGGACGCGCCATCTCTTATGAAGGCGGCGTCTTCTTCTGCAAAACCAGCTCGGCCACCGGCTACCTGACCTTCGACGGCGCCAATTTCGGTTATGTCAATGACGACGCGAGCGCCGCGGCTGAAATCATCCTCTTCGAGCGCGCCGGGTCTGTCATAGAGGAAGAGCCCGATCCGGTGCCCGTGGAGTACGAGCAGCCCGAAGCCATCGTGAAAACCGCCAAGAAGAACGCCGACGGCTCCATCACCCTGGGCTTCACCTCCGACGTCCACTATGACGGCGTGAACATGAACCTGAAGACCTGGCTGGAGGCCTCCGGCGTCGAATACATCGACACCTTCGGCATGTGCGGCGACATGGGCTCCGCTTATGCCTCCAATGCCGATGACTTCTGGACCTGGGCAGGCGCCGTCATGGAGTACATGACCTCTCTGGAGGACTCCGGCGTGGTGGGCGACGCGGTCTATACCCACGGCAACCACGAATGGATGGCCAGCGCGGGCGGCGACTATTCCAACAGCTACTACGAGTATGACGCGGCCAAGAAGCTGAAGCAGGTGGGTGAGCTGGTCGTCACCGACGACTACATCGTCTATGCCTTCGGCGCCGGCGAGGTCGCCATCAACAACACCTACGACTACAACACCCACGACATCGACACCCTGACGGAGTACCTGAAGACTGCGCCCACAGACCGGCCCATCTTCATCCTGACCCACTTCCCGCTGCACCGCTGGGAGAGCCGCACCGTGCGGCGCGCCCAGATGGTGGTGGATGCGCTGAACAGCAATCCGGATTTGAACTTGATTGTTCTCTGGGGCCACAACCACTCCAATTTCGACGAATACTACTATCAGCCGCAGTTCCCCGGCGATGAGATTCAGATTGACACGAAGGGCACAAAGTGCAAGATCAACTTCACTTATATTGCCGCGGGCTGCACCGCCGACGTGGAATACACCGGCCCCAGCGCCGGCTCCGCCAGCGTCATGAACAAGGGCCTCATCGTCACCATCAAGGCGGACGGCACCCTGGATTATACCTACTACACCATCGACGGCCAGAAAATGAACATTGTCAGCCCCTGGCTGGTGCGTTTCCGCACGGGCGTCGACCAGTACGAGGTCTTCAACACCCAGTACGTGGCTGACGGCAACACCGCCAAGGAGCTGACCGCTCCCACCATGAACGGCTACGAATTCGTCGGCTGGTTCACCCGGAAAAACGGAGCGGAGGTCGAGTTTGATTTCTCCGAGCCCATCACCAACAACACCCTGGTCACCGCCAAGTACGAGAAGATCGTCCTGCCGGTCACCCCGGCGGCCAAGCGGGATGCCAACTACGTCTACGTGACCATCCAGGACGGCCAGGCCACCGCCGTCGGCAAGAGCGGAACGACCATCGCCATGTATCCCGTGCCCTATACGGAAGGCATGACCGTGGGCGACGCCTTCATCAAGGTACATGAGCTGGAGTATCCGGAAGGCACGGCCGGCGTCGAGACCTATGACACCACCTATGGCTTCTGGTCCTTCAAGAAGCTGTGGGGCCATGAACCCGCCAACGGCTCCCTGGCTTTCGACTATGAAGAGGCGAAGTGCTACATCGACGTCCAGGCTGACGCCACTCCCGGCCACTGCTACTATGCCCTGGGCTATGGCGAATCCTCCACCTGGATCTCCACCAGCTACATGAATTCCCCCAGCGTGGAAGTGGAGAAGGGTGAGACCGTGACCATGGCCGCCATGACCTTCGCCATGGACAGCTCCTACAACTATGCCGCGGAAGGCATGCCCGGCGTCGTCTACTGCGGAACCAGCTTTGACGATCTGACCGCGGTGGGCGAGACCGAAGACGGCTACTTCGAGCTCACCTTCGACGAAGTCGGCGAGTACATCGCCGTTGTCAAGGGCACCAAGGGCGACGCCGTGGGCTTCATTTCCGTGACGACCCCGGTCACCTATCGCCTTACCGACGTCCTGGCCAGCGGCGTCCCCTCCGTCCTCGTCGTAGAGAAGGACGGCAAGTACTACGCCGTGAACTTCGCGGCGGATGCGGGCAAGTATTCCGCGCCCTCCGCCGTTGAGGTCACGATTGAAGGCGGCATCATTCCCGACGCTCCCGACAGCGCCATCTGGACGCTCAGCGACGAGAACGATCTGCAGAACATGGGCAAGGAGGACGTCTTCATCTACGCCGGTTCCTCCGGCCTCATGACCTATACCTCCGGCCGCTCCTTCATTTACTATCCCGAGACCGGACATATCGAGATGCACCACAAATACTGGCTGATGCTGGAGGGCGACGGCTTCACACAGAGCGACGACGAAGCCAACGCTTCCGTTTTCCAGATTTACGGCCTCAGCCACCTGAAGACCTTCGCCGTCACCTTTGAATCCGGCGTCGAGGAGATCGAGAGCCTGACGGCCTCCAAGCTTGAGGGCACCCCCTATGAGATCACCGAAACCATGTCCCGCAGCGGCTACAGCTTCGAGGGCTGGAACACTGCCGAGGACGGCAGCGGCACGGCCTACGCCGTGGGCGACTCCATCGAGGAGGACGCGGACCTGACCCTGTACGCCCAGTGGAAGAAGGAAGCCGACGGCTCTGAGGGCGGCTCCGAGGGCGGCAGCTCCGGCGGCGGCAAGACCTCCACCGTGCGGCGCGTCAGCGTTGCCGACACCAAGAACGGCAAGGTCACCGTTTCGCCCAAGTCCGGCGAAAAGGGCGACAAGATCACCATCAAGGTCACCCCCGACGAGGGCTACAAGCTCTCCAGCCTCACCGTCACCGACAAGAACGGCAAGAACATATCCCTCACGGAGAAGAGCTCCGGCGTCTACACCTTCAAGATGCCCAACTCTGCGGTCACCGTTACCGTCACCTTCGAATCCATCAACGGCGAACCCGAGCCTGAACCTGAACCCGAACCCGAGCCCGAGCCCGAGCCCGAACCCGAGCCTGAGCCCGAGCCTGAGCCCGAGCCTGAACCCGAACCTGAGCCCGAGCCGGTCGAGACCGAGGCGGAGCGTCCCTTCACGGACGTAAACGAGGGCGACTGGTTCTATGACGCGGTGTACTACTGCTACGACAACGGCTACTTCAAGGGCACCGAAGAGGACCTCTTCAGCCCCTCCGTTACCATGACGAGAGCCATGTTCGCCACCGTGCTCTACCGCATGGCCGGCAGCCCCGTCGTCGCCTCTGTCGCCTCCTTCTCCGACGTCGCCCCCGGCAAGTGGTATTCCGAGGCGGTCTACTGGGCGGCTGAGCAGGGCATCATCCAGGGCTACGGCGACGGCACCTTCGGCACCATCGATTCCGTCAGCAGGGAGCAGATGGTCGTCATGCTGTGGCGTCTCTGCGGCTGCCCCGCCGGCGACGCAGACCTCTCCGCCTTCTCTGACGCCGATGAAATCAGCTCCTGGGCGAAGGACGCCTTTGCCTGGGCCGTCAGCGTCGGCGTGGTCAACGGCAAGGGCAACGGCATTCTGGATCCCGGCGGCGTGGCCACCCGTGCTGAGGTCGCTCAGATCCTGCTGAACTTCGACAACCTTGCGAAATAAGCACCGACCCTGATCCTATAAGCGCAACGAGGGCTGCTGCAGGCTTCACGGCTTGCAGCAGCTCCTTTTTGCGGCGCGGCATGTTTTCGATATCTCGCCTGCCGGGGCGGCGGGATGCGAAGATCCGTCAATAAAATATTGTGCTCCCGGCGGAACTGTGGTATTGTAGAAAAACGGATATTAAGGAGGTACTGCTATGTATCAGAACGCACCCATTTCCGAGCGGGTCGCGAAGATCCGCGCCATGTACCGGGCCAAAAAGCCCCGAATCGATCTCGCCCGCTACAAGCTGGTGACGGAATTCTACATGGAAAACCCCCAGCTGCCCGGTGTGCTCAAGCGGGCGAAAAACCTGCGCAATCTCTTCGATAAGATGCCCACCCCCGTGCGGGACCACGAGCTGATCGTCGGCCACCTGGGCGAAGAGTTCCGCGCCAGCGCCATCTATCCGGAGCACTCCTTCCAGTGGGTGCTGGACGAACTGGACACCTTCCCCACCCGGGGCACCGACCCCTATGACCTCAACCCTGAGGATAGGGAATACATCCTCAAGACCGGCGATTTCTGGGTCAAGAACGCCACCTGCGCCTCCATCGACGCGGTGTTCCCTGAGGAATATTACCGCGACCTGCTGGGCAACGGCGTGCTGAACTTCACCGCGAAGAACAACAGCGGCTCCCCTATCGGCCACTACTGCGGCAACTACTGGACCGTTGTGGACCGGGGGCTGGGCAGCGTCCTGGAGGAGATCCGCGCCAAGAAGGCCGCCCGGCTGGAAAAGGGCCTCCAGGGGGACGAGGGCAGGACCCTCCAGTTCTACCGCGCGGAGGAGACCGTG
>JAEEGL010486646.1_pt1 | contig 13574 bp, 10 predicted proteins | sample 9134231 | NCBI WGS metagenome assembly JAEEGL01 (sample SAMN16246548, study PRJNA631951) | gut metagenome | biome: gut microbiome; feature: rumen; material: fiber-attached | host: Bos | place: Iran: Karaj | collected 2018-10
AAGCTCGAGCTTCCTTCCGGCGTTGAGGTTGAGATCAAAGTGTGAGGTTAGTCCTCGCCCTGTAAGCAAAGCTGTCTGAGTCCAGACAGCTTTCTTGGCCCCATAGCTGAGCGGTTAGAGCAGCGGACTCATAATCCGTTGGTCCTGGGTTCAAATCCCCGTGGGGCCACAAAAAAGACAGCTTATCGGCTGTCTTTTTTTGTAACAGAGAAGGCATGGCTGTTCCGGGGGACTCCGTTCCGCTTCGCTTCACTCCGGCCCCTCCCACTATCTGGCTCGTCCTCTTCGAGAACGGCCAGCTAGCGGGCCCCTCCCCCTGCCCTCGTCCGGGGGTGGACAAGCCCCCGGAACAGCCATACCTTTCTTTTTGTGGCATAATTTAGGAGACGTATTTGAGTATAGTGTGTGTTTATAGGGTAGATGTTGTTTTCTAAGTGACAAAAAATGTAAATTCGCGTGCTCAAAGGGAAATGTAAGTGATTCAGGATTGGGACGAGCAGCGCTTGGCCAGGCTCTGCTCCGAAGGAGACAGAAGGGCGGAAGAGGAGCTGTATACGAGGTATGCAGCCAGGGTGTATACACTCTGTCGCCGCTATTCAGGCGGGGCCGATGAAGCCAAAGATCTGATGCAGGATGCTCTCCTCAAGGCCCTGGACAGGATTTCCACTTACACATATACCGGCAGAGGATCCCTGTATGGATGGATCTGCCGCATCGCCATCAACCTGGCGCTCAACCAGATCAAGCGAAGGCGCTGGAGAACGGTTTCCCTGGATATGGGAGTACAGGACAATCTTCCGGAACCATCGGCCCAGGAGGTGGAGGCCATCCCCCAGGAAAAACTGCTGGAATGGATTTCCGAGTTGCCGGATATGAGAAAAGCCGTCTTCAACCTTTATTGCCTGGACGGTTACTCGCATAAGGAGATAGCCCAGATGCTGGGAATCAGTGAGAAAGGATCGGCCGGGATGCTGGCCAAGGCCCGGAAACAATTGAAAGAGAAGATAAGCCGATATAGGAAAGACACCAACGTATGAAGCAGTGGGAAGACATAGTTAAGGAGCGCCTGGAAGGGTACGAGAGTACGCTTCCGGAGGGCAGTTATGCCCAGTTCCAGAAGCTTCGGGAGGGCAAGAAATCGGCCCGGAAGAAGGTGTATTCGCTGGTGTGGACCGCCGCGGCGGTGGTAGCGGCATCCTTGGTCGCCGTCTTTTTCCTTCGGCAGCCGACCCAGCCCGAAGAGGGTGTGCAACTGGTTCAGCAACAGCCTGTCGAGGTTCAGCTGATGGTGGCCGATAGTGTTACCGTTGAGGAACCCGTAGTGGTGGCAACTCCTTTGGTGGTGCAGGCGGTAACCGTCAAGCCTGCCAAGCCTGCCACAAAGCCCGTAATCGCCCAGCCCCAGCCCGAACTTGAGCCGCAGCCTGAGCCTCAGGCAGAATCACAGCCGGAGGCTATGGATGTTCAGGAGAAAGTAGAAGAAACCCTTCCGGAAAAGTCAGAACCTGAAGAAGATAAAGAGACACCCGTAACGGTCCGGGAAGAGCCGTTCATCCCCACGGGCTCTCCCTTTATTCCGGAGAATCGGCCCGTTAAAAGAGTTAATGTCAAAGTGGCGCTCCCGGTAGCCGGAGGGCTTGTAGGAACCGGTGCGCTGGCCCTGTTGGCTGTGAACCTGGCGCCGAGGTCTATGGCGGAGGAGCCCGCCACATCGTTACCTTCGACCCGTCCAGCTATGGGGGAACAACATGCTGGAACCCCGGGTGATATTGCAAGTGATCCGCCCGATCAGGAACTGCAAGTGAACCCGCCGGTGTATGAGGAAAAGCTGCTGGACACCCGGCACTCTTTCCCTCTCCGGCTGGGGGTATCGGCCCGAATCCCTGTCTGGAAGAACCTGTACGTGACCAGTGGGCTGGAATACAGTAAATACAGGTCCTACTTCAAATATTCGGCTATCGGCGAGAAGACTCAGGTTGCACAGTATCTGGGCGTTCCGCTCCGGCTGGACTGGGTCTTTCCCCTGGGAAAACTCTTCGACGCATATGCCGGCGCCGGTATGCAGGCCGATTTTTGCCTGGCCGCTACCTGGGAAGGCCAGACCGTCCAGCGGGACAAACCCATCCTTTCGCTGGGGGCGGCTGGCGGTTTGCAAATGAACTTCTCCCAGTATGTGGGCCTGTTCGTGGAACCCCAGCTAAGCTGGCGTATTCCCATGGGAAACGCCGTACTCCAGACCTACAGAACCCAGCATCCCTGGATGTTCTCCCTATCGGCCGGCGTAAGAATTAATCTTGAGAATAAGAGTAGAAAGTAGCGTGAGATAGAAATCACGCCTTAGGGCTGCTCGTCGGGTTGGCCGGAGGCTTTGGCGGCCAGCTTTTTCAGCTGCGCCTTGCCCTTGAAGGCGAAGACCCACACGAGAAGGCCGGCAATCACCAGTAGGGAGATGCCCAGGACGGGCCGATAGGTGAGCCAGGCCAGGGCAATCACAACAAGCGACCACGCCAGGCCGGCGACGAAGCAGACGAGGCTCACGCCCCAGCCCAGGATATTGGCCAGGAAGGGAACCACCTTGAGGATGGTCTGCAGGAAGCCGAAGATGCCCTTGAGGCCGGCGATGACCAGGATAACACCCAGGATGCGGAGCACCCAAAGCAGGATCTTGTTGGTGCTGTGCTCGCTCTCGAAGATCTCGGAAGCGTCCTTCTTGCCCATGACCAGCGTCTGGAAGGTTTTTCCGTTCTTGGCCGTGAAGGGCTTGAAGGTATCGCCGTCCACCTGGGAAATAATGGTTACCTTGGCGGGAACCACCTTCTCCCAGGTGATGCGCACGTCGCCCACCTCGGGGGAGGCGGGTACCCGGCCGATGTAAAGCACGTTGGCGGCCTGGTGCACATAGTTCAGGGAATCCTTCTTCTGGATGCGGCTGATGCCGTCGTTAAGGTCCTTGAGGATGGCCTCGTCGATGGCCAGCTGGACCGGTTCGCAGGAAGAGATGCTGTGAACGAGGGCGTCGTTGAGCTTGTAGGCGCCGAAGGTTACCTTCCGGGCCCACTGAACATCGGAATCCACCACGGCCAGGACCCTGTTCTTGTTCTGGTACTCGGGGTCTTTGAAACTCTCGGACTGGACGGGGGAAGAGACCCATTCCTTGGAGTAAGTGTAGGTGGTGGTAGTGACTTCCTTGCCACCCAGTTTGTCTTCCGTTTCAGATTCGGAATGTTCCACCCACTGATAGTACTCTACGGAACGCTGCAGGGAAATGGCGGTAGCGCCGAAGCCGAAGCGGGTATCTATCAGGGAGTCCTGCGTGGTGGCCACGGCCGTGGCGTGCACCAGTTCTCCGTCCAGGGCGGGATCTATTTTGCCGGGATCCTCCATCTCTACATAGGCACCCTGGGCCTCGTTGAGCATCTTGGTGGTTTTGACGGCGCGGCCTTCGTTCCACCAGAGCAGTACGGTGGCGGCGATGAACAGAAGGATGCCGCTTCCGATTCCCCTGAACGAGTTTCCGACCCTCGTTCCGTAGGACGTTGTCTTTACTTCTTGGTAAGCCATAGTTTATAGTTAATAGTAGATAAAGCCAAAAACAGACACGAATGTACTCATATTTTGTGGGATATGCAATTTGCATATGTTTTGGAAAAACACTACCTTGCATAGTTTAAGTAAACCAGCTATAATTCAGACCTATGCTTAGTCATATCTTGACCTCCCTGCTGTCCATCCTGCTACTTCAGGCTTCCCCCTCCGTGCTTTGGAAAGCCGCAGTGAACCATACCGAAGGCAATACCTACCAGCTGGTAGTGACGGGCGAGGTAGCCCAGGACTACTATGTGCATCCCATGACGGACCCTTACGTGGGTACGGAGCTTCAGGTGGAGACCGGGGACGGCCTTGCCAAAATAGGAGACCCGGCCGAAGAGTTCACCCCTTCGGATTACAAGGGAGAAACGGTGGTGATGGGCACTTACGTGCTCCGCCAGGATTTGCAGATTACCGGGGCCGTGACGGTGAAGGGAACCGTGACCTGGAGCGCCTGCAGCGGTGATTTCTGCGGCATGCCGGAGGATTACGAGTTCGAAGTGGAGGTGCCGGGTCAAGCCGGGAATGACAAGGCTGCTGCAAAGGACAAGGCCGGAGACGGGACCAAGTCCGGCAAGAATGCCGGCGTGCTGTGGGGACTCATCCTGGAGGCCATCCTCTGGGGCTTCCTCATGCTTTTGACGCCTTGCGTCTTCCCCATGGTCCCCATGACGGTATCCTTCTTCCTCAAACAGAGTGATACCCCGGCCAAGGGACGCTTCAACGCGTTCATGTACGGCCTTTTCATCGTACTGCTTTATACGGTGCCCATCTGCCTTATTATCGGCCTTACCTGGGCCGCAGGCGGATCGGCCGTTACGGCGGATATCTTCAACTGGCTGTCCACGCATTGGCTGCCCAATATCCTCTTCTTTGTCATCTTCATGGTGTTCGCGGCCTCCTTCTTCGGCGCCTTTGAGATTACCCTGCCCTCCAGCTGGACCACCAAGGCCGATGCCGGAAGCAGCAAGGGAGGCCTGCTAGGCGTGTTTTTCCTGGCCCTTACGCTGGTGCTGGTGAGCTTCAGCTGCACTGGCCCCATCGTGGGAACCGTGCTCATCAAGAGCACCCAGGGAGAGTTCTGGACGCCGATGGTTACCATGCTGGCCTTCAGCATCGCTTTTGCCCTGCCGTTCGCCCTGCTGGCCTTCTTCCCGTCCATCCTGCAGAAGCTTCCCAAGAGCGGAGGCTGGCTCAACAGCGTGAAAGTAGTGTTGGGCTTCATTGAAATAGCCCTGGGCCTCAAGTTCCTGAGCACGGCCGACCAAACCTACCACTGGCACATCCTGGACCGCGAAGTGTATCTGGCCATCTGGATTGTGTGCTTCACCCTGCTGGGCCTGTACCTGCTGGGCAAGATCCGCTTCAAACATGACAGCCCGCTGGAATATGTCTCCGTGGGCCGTCTGGCACTGGTCATTGCCGATTTTGCCTTCGTGGTCTATCTCATCCCCGGCATGTGGGGCGCCCCTCTGAAGGCCCTCAGCGGCTATATGCCGCCCCTGGAGACGCAGGACTTCGTGCTGGGTACCAACGCCCCGGGCATGACGGGAGCGGCCCCCGCCACCACCACATTGTATGGTTCGGAGGTGAACCTCCCGCACGGCCTTACCGGTTACAGCAAGCTGGAAGACGGCATTGCGGCCGCTAAGGAACAGGGCAAGAAAGTGTTCGTGGACATTACCGGCCACGGATGCGTGAACTGCCGGGAAATGGAAGCCCGCGTATGGAGCGACCCCAAGGTGCTCCAGCGCCTTCGCAACGACTATGTGATTGTTTCCCTATACGTGGATGACAAGACCAAACTGCCGGAGAGCCAGTGGGTGACCACCCCTTCCGGCAAAGTGCTCAAGGACGTGGGAAGGGTCAATTCCAACCTGGTCCTGGAGCGTTTCGGGGTCAATTCCCAGCCCAACTACTTTCTCCTGGACGGGGAAGGCAGCGTTCTGGCCGGGCCCCGGGGATATAGTCTGGATGTAGATGCATTCGTTAAATTCCTGGATTTATGACGCAGGAGGAAATCATTGCCCTCATCAAGCGGGAAGTCAAGCCCGCTCTGGGTTGTACGGAACCCATCGCCGTGGCCCTGGCAGTTGCCAAGGCCGTGGAAATTATCTGTGAGAACTGTCAATGCTGCGAAGACTGGCGTTTAAAGGCCGATTTCGACCTGGACATCGCCGTCAGTGGAAATATCCTCAAAAACGGCATGGGAGTAGGTATCCCCGGTACCGGCATGGTGGGCCTTCCCGTCGCGGCGGCCCTGGGTGCCGTCTGCGGAGACTCGTCCCGCGGGCTGGAGGTCTTATCGGCCCTTAACGACGAGGCGGTGGCCCGTGCCAAGGAACTGGTGGCCCGGAAGAAGGTGAAGGTGAGCGTGGCCGATACGGACCATCTGCTGTATGTGAAGGCGACGGTGGCGGTGGAAGGCGGCGGCATCGCCAGTGCCGAGGTAGACCCTCACGCCTACGCCATCATCGAGGACGACCACGACCGCATCGTGGAAACCAGCTACGCCGACAAAATCCTGATGAGCTCCGAGTCCGGGGCCGCCGTCAAAGAGCGCACCACAGAACAATACGATCTCAACGTACGGGACATTGTGGAGTTTGCCCAATCGGCCCCCTACGAAGACATTGCCTTTATCCTGGACGACCGCAAATACAACCACGCCCTGGCCATTGAAGGCCTGATAGGGGAGTATGGCCTGCAGGTGGGAAAAGCCATCCGCGAGAACCAGAAAGAGGTGTTCGGGGATGATTTCCTCAGTTTTGCCATGGGCCTTACGGCGGCCGCGTCCGATGCCCGTATGGCGGGCTGCACGCTGCCCGCCATGAGCAACAGCGGCAGCGGCAACCAGGGCATTACGGTGAGCATGCCCGTCATTGCCTATGCCATCAAATACAACGTAGACGACGAGCGCCTGGCCCGGGCCCTTATCCTGAGCAATCTGGTGGCCATCCATATCAAGCATTACCTGGGTAAGTTGAGCGCCCTGTGCGGCTGCGTGGTGGCCTCCACCGGCTCTGCCTGCGGCATCGTTTATCTGCAGGGCGGCGGATATGAGCCGATTTGCGCCGCCATCAAGAACATGGCCGGAAACATCACCGGAATGGTGTGCGACGGCGCCAAGGTGGGCTGCGCCATGAAGGTGGCTTCGGGCGTTTCCTGCGCCGTACAATCGGCCGTGCTGGCCCTTCGCGGCACCTGCATCCCTTCCACGGACGGCATCATCGAAGACGATGTGGAGAAGACCATCCGGAACATCGGCACCATCGGCAGCGCCGGTATGAAAACCACCGACCGGATGATCCTGGACATCATGCTTTGCAAGTAAATATGAAAAGAATCCTGTTCCTGCTGGCCCTCGCGGCCGTTTCCTGCGTTAGCGGTCCCACCGCTCCCGCTCCTGACGATCCGGCCAAAGAGGCCCGGATGGAATGGTTCTCCCAGGCCAAGCTGGGTATTTTCATTCACTGGGGCATCTATTCCCGGGGAGACTGGTCGGAGAGCTGGGCCTTCCACAACGGAACGGTGAGCATGGAGGACTACTTTGCCCAGGAGGCCGATTTTACGGCATCGGCCTATGACCCGGCCGAATGGGTGAGACTCATCCGCGAGAGCGGCGCCAGATATACGGTCATTACTTCCAAGCATCATGACGGCTTTGCCCTCTGGGACACCAAGGCCGGTGATGTGAGTGCCGTTAAGACATCGGCCGCCGGGCGCGACGTGCTCACACCCTTCGTGGAGGAAGTCCGTCGGCAGGGGGGCCTTAAACTGGGTCTGTATTTCTCCTTGATTGACTGGCCCCGGGAAGATTATCCCAACGTGTTCCGCGCCGGTCCCGCCCGTTACGACATTCACAAGGAACCGGAGCGCTGGCAGCATTTCCTGGCCTTCAACAGTGCTCAGCTCAAGGAACTGAGCGAGGCCTACAACCCGGACCTGTACTGGTTTGACGGAGACTGGGAGTTCAATTCCGAGGAGTGGAACGCCCCGGGCATCGTGGCCCAGCTCAGGGAAACCAATCCGGACGTGATTGTGAACTCCCGCATTGCGGGTAACGGAGACTACGATACTCCCGAGCTCGGCGTTCCCGTGGTGAGGCCCGCGTCCCGCTGGTGGGAAACCTGCATGACCATCAACGACTCCTGGGGTTTCCGCAAAAAGGACGTGGATTTCAAGAGCCCCGATACCATCCTCCGCATGCTGGTAGACTGTATGTCCCTGGGCGGCAACCTGCTGCTGGACATCGGTCCCCGTGCCGACGGCACCATCCCGCAGGAAGAGATTGACATCCTCAAGGAGTTGGGCCGATGGACCGCCAAGCACGCCGAGGCCGTCTATCCCACCCGCGCCGGCATCCCCGCCGGCCACGTTCAGGCCTATACCACGCTTAACAAGGCAGGGGACATTCTCTACTTGTACTTCCCGTATGCGCCCAACGAATCCATCGAAATCAAGGGCCTGAAATCCCGTGTCAAGAACGTCAGGGTAGTGGGCACGGGCGAGACACTGGACTGGAAGCAGTACAACGATATCGACTGGAGCCAGACCCCCGGCGTCTATTACATCAACGTTCCCACCCGGGTCCTCGATCCCCGGATGACGGTTCTGGCCGTAGAGATGGAAAGCCCGTGCACCTTGTACGAGGGCACGGGCCAGGTAATCAGTTTCAACGAGTAACCGGCTTAACGGGTAAAGCCCATCTGGTCCAGGAACTCGGAAATGCGCTCCAGATAGGTGTAGCTGCCGGTGCCGGGCGAGGCGTTCAGCATGAAGCAGTGCGGACGCAGGGCCAGGGTATGCAGTTCGGCCGATATGCCCATGGCGCGAAGCTTTTCCCATACTTTTACAGAGTTCATGGCGGCCCAGCCGTCGGCATCTCCGTGCAACAGAAGCATGGGGGCGGTATCCAGGTCAAAACTGAACTCGGGAGCCAGCACCGCGGAATCGTCGTTGCCGCCGGTGGTGTTGGGGGCTTCCAGGCCGTCGGTCAGCGCATAGGCCGGATAAATGCCCACGCCCCACTGAACTTTGCAGGAAACCTTTCTGTCCAGGTCGTCCACCGGCCAGTAGGAACGGTGGCGGGATGAGGTGACGCCCATCAGGGTGAGATGGCCGCCGGCCGAGGAACCCATGATGCCGATCCGGTCGGGATCCAGGCCATAATCGGCCGCCTTGCTCCTTACTACGCGGACGGCGCGCTGGACATCCTGCCAGGCCGTGGTATGCTTGGACAGTCCTTTGGGACGGGGCGTGCGGTAACGCATGGTCACCACGGTGATGCCCTTTTCATTCAAGTAGCGGCGGATAGGCGCCACTTCAAAACCGTCCGGATCATTGCCCGTGTAGGAACCGCCGGAATAGATAATCTGGATAGCCTTGGTCTTGCATTCCTTGGGGAAATGCCACTCGATATACGGTATGCCCTGGGCTTCCTGAGCATTGGGCATTTTGCCTTCGGGCCAGATGTTTTCCTTGATATAATTGCCGCGGGCGTCGTCCTGGTTGTACCGGTCAGAGATGTTCACTCCGGTTTCTACGGGGCCCAGGAAGCCCATCTGCGTCATGAATTCGACACCGCGTTCAAAGCCGAAGGCACCGTGTCCCTTGTCCGGGTACAGATGCAGTTCGGCCGGAATGCCCATGCGGCGCAGCTGGCGGTATACCAGCGTGGAACCGGTGGGCGGATAAGGGTCAACCTCTCCATGATGGAGGCTCATGGGGCAGGTCTTTTCGTCAAACTGGAAGACCGGGCTCAGTTTCACGTCCGGTCCGTATCCCTCCCGGGTGGCGGCACCGCCCGCTTCCCCGTCCGTGGTGGCATAGGCCGGTGCATTCACAATGGCCCAGTTGATGTGGCAGGGAATCTGGTCCACCTTGTCCACGGGCACATAGGCCGGGGTCTGGGAACTGGTGGCCAAAAGCAGGGCCAGGTGCGAACCGGCCGACATGGAAATGACGCCGATCTTTTCCGGATCAAAGCCTCGCTTGGCCGCCTCCTGGCGCACCATGCGAACGGCCCGCTGGCCATCTTCCCAAGCCGTCTGGTAGATGGGAAGCCCTTCCGGCCGGGGCGTGCGGTAAACAAAGTTGACACACTGGACCCCCAGTTTGGTGAGTTCCTTGTGCCACATGTCTATGAGCCCTACGTCGCAGCAGACGTGATAGCTGCCGCCAGAGATGAGAATCATGCAGGCACCGTTGGGATTGGCCGGTTTTTCAAACCACTCCAGATAGGGAATCCGGTGCTTTTCGGGCTTGAATCCCGGAGCTTCGGACTCGTCGGTCATGGCGGCTATCTGATGATTTTGGGCATCCGGCATTTTGCCCTTGGGCCAAAGCGGAACGCGCTCCTGGGCACCCAGCCATAGGCCGATCAGGAGCAAGGAAGCAAGAAGAGAGATACGTTTCATAGTCCAAAGTTAATAAATCTAAAAGGTGAAAACAAATCCTCGAACGGCCCCTGGTTTGGATGTATCGAAAGAAATCTGTACTTTCGCAAAACCAAATTAATTGAATCGGCTATGAAAAAAGTGCTGTCTTTGATGTTGTTCGTGGCGCTGTGCATGCAGCCCGCCGTTTTTGCGCAGGAAACCATTGTCCCCTATATTCCGGAGGAAGAATTACCCGATGCGGTGAAGATCTTACCCGCGCCGCCGGAGGATCCCAGTATGGACTTCGACCACGATATCCTCCGCTATATGTGGGGCAAGCAGCAGCGCAAAGACTCCCTGCGTCTGGCCATGGCCGTCAGGGATGCTGTCTGGAACCTGGATACTACCCTTGTCATTCTGGGAGAGCCTTTCGGCGTAAAGATTTCCAAGACTGATACACCCGCCATCTACGAGGTGCTCACCCGCGGCGTCACCACTATTGAGAACATCCGCATCAAGCCCAAGGCGCATTACTTCCGCATCCGGCCTTTTGCCTATTTCCAGGAACCGTCCATCTTCCCGCAGGACGACGAATGGCTGTCCAAGGAGGGTTCCTACCCTTCCGGTCACACCATCCGGGCCTGGGCCTGTGCTTTGCTTATGGCTCAGATTAACCCGGCTACGGCCGATGCCGTCTTTGCAAGGGCTTGGAAGTCCGGCGAGAGCCGGGTCATTTCCGGCTGCCACTGGCAGAGCGACGTGGATGCCAGTCGGCCGGTAGCCAGCCTGGGTTATGCCCGTCTGCAGGTCTCGCAGGAGTTCCAGCAGGCCATGGCCCGCGCCCAGGAAGAACTGCGCAGGCTTACTGCTTCTTCATGTTCGCATTCAGGATGCGGGGACTGATAACCAGGGTAATCCAGCCCCAGCGCAGACCTTTGTCGTCTTTCTGACGCTTGAGACGGATCATGGTCTCTGTGCCCTTCATGAAGGAAAAGCCGCCGCTCAGGCTGATATACTTGTTGAAATTGTAAGTGGCCGATAGCTCTATGCAGTGGCCCAGAGTCTTCTTAAGGTCCGTCAGTTTGGTAACGGTGGCCAGGTAGTGGTATGTGGCGGAGAGGTTTAACTTTTCCCACAGAGTAAAGTTTCCACCTAAATAGGCGTTCTGCAAACCCGGGGAGAAGCCTCTGTAGTAAGTATCTACATAGAAGAATTCCATCATCCCGTAAAACTTGTGGTGGGAACCATAGAGGGTGGTGAATCCCCGGATCTTGTCCCTTTGAACCACTTGTAACTGTCCTGATCCCAGGTGACCGTCTTCGGGAACCGCAAAGAACGGGTCTCCGCTCAGGATATCATAGCCTGCAGTGACGGCGATGGTCTTGGAAGTCTTGACTACGCCCTTGACCGCTGCCATCCAGGCGTCGATGGGTATATTCTGGTAATCCCTGCCCGACTGGTGGTAGTAGCAGGCCGAGAAATCTCCCCATTCGGGTTTATACGTGATGTGGGTTCCTATCATCTGCTGGTAGATAACCTTGTTCATTATCTTTGGATCGGCCTGTACGCCCAGGTTCATGAACAGCAGAGAAGCCCCCAGGCCGATATTGGGAACATCGTAATGGTACCAGAGGGTTTGCATGGTCTTGTAGGGCTGTGCTCCGTCCAAATAGGCCGTACCGCCATCCACGTTCTCGGGATTCTGGTTGTAGGCCAGCAGCGCGTGCACTTTGTGGCCGTGGCCTTCGTAACCCAGTTTGAGGACATCGTGCGAGACGGCCGCCATAGCCCAGTCGTTAGGGCCGATAATACGCTGGTCGTCGTAAGAGAGCGCCTGGCGTCCGATTTGGGCAAAACCGCCGAAGCGCAGCGTATATTTGGCCCAGGCCTCGTACATATGGAAGCTTCCGTAGCCTTTCTGTCCCCAGATTCCGGTGTACTGGGGTGATACATACAGCTGGAGACCGCCCATATTGAAATCGAGGTTCATACGGGCACGGCCTACAATATAGGTGGACCGGTCCTGCAGTTCCGGGTTGTCGTTGTTGGGGGCGGTTACACCGCCGTCACGGACTTCACCCTGGGTTAGCATCTGGAGGTCGGCGGTCAGTACCTGTGAATAAGCGGAAGGGGCCCACACCAGCATTACGGCCAGTGCCAGAGCCTTAAAGGAAGAGGTTCTCATTTTCATCATATTACGCAAATATACAAAATTGTTGCAGAAATTTTGAAAGAATAAAGGTATCTTTGTAGGACACCCTGCTTAATTGAACATGAAAAGATTAACTATTGGAATACTCTCTGCGCTGGCCCTGGTGGCCTGTTCCGGGAGTCAGGAGCACAGCCTGGAGCTGAATAGCGAGGCCGATATCAGCGGTCTGCGCGTCGCCCTCTCGGCCGGTAGCTGCTATGACATGGAATTGTCGGCCCGGAGTGACGTTATCGTGAACCGGTTCAACACGGATGCCGATGTCCTGCAGGCCCTTTTGAACGAAAAAGTAGATGTGGCCGTAACCGACGAGGTGGTGTACAATTCGCGCGTCCAGAAGGAAAACGGAATCAAAATAGCCCTCATCGGAAGTCAGTCTTTCCCTACCGGCTTTATGTTCAACAAGGCAGATGCAGAACTGGCGCAGACCCTTACGGATATCCAGCACCGCATGATTGAGGACGGCTCCATGCAACGCCTCAAGGATTTCTGGCTTACGAACCAGTTCGCGCAGGTGGACTCCTACACGCACATTCCCGATGAAGGGACGGGCACGCCCCTTCGGGTGGCCACCGCCACCTTGACGGCTCCTCTGTCTTTCCCGATAGAGGGGGAGTGGTACGGCTTGGAAATAGACATTCTTCGCCAGTTGGGCAGAGAATTGAACCGTCCCCTGGATATCAAATTCTTCGATCCGGCTTCCGGTCTTCTTTCCATCAAGTCCGGCTTGTGTGATGTTCTCTGCGGCTGCATTTTCATAACCCCCGAAAGGGAATTGGAGTATGTATTCTCAGAGCCCTATCACAATTATCATCCCGGCTATTTTGTGATAGACCGTGAGGCCGCCCGGGATAGTCAAGGCCTGGCGGCGGGATTCATTAACAGCATCCGTAAGAACCTTGTCACGGAGAACCGCTGGAAGTACATTACGGGAGGTCTTTGGGAGACGCTCAAGATCAGTTTCCTGGCCATTCTGTTGGGCTCATTGCTGGGTATAGTTCTGTATCTTATGACCATCAGCCGCAGAAAGAGAATGCGCTCCTTTGCCAAGGCGTACAACAGCTTTTTGGCAGGCATTCCGGAACTGGTTCTGCTGCTCATCATGTTCTATGTGGTCTTTGCCAAGACGGGCCTTCCGTCCGATCTGGTGGCCACCATCACCTTCGCCCTCTTCTTCGCGTCCGGGGCCTGCGACATTTACAAGACCTCCCTGGACGCTATTCCTGCCGGCCAGACAGAGGCGGGCCTGGCGCTGGGCTTCACCCGTGCGCAGACTTTCTACCACATTGTGCTGCCCCAGGCTATCCGGCGGGGCCTTCCCCTGTATAAGGGGCAGTGTGTGTCCCTGCTCAAGGGAACCTCCATTGTGGGTTACATCGCCATCCAGGACCTTACCC
>JAEEGL010717513.1_pt1 | contig 13574 bp, 9 predicted proteins | sample 9134231 | NCBI WGS metagenome assembly JAEEGL01 (sample SAMN16246548, study PRJNA631951) | gut metagenome | biome: gut microbiome; feature: rumen; material: fiber-attached | host: Bos | place: Iran: Karaj | collected 2018-10
ACGCGCAGAGTGAGGAGGCGTAACCATGGAGAAATACATCATCGACGAGCATACCGGCTGGAAGTATGAGCTGGTGGGCGACTACTATCTGCCCATCGAAATGCCGATCAGAACGGCCAAGGATCGCCAGCCTGATTCAACGGTGTCGGAAGCGTCTCCTACAGAGGAAATGCATCGAGCCTCCACCCCTGAGAACCCAGCCGAGGAGGAAGTGCCTCTCCAGATCGGTCGCTTCGGCCGAGCCCATGGCGAGTATCTGAAACGCACCCAGCGCTCCGTCTACTCCAAGTTTGTCGCAGAATACAAGCTCGGCACCTACCTGGCTCAAATCGACGAGCAGGCCAACTCCATGCTGGAACTTCTGATCCGCCAGATGGCTGAATGTGAAGGTGTCACTGAAGAACTCAAAGCAACCGAACAAATGGAATGGGTCCGGCTCATGAACAACATCCGCAACCGTGCTGAAGAGGTTGTGAACTGTGAGTTGATTTATGTGTAAGCCATAATCTTCATCTTCGGGCAGCACAGGCAATCTGGGCTGCCCGTCGATTTGTCTTGATGCTCCTATCTACTTGTTTCAAAGTTCAAGGGCCTTTGGCATGATATCATCTTTACCGAATTGAAGAATACTTTTCTTTTCTTAAATCAAATGCAGCTCTTCCACCCTCTAATATCTCGCAGATTTGCGTTTGTAACCCTGATCGATTAAGTATACCTGGGCAAATCCTTCCGTTCGTATCTGTGTTCGGAGAATCGTTTTCTATAGCACCGCTTCGATATTCAAATCGTCTCTCTGCGTTTTCTGTTCCCGTCCCATCCTGATTAGCAATAATCACTTCTTCAGCATCTGCACCAACTACAACATTTGCATTGTGCGTCACTATGATAATTTGCCGCTCTTTTTTCTTAGCACGAATAAAGCGGACCAAATCGTTATAAATCGACCGATTATCCAGATCGTCTTCCGGCTGATCTATCAGTATGGGGCACTTACTGTCTTCCAAGTTTATTAGCAGTTCCAGCAGCACTAGACCTTTTTTACCCGGGGACATGCGCTCAATAGTATCTCCTCCACTCTCCACGAGATAATGGATGTTATACCAGTCATCAAACAGCCGAGAAATAGCATCTTCCCTTGTATAGCCACCTTTTACAGACAATGATGACTGGGGATTTTCCCCATTCATTGCCTCCCAGACAGTTGACAAAAGTTTTCTGTCGTATGCGTCCTCCTGCAAGGAGAACAAATCATAGGACGTAGCGGTTCGGAAGGTAGGAAAGTTCCGATTATCAAAAATCTGTGCCAATGAAGATTGAAATTCTGTTTGCTTCCAAATGACTTCTGCACCAAAATGAAGTGATGTGTTCTGTTCAGATTTTGTTTCCTGAATCACTTGCTGAAAATCCACATATGCTTCGTGAAATGCTGCTTGAGAGTTTAATAGGCTATCAACCGTTGCGTTTATTCGGTGGATAATGGCATCTCTGTTTTGTTCGCGGACTTTCGATTCTTCCAACTTTTGGCGATCGTTTGTTATCTGCTTAGTAAGAGTATTAAGTTGCTCATTCTGGGAAACTTTTTCCCTTAGCCCCACATATTCAACGAACAGCTTTGCATGTTCGATACCTGTGTCTTCTACCATTGCCTGTAGCTTTGACTTTGCTTTCTCTATCATTTCGTTCCAAACTGGAATCATAGACTGATTTACCGCAGAAAGCGTTTCTTGGATCGCTGTACTACTTACAGGAAAGGATTGCTTGATGGAGTGAGCAATCTCGTTTGTTGCGCTAAGAGAAAAATAGCCTGGGATTACGGCTTCAGGCAAAGGAAGCTGTTCTAACTGATGAAGTTCAGCCGAATATGCACTTTTCTTCTCTGAAAGCTTTTGCATCTCTCCTTCTATTGTAGAAAAACGTTCGATCTCCTCCTGAGTGATATGTACTCTTTTCGCCAGTTCCTCCCTTTCCTTCTCCAAATGGGCAATTGACTCCCTATACGTAGATGATTGGCCTTGCTGCTTGATCTCGGCCTCAGCTTTCTTAAGCTGGTCTTCCAAATCCAATAGCGTTACAACATCCATGCGCACTTTGTTTTTTATGCTCCGAATGGTGGATTCCCAAGTGGATTTCGCTTGGGATAACGTTGGATTCTGGAAAAGTACATCTGCAATAATGTCATCTATTGCTGTGGGCTTTTCAGGGTCATCAATAGTGTTATTCAGGAAAGTTTGCGGGATATATACTATTTTTCTCGATGCCGTAGTTCCATCTTTCCATGTTACTACAGCCTTGTTTATTTCCATGGACTTTCCATGTGTTGCGCTAAATGCAGACTGCTTTGCAGTGTATTCCTTGTCAATTGTATCGGCCAAAGTGTGTAGAAGCAACGACTTGCCAGTTGATTTGCCACCAATAATGCATGTTAACGCGTCATTGAAATACACAGGCTGGGTTTGAAACTCACTGTCCTCAATTTGAATAGAAGCAATGACTTGATGAGGATCTCGCAGTTCTGGAATGTGTTCTTGTATACATACACGAGCTTCAGGCTCATATAATATCTGTTGCAGCCCTACAAAAGTGGGCTCAGCCTTAATCCAACAGTATCTTTTCAAGTCCGGCTCAAAAAGTTTTGTAAGGTCATGGGCATCACTGCCGTGGATACAGGGCATCAAAGCTCGGTATTGTGAAATGATTTGTTGCGGACTATCTGCCTTCTTCCCAAGGAAATAATCTCTATCCCCAGCATTTGATGAAAAAATGCAATCTGCAAAATAATATAGTTGTTTCCGCACAGCTTCAAGTTGCCCGGCTAATCCAGTTGCCCCATCTGTGCTACTGTTAGGAACAGCTATTATCGTGTGTTGACGAAGATATGGGTCCGCATCAAAAACATCCTCAAGTTCACTTAGGTCTACAGTAAAATGCTCAACACCGTTACGGTATGCAGCATCACCACTCAGCTGTTTGTTCAGTCGTTGACCAAATTCAATTAATGAGGATCTCGTAGCTGTATATTCCGTTCCAAGATACTTGTAATGAAGTTTAGAAAAAAAGTGATCTTTCAAGATATGAGAAATATCGGGGTCAAAGATAGCATGGATGTTGACAGGCGAATCTCCAGCTCGTATCGACAGCCGAAATTCAACATTTGGAAGGACCAATTCTACGCATGGGGGAAGCCGCCTGTCTTGTACGACTTTATTATAGTTATCAATTGAGAGATAGTCGGTAATACCAATTGCGGAAATTCGTTTGCTCAAATCACTCCCGTCGCCAACATATGCATTGACAGCCTGATAGAAATTCTCCCATTTCTCATCTATGGATTGTCCTTCATATTGATCATTCTTGTTTGTCCCTGGAGTATGAACATGAAGGTCCCACCTACCCCATAATGATCCACGTTGCCGTTCCATTTTTATCTCCTTTTCGTCGCTTCCTATGACTTATTGAACTGGGCAGCGCTTCAGTGCTGCCCCACGTTCTTGCGAAATGCTACTATTGACGGTAATTTATGTAAATCATAGGTTGAAGCCCTTGAAGCCGTACTTCTTTCTTCCACTGGTCCAGTTTGTTCTTAAGAAGTAACATATTGAGCGAGTTGATCTGGGGAACTCCGTCAGCATCTTCTATATGGCCGCTCCGTTCTAAAACCAACCAAATGACCACAGTATTAATACTTGGCATATCAGGTAGCAATCTATGTTTATACAAACGGAGCGAAGAAATAGATTGGTCAACTGCGTAGCACAGCTTCGAAGAACTATTACCTATTTTCACCGCAAACATGGCATTGTCTTTATAAACATCCATTAACTCAATGTCTGCGGTTCCAACACGGCGTTCTCTTCTATCAAACAATTCAAATCCATAGTTGTTATGCAAAATCATATTAAATGCTCGTTCTGCATAGTATTGTTTCTTCAAGAGGCCTTTTATTTCCGGATCGTACTTTCCTCTGTATTCTGGCCTTTGACGAGCACTTGGCAGCAACGACTCAATTAATGCGTCATGCTTTTGCAATGAAAAATCATACTCTGGATGGTATTCGGCGTTTATCTCTGAAATTGAATCCGACAAGTAGCTTATGTAGTCTTCGTTATAGTTGTACCATACCCCTTTTGAGAGAAGGCAACGTTCATTGTCGTCTGTATAATCTATTAGTTGCTTAACTGTTGCAGTCCTCACCGGAGAACCATTATAGCAACTAACGACTTTTATATCTAAAACACATTGTTCGTAGGCAATTCCGTTTTCACTGCAAAAAGCTCGAATCTCTTCTGCCGAAAGGGACGCAACAGTCTTTTCTTTACGCTGGTATTTCAGCAAAAACTCGCAATCATTTCGGTTGAATATTTCTGTCGCCCCGATGATATCGAGTTCAGAAATATGAATTGCAGGATTGCTTTGTACAGCCGATGATAAGTTTTGCTCAAGGCGTTCCACTTGGTCTGGGTTTTTAACTTTTGTGAATACCGGGATGCGATATAGCTCTTGCCCTTCCAGAGTCTTTTCTATGTAGAGGATGCTAATTAGGACATTCTCTATCGAATCCGAATTGAGCACGAATCGTATTGACGATCCAATTTCCATGGAGGGCTTAATTACACTAAAACCCTGGGATAGGGTTGCTTTTGCTTTTAGTTTCGCAAATGACTCTCCGCTATCGAACTCCAATTGATTATAGTTAATATATGTGCTAATTGTTTTATTTCTCTGGGAATTAGGTGTTGTTAGGGTTGTTGTATTAATCTCTTCAAACTTTGTTCTACGCGCAAAGGAAAAGCCAAAATCACGATCACAATACTTGTCTGCCAAGAAAAATGCAGATCCGAAAGTAACCGTATAGAGGGTTTCATCCCTTTCAATGACAAGGATTGCGCTCGGAGGCATAGGTATCGATATTGTTTCTTCGTCGAATTCTCTTAGCAACCAACTCCATGCAAGGCCCTTTGGCTGGTTGTTATGAAGTATGTATAAGGATACGCCAAATTCTACTTCTTCGCCAGCACCTAATTGGGCTGTCCTAACAACGGAATTAATAAAGCTCATTTTGCCTGTGATGGCTTGCAGGAAAGGCTCATTTTTTTCACTGTCAATCTTGTAGATGTTGACACTACTCACGGCTTTTCTCCTTTTGCAAAAGTTGCCTCAGACCTCATTTAACTGGAGCGATTCTCCGGCCTGTCATTTTCTATTAACACAGGATCTGTAAAACAACTTGTCTTTTAGAATCCTTCTAATTGGCGTAGGTACCTTCTTGCAGTCTTCAAGGACGTCCTCGAGTATAGTCCTAGGTCTAATGCGTGATTTGCGTTCTTTTCCAAATGCTTCAACAGCCGTAACCTCGCTCTTGGAATGCCGAACTAGAGCTTCCATTAATCGATAAAAAGAGTCAATATACCCCTCTTTGATTCCCCGATTAACGTCAATTGCAACATAGTTTTGGAAATTTAACGGGTTATGTTTGCCCGGATTGTTTTGTAGGACAAGTAGTTCTATTTCTCCACTATAATCCCATTTAAGTCTTTGCTCTAACTTGTTCTTAAACTCTACAAACGCCTTGTTACTGTAATACCAATCTAATCCCGCTGCTTTTCCGGCTAAAGAATACTCAGGATCATTAGCTTTTTCGAAATCATTAGAATATCCGACAGCGTAAATAGAGCAATATCGCTCTGAATTATAGTGTATGTAATCAAATTCATTTATGATATTGCTTGCATCTGGTAAGCTTGGGCGCACAAATAAGAGAACAACAATGTGCCTGTCTTCAAAGGACCGCTCAATCTCTTCGACATGCTGATATGTATTAACTGCAAACATAACTATCCCTCTGTTCTTTTCTTATGATAGCTAGTCTATTGCGCCTTTTGCATAGCGCCTGCCGCCAATGCTTCTTGTATTCTGACAAGAGTATCTGGAAGGTTCTTCTTTTTTAGCTCACACTCCCAAATTCTAAGCACGATCCATCCTCGCTTCTCAAATGCTTCTGTTACGGCTCTATCGTGCTCGATGTTCCGTTGCCGTTTTTTTGCCCAATACTCTGCATTATCAGCAGGACGAGTATTTCTGCAATCGTGCCCGTGCCAAAAACATCCGTCTACAAAAATGGCGATACGTTTGTCCAAAAAAACGAAATCCGGGTGTCCCTTAACCGGGTATTTTCTCCTCCAACCAGTAATGTGGTTGGAGGAGAAAAGCTCAATTAGTTTCAACTCTGTGCTTTTGTTTCCGGACGCTCTAACACGCTTCATCACATCAGAACGCTTGTCTTTTGAATATACGTCTGCCATGTCGCTGTCACTCAATTCACATAGTCCAAAAGCGCTATTTTGCCCTGGACCATATCGTGTAGCGTCTCATCAATTTCGGACACAATTTGCATTTGTGTTGCAATTTTATTGAGCAAATCCAGCAAATCTTTTAGTTCGTCTCGAGTAAAGTCACAATGTGTGAACCGATAGGAATGGAACTTGATCCAACAATTCTTAATGACGTTATATCCGGCAACTTTAAACTTTTGCAGAGCCAGTGGGCAATAGATTCGTATAGATTGTCTGGTAACTTCATCAGTAATGACGACCTGTTCGCGCTCTTCATCGTAGGGATTTCTCGACGCGGATCTGCTGTGCTCCAGGTGGAAACCGTGCCACAATTGACCGAGTATATCGTCGTAATCAAAACCGAGAAGATTCTCGACAGTAGCACCGTTTTTCTCAAGTTGTGCGAGACGCTCCCCATACTCTGCAAGGCGTAAGAATGTAGCTTTATCATTGACAATCGGAATCCTGGCTCGGCGTTCAGACTGAGACACAACAAATAATGCTCCGTAGAATTCGTCGAGAAAAACTTGTGAGCAGAAAACGGCGTATGCGTAATACACTATCTTCTTCGCGCACTCTTGGCCGTTTATCTCCATCAACGCAGAAAAGTGATTGATTAGATCTGGGTGGATATTCAGTATCACTTCGTTGGTTTGGGGATCCCGGATATACTGATTCAAGTAAATATGTCCGTCCCCCCTGACACTTAGGTCATTATCGGGGAAATACCAACAGAAGGAGGCAAACTGACCAAGCGATTCGCTTAGATCCTTCGGTGCATGTGCCAAGGAGAATCCAATTGTATCCGGCAAATCATAGACTGCTTTGATTTCAGGTCTCGGTCGACCTCCATCACCTGGGGCCATTGCCTGATAATCGAAAGCAGTTTTCCATACTAGCGCATTTGAGTTTACAAACGGCCTCAATGAACACGGGCGAATGTTCTGCTCCAACAAAGCGTCTAAATCACGCGGTGAGCATGTGTTTAATGCGTTTTGGAATGCAGAAATATTTGCATCTTTTGGCACTTTATCTTGCTTGCCGACCCAGTCTTTCGCCACCGTTATGCCGCCATTAGCAATCTCGCGACTGCGTCTCTTTAGCATTGGCCTTTTTACATGGGTGAATAACGCGGTTGGGGTCATTTTTGCGCCAGAACATTGGTGTAAGAACACGCCAGGAGCGCCTGTTTCAGTACTGATAGGCCAGAACCGATTATACAGGTCCTTGTTGAAGGGACGCGAAGGCATAAATGAATACATCTCTTCGCTAATGTTATATCTTGTGAATTGCTCTAAAACAGCGGAAATGCTTCCCTGAAGTACTGCTTCTTTATCTCTGCGCCTGTAGCGAGAAAAGTCTACGAAGTTCACCTCAGTGGCTGGGCTATCGTCGCCAAACGTTTTTGTTAGAACAATAATTGCCCTTCCTTGCATCGTAATAAATAGGTTGTCGCCACGGACGCCGGTTCGTGTGTCAGTATCAATAGCCATTGCCCAAACAGTGGAAAAGTGTTCAACGAGATATTTTCTTGCATATTTGTACGACTCTGCTTCTAGGAAGGAGAGGGGCACAATGAGTGCCAAAACGGAATGGGTGTTGGAAGCTAAAAGCTTTTCGCAACTCCATCGAATGAATTGGAGAAAAGGATTTTTTATCTGCTTTTGTATGTTTTGACGCCCTTTCCGTTTTTCGATAGGAGGCCTAAAGTCCTCCATCATACTAATAATCTGAGAGAAGTCTTCGGAGGCGTTGTCCTTTTGAGAATCTGATGACGGTGGATTTCCAATAATCAATTTGATTGGCAATGAGGAGAGAGCTTTTGCCCGAATTAACTCTCTGCCCTCAATGGAATCTGCATTCGCATCCGCATTCAACAAACAATTACTCAGAGTGTTCGCCAAGACAATGTTGGGTCGAAGGTTGACCTTAGAGTACTGTTTCCCAACAAGCGCCATGCGGTAGTTTGCGAGCATATAAGGTGCTGGGAGTATTTCAAAACCGCAAAGATTATATGCTCCGTCTCCCTCGTCGTGCGCTACAATTTGTTCAAGGAATGAACCGGTTCCGCAACAGGGATCGATAATTGTGTTGCCATCATTATAAATAGTTGCCCCGCCAAACTGATCAGCAACGATCTTGTTTACGAAGCGGACTACGAACGCTGCCAAAACCTTCGGCGTATAAAACGCTCCGTAGTCGAATCGCGTTTGCTTATCAAACTTGTTGAAGAACAGTTCGAACAAATGATGGTAATCTGGATACTGGAGCTGTTCTTCGGTCATCTGGACAAACGACAAGAACAAAATACATTCGTCTACCCATTGGCCGATGAACGTAACAGCTCCTGCGTGATCCCTAAGATACACCATCAAATTCCGAAACGGTAAAAGCGCTTCCCCTTCCGCAATATCATTGAACGCATAGGAACGTATTTTGTCTGCCTTCTGTGTGGGAGTGTCACTGCTTGAGCAGAGTACCCTGTGCGCATACAAAAGGCAGAACATTATTACTTGCGCCGTGAAATCAGAGAAGACTGCGCCGGTTCTCAAATGCGGATCGTTGTGGTTATAAACCAGTTCTTTCAAGCCATTTAGCAACGCTATAACCTGCCGCTCATCTTCGCTCACAGCTTCTTCTGGATCAAGATCTGCATATGACGAAATCTCATCGGCCAAATTCCTGGTTCGGATTGCAACTAGTTCGACTAGTTTCTCTTCATCGACACGTTGCGGCGCCGGATCTGAGAACAACTGTTCCATATAGAATCTAAACTGAGGATCTATAGGGAGCCTTGACCAATCAGGAGCGTCCATTCTTGCTTTGTCGATAAGGGAAACGACGATCGGATTGTCGGAAAAGCAGAAGACAAAATCGATCCCGTCCGTAATGACAAGTTTGTGTCCAAGAGACAAATACCGATCAATTTGATGCTGATAAGGGGAAATATCAAACGCGTCGGCAGACGGACCCTTTGCCTCAACATAGCCGTAGACGCCTAAAGATACGCCGTCCTGAATGCGCCAGTCCGGACGTCCCATTCTTCCTTGATTTCTGGGCTCGAGGATAACATCGAAATTGCCGGTAGGATTTAGGTCATGTGAAATTCTTCTAAACAACTGGTGCATCGGGACGCGAAACGATAGTTCGGCCGTATACTGTCCGCTTTGAGTTGCCGCACGGTATTCGCGCTGGTATTCCCGCAAATAAGTTTTTACACTAGCATCAAACGGCATTATTTTTCACCAACTTTCCGATAACATTCAATTATGCTTTTTCCAATTTGCTCTGCAAGAAGAGGGGGAACTGCGTTCCCGATTTGCCTGGCAATATCCACTTTGTTTCCAGCAAAAGAAAAATCCATTGGGAAGCTTTGGAGAAGCGCTCCTTCACGAAGAGAGATGGTCCTGTCTTGGACAGGGTGGCCGAACTTACCTCTGGTAAAGCTGTCAAATCTTGCAGTTATAGTTGGAGCCACGTCGTCCCATGCCATCCGGCCATAGACATTTCGGAATCCGATTACAGAACTATCTATTTTATGACAATCGGCCAGCAGTTCTTCCGGAAGATCGTCCCTCCCTTGACCTTCTTTGACCGCTCTTATTCGTCTAAGATTAAGCTCGGATAGGTTGTCCCTTCTGTGAAGAGGAATATCCGGGTGATCTTCTCCGTTATCTGGTGGAGCTGGAAGGTAGCCTATTGCGTCGCGTACTGTGCGATGATATCCGACAGGCTGTGGATAACGATAGTGTTCGCCTAAATCTTTCCTTTCGCCAACAATAATGTATCTCTTTCTCCGCTGCGGGACTCCAAAATCTTCAGCGTTAAGTAGATCTATGTGAACCTTATATCCGATCTTCTCTACGCTTTCGATAAGCTCCTGGAGTATAGTTTTTCCACGTTTCCCTGCGATTCCGGTAACATTTTCCATAACAAAGTACATTGGATACAACTCATCTACTAACCGCCCGTACTTTAACACCAACTCGTTTCGCACGTCGGTATCACTCCCGCGACGCTGTATTGAAAACCCTTGGCAAGGGGGCCCGCCAGCCAATAAGAATAGCTCGCCACGTTTAAGATTACACTTCCGAAGCAGTTCGCCGTTCAGCATATTTGAGATGTCCGCTGCTTCTGCGGGATGATTAAAATATTTTGTATTTGTTTTTATGGTTTCGATACAAGTCTTATCAATGTCAAAACTGAAGAGGATATTGAAGCCGGCGCGTTTGAGGCCAAGTCCAAGGCCTCCAGCTCCACAAAAACTATCTATGCAAGTATACTTTGAGGATACGCTCGGCTTGTCTTTCATCTTGATTCCTGCGATTACGCTGGAATATGAACTGCTCACCGGCTCATCAATTGACTGGATGCCCTGCGCCAAAGCGGCTTTTGTTGGTTCTGAAGAGATAAGCTCAATCAAAACATTTGCTGCTATAGCAGAAGAAAGCATTGGTGGAACAGCCTCGCCAATCTGCCTGAAGATATCGTCAGTTTTGCCAGAAAAAACAAACCCGTTTGGGAAACTCTGTAACAGCGCGGCTTCCCGTGCTGTCAATCCTCGATCCTGCTCGGGATGAGAATATCTGCCACTTGCGGGGTTTCTTGCATAGTGCGTAATGGTTATGGATGGTTTATCCCAGTACAATCGTCCATAAACGTCAGAAAACCCTTTTACCCGGTCTAAGCACTCTGGGCCAACGCCCGCTGGTCTATTGCCTCCGTCATGGGGAACTTGCTTGATAACATCAATTGTACTTTGCTTGTGCGACGCGCTTTTGTGCAACGGATCATTGGGATCAGCAACGCCTGCGGGAACAGGTGACAGTTTTGCAATAGCATCTCTAACTGTGCGATATTCGCTTGGCTGGAGATAACCTTCGGGGAGAAGAAACTCTTTTTTCATCCCAATTACTATCGTTCTAAAGCGATCTTGAGGTACTCCAAAAGCAGCCGCGTTGTAAATCTGTTCCTTTACGGTATATCCTAAATCTTCATAGCTCTTTTTCGCTGCAGAAAAGTATTTCCAGTACTTCTGAGATAAAAACTCCGGGACGTTCTCCATTATTATCACATCAGGCTGAATCTTTCCGACAATACTGGCAAAAGCCATTACAAGGCTATTGCGAATGTCATCTTCTTCATCCCAATGCTTTTTGCGGTGAGAAGAAAAGCCCTGGCAAGGAGCGCATCCGATCAAAATAGTCGGCTTATTCTTATCATATCCTATCCTTGCAAGGAGCGCATCCAATGCGCCTTTTTCATTTGCCAAGCGAACGATGTCTTCTTGGATAAGAGGAGTATCATAATTGATGCTATATGTTTTCGCCGAGACCTCATTGATATCGCAACCACCAAGCATTTTGAACGCAGGAATGACGCAATTGAGCGCGGCAAAGCCTAGGGACGTTCCCCCTGCGCCGCTAAAGAAGTCTAACACTTGTATTGGGTAATCTTGATAATCAGTGTTATTCAATGGAGCAAACCTCGTAAGCGTTCTTTGTGTTTCTTTTACTAACAAGGTTTTAAGAGCGCGAAAATCAATCAAACCCCATTTGTTTCTATCAAGGTAGCTAGTTATAGCTTGGATGTTCATTTTGCTTCCCCATCTTTCTTTTGGTATCCATCAACTTGACGCTTACAGTTGGCTGCCTATCTGCTGTATCGCCCGCTAATCTTCAACAAACTCTAAAAAGTTATCTACAGTACAATCGAGCGATTTGCAGATTCTGCAAAGAACATCGGTCGTAGCATTATCTCCATGTATCAGCTGGTTGATAGCTATCCATCGGCTCATGGTTCTTTTTCTGTAGATGCCGATTTATCAGAAGCTTTCATAGCTGTATATTACTATTTCTATTTCACTTTTGCAATCCTTTATGCCACAGCCTTCGGCCACATCGCGCTTTTCACAGCAGAATTTCCAGATACGTTCTTATCTTTTGCTCGACCTTCAGGGTTTTTGCGTACTGAGACAGCAGCGGGATATTCTTCTCTTTTTGTGCGGTGTAGCGCTTAAACGCGTCGGTTACAGTCCCGACATCCACATGGTTTCTTGATCGCAGCACGTCGCAGAGCGTTCGTTCGACATCGTAGACCGCGACTGTATTTCCACTAGGTGTCTGCGCCATCGTAATGCCAAGACTGTAATATGGCTCCTTTGCGCTGCTACACAGGATTCCTTCGGCTTTCGGTTTCGAGAGGTTGTAAGTGCCTGGGAAGGTCATATGAAATTTTCCAGGGGTACGGTCGGTCAGATTCCAGAGAAACAGGGCGGTCTCCAGGGAGAAGATCCCGCGTTTGAATCGCTCCTGCAGCGATACAAACTCATCCTCCCAGGCGTCAGGAAGGATATAAATGCCCCGTGCGGTTTTTTCCAGTTTTCCGAGATCGGCAAGATATTTCAGAACACCGCGGGAAAGGCCGGCCTCACCAATCATAGCGGCAGTCACGACACCGTTGTTCTGCTTGGCCATTTCAAGGATTTGCTGCGTGTGATTCATGCGGTTGCCCCCTCTCTCATAATTGACATTTACGCTTGTTATTATATGTCAAGCAAGCGCAAAAGTCAATATCTATTCTGCTGTTTTAGTTTCGCGCACAACCTCAGCTCTGAGTTGCAGATGCTCCTGTTCCAGCGCTTTCCATTGACGATCCAGCTCCTGGAATTCCTCCAGGGCTTTTCGCATTTCGGGGGAATCGTAGGGCACACCCTTTTTTACCAGCTTGCGGAGCTGCTCGCGGGCAGCTTCAACTTCAATGCCGAGGCTGTAGAGCCGGGCGGCAGAGCGGAGAAGGAGGTCCTTTTTGAAATCCATCATATTCACCAGCTTTTCTGTAGGATTATCCCCATTATATCGCTTATTGTGGATTTAAGTCAACAATAAACGCTTAATTATTTGCTGAATTGTGGATATAATTTAACAAAACAGCAAGTGATAGAGGTGAATTGCATGGCGAATCCAGAGGTTTGCTTGCAGGAAATCGGCAAGCGCATTACCGCACGGCGGAAGCAGCTTGGCTTAACCCAGGAAGCCCTGGCTGAGAAGGCAGATCTGACTACGCAGTTTGTTTCCTACGCGGAATCCGGCAAGCGGGCCATGCGACCGGAGAATCTGCTGAAACTATCGGCAGCGTTAGGCGTTAGCGCCGATTATCTGCTGACCGGTCAGATTGTAGACAAGGATTTGCTGCTTCTGTCAAATAAGCTGTCCACGCTGACCCCGGAGCAGCTTCGGCTGATTG
>JAEEGL013087792.1_pt1 | contig 13574 bp, 7 predicted proteins | sample 9134231 | NCBI WGS metagenome assembly JAEEGL01 (sample SAMN16246548, study PRJNA631951) | gut metagenome | biome: gut microbiome; feature: rumen; material: fiber-attached | host: Bos | place: Iran: Karaj | collected 2018-10
ATAATAATATTAATATTAATAATATAAATATATATAATTCATTACAAATTGATAGAGCAAAAACACAATATAATCCAAATTTATATTTAAAAAGTGGAAATTTTTATTTAGGATATGATACTCCTGGGTATGATATTCCTTTAAATAATATAAAAAATGATTTAAATTATAGAAATAATTTAAATGATGATGCAATTGCAATTTTAGAAAATGCTAATTTAAAAAAAAAAGAACAAAAAAAACAAAATAAAAAAGTTATATTAAGAAATCCTCCTGGTTTTTGGGATAAATTATTTGAACATTTTAAATGTGGATTCTCAAATAATGATAATGATAAATAATGTAAATTAAAAAATATTTAATAATTTTAATTTTATAAAATAAATATTAATTAATTTATAAATAAATTTAATTACTTAAAATATTTATTAAATATATTTTATTTTTTAAAAATTAATGTTTTAATCAATTTTTATATTATTATTATTTAGATTAAATAAATAATTGAATAATTATTTTATTTAATAATATCAATTTTTTAATTTAAAAAAAATAAATATTTATGATTAATTATATATTTCATTATGTATTTAAAATATAATAATTTTTATTTATAACTGAATTATTAATTCTAAATTAGAATATTAATAATTTGTATATTTTTTACTTATTGTATATCACTTTATATATAAATTATTTTATTTTAAATATATTGATTTAACAAAAAAAAATAGTATTAAAATAATTTTATTCATTTATTCTCTTCTTTTTATTTTATTTATTTACATAAATTATTATATTTCTATTTTTATAATTTTTTTTGAAATACTTTATTAATTTTCTATCCAATTTTTACTCAAAAAGTTAAAAAAATAAAAATTAAATACATCTAAGAGAAGAAAAGAATTTTTTTATCAGTTTTAACAACTTTATATTAATTTATCATAATTATAATTTATTTAACAATACATATAAAATATATGATTATTTTAACTATATTTTGATTTTTATATAATTAAAATAAAGAATGTAATTGTTTAAACTCCTTTTTATTTTTATTTTTTATTTGTTTTAATTTCAAATAAAAAATGATAATATTTTTTTAATTAAATCAATATTGACATCAAATAATCAATAATCATTTAATTATTTTCTATAGTGTAAATTTTCTATTTATTAAATTAAAATTTATAATAAAAACAATTGAATTTTTAGCAATATAATTTATTTAAATTAACAAATTTTTTAAATATGATTTCTCATTATATAATATTTATTTCAATGAAAGTTATTAGTCAATTTTTGAGATGATACTTTTTCAAATAATGTATTCAATTTATAAAATCAACAATTTTTGAACCTATCTTTTAAATAAATTAAAATAAATACTCCATTCTATTGAATGAAAATTTTATTTTACATACTAAAATAAATTTTATTCAAATGTTACACCCTATAAATTATAATAATAATTAACACACTAAATAAATTTAAATTAAAATATTTTACTTTCTAAAATTAAATAATAAATACAGGCTAATTTTAATTTAGATTTACACACTAATTGTAAAAAAATTATTACTATCTAATTGTTAATTATTGAATTACTTGCTAAAAATTATAAATTTATATACTTCCTATATTTTAATAAATAATATTACAGCCTTTTATTAAATAAAATTGATATACTTCTATTGTCTTATGGTTCTAAATAAAATTAAAAATTCAGAAGTTACATCCTAATAATTAATTTTTGTATTATACAACCTATATTTAAATTATTAGATTATGTACCACCTGTAATAATTAAACTTTTTTACAATCTTTGGTAAAATAATTATTTTTACATACTAAAATCATAATTATATTTTTGTGTACATTCTATAATTTTTATAATCAATATTTACTATCTTAAATAGAGTTTTATTATTTATCTTACGTGCTATATTGTTAAATATAACAAACATGCTTTAATAATTTTTAAAATAATATACATTCTAAAACTATTAATAATAAAAAAATAACAGGCAAATTTGATTAAAATAAAATTTTACTTCCTATTAAATAATTTTCAGAATTTACTTCCTATAATTTATTATTTTATAATACATTCTATCTTTTATTCTAATAAATTACTCCCTATAATTAAAATTTATTTCACTTTCTAAATTTTAACAATTAATTATTACCCACTAATTGATATAAATTATTTTACAAACTAAAATTTAAAAGAAATTATTACTGACTTAAAATATGAAATAACATAAAAATACATACAATTAATGATTATAATATATTTTACATACTAATTTGTAATTGAAAAAATATACACACTATATATAAGGATTTAATAAATTACTTTCTAAAAATAATAATTTTAAAATAATACAGCCTAACTATTATTATCAAATTACACACTTTGTTTAAATAAAAAATAATTACTCTAAAAATTAAAGGAAATTACTTTATAGACCAAGGATAATCTTCATTTTCTTGTGGTTTTTCAGTTTGATTATTAATATTTATATTTATTTTATTATAATTATTTTTTTTATTTTCATCAATAAATTTTTTACTATCATAAATTTTATTATTATCATTATTTTTTAAATTATCATTATTATCCCTAAAAGAAGTTCTTAATTTTTTTTCTTCTTCCTTTTTTATTTTTGTATACACTTTTTGGATAGACATATCTATAATTGATTTTGAAGATTGAATTATAAATTTCTTAAATATTTCATTAAATGAATTTTCTAAATTTTTAATATTATTTTCTTCATTTTCAAAACTAATATCAATATTATTAAATTTAATAATATTTCTAATATTATTAATAATTTGATAATTAAGATTTCCACTTTCTTTTTTAAATTTATAAATTTTAATTAAATCTTGTAATAAATTAAATTCAATCTCATTATATTCTATATATTTTGCAAATTTTGATTTTACTTCTAATGTTAACCTTGATAATTTTTTCAAAAGTTTATGAATCCTCTCTTTTATATTATGTAACATGTTTTTAGCATTATTAATATCATTCTCCAATAAATCAATTTCTTTTTTTTGTAAGTAAATAAATTTATCACAATAATGTTCTTTATGTTCTTCTTGTTTACAATAATCACAAATATTTTTTTTATCATTATAACAATAATAACGAACAGAATTTTGAGGATGTTTTTTATTTTTACAAATTGAATCCATTTTTGTTACTGGAACTAAATAATGTTCTTCATTTAGAGAATGAATTTCTCTATTACAAAAAAAACCAAAACATTTTGTACAATATGATATATTTGAAATATCTTCTTCATCTCCACAATTACAATTTATTGAATCAATTTGAAAATCTTTACTTTTTTTATATAAATCACTTAAATTATCTTTTATTATATGATTATTTTCACATTGAAATTCTAAAATTGGTGGAAATTTAGAATTATCTATAAAAATAAACGGGACTTGAAAACAAATTGGACATCTAAGAACATTTGACTCATCAGTTGAATGTTTTGGTACTGTTATCATTGACATTTCACTTTTATCAAACATTTTTATTAAAAATATATAATTTTTCTTAAATAAAAATAGTTATTGGACTCAAAAAAAATTCAATTGTGATGAAAAATATTTAAATTTAAGATAAAGAATAGTATGGATAAAATATTGAATAAAATAAAATTAAATTGGGAAAACAAAATAATTATTTAAACATATATATTAATTAAAATTTAATTTGTTTTAAACTATTTTTTTGGAATAAATTAATTTTTTCCTCAAATAATTGTCCTTAATTTATTTAATTATAAAAAAATGGAAATTAAACAAAGAATTTGTTTATCATGTCCATGTATGTCATCACCAGAAAGATATTTTTCAAATTTTGAAATGAATCAAATAATTCAATGTCATTTATGTAAAAAATATCAACATAAATTATGTATGAAAAATTCAATAAATATAAAACCAAATTATATTTGTCCTAAATGTCAAATAAATAAAAATGATCCTTATTTAGAACAAATTCAAAGTTTATCTCAACTAAAAATTATATATTTTTCCAATTTAAATTTTAATTTCATAAATCAAAATCAAAATATTTTAACACAGTTTTCAATTGATATTCAAGTTCCTAAAATTCAATTTACAAAAAATAATTTTATAATCATAACATGTTTACAACTTGAAGAAAATGGATTTAAATATCAATGGCCTGGAGATTTTAATTTAAAAGTAAATGGAATTCAAAAAAATTGTATTAGAAATATTAATAAATTATTAAAAAAAAAATTATTTATAAAATGCACTAAAGAAACTCCAGATAATAAATTGTATAAAACTTCTCATTTTTACTTAGAAAATTTTTTTAATTATGGAAAAAATATTTTAAATCTTACTTTTAGTTGGACAAAAAAAACAATTAATAATACTTATGTTATTTCTGTTGATTTAGTTAATTTATTAACAAAAGATATTGTTTTAAAAAATATTCCTATTAAAGAATATTCAAATTCAGTAACTGGAAATATAAGTGAAAAAATTAATTTTATTGAACCTTATTCTCAAATAGATTTTATTAAAATTCCTGTAAAGGGAATTAATTGTGTTCATTTACAATGTTTTGATTGTGAATCTTTTCTTATTCAAAATGCAATTAATCAATTATTTAAATGTCCTATATGTAAAAAAACAACTGGACCAATATTTTTAGATATAAAAATGAATCAACTACTAGAAAAATATAAAGGAAAACTTATATCAATCAATGATAATTATGAGATTATTGAAATTAATAATGATTTACCTCAAAAAAAAAATGTTATTGAAATTAATGATGATATAAATGATAATAATGATGACATTATTGAAATTATTAATGATAATGAAAAGAAAACATACAATGATAATAAATATAATAATGAAGTGATAGAAATACTTAATGATGATGAAATTAATGATATTAATAGTAATAAAAAAAATAAAAATGAAAAATTAAAATTTAATTGTGTTTTAATTAAAATTGATAAAAAAAAATTTCCATTTTATAAAGAATTTGACAAAAATATTAATATTGAATATATTAAAAATAATATTTCAAATATAGTTATACCTGAATTTGAAAATATTTTAGAAGAGCATTTGAAAGAATATGATGATGAAAAAAATTTAACTATTTCATCAGAAGGAGAAAATCATTAATTATTCATGATTAGGGATTTTATAAATAAAACAATTAAAAAATATTGTAAATAAATAATTTAAAATATATTTTAATTTAAATATTAATATATTTTATCACCTTAATTATATTTAAAAATTTTTTTTCAATTTTTTTTTCCAAAACAATAAAATGTTAAAATTATCAAAAAATATATATAAATAAATAAATGAATGAAAAGATTATATAATATCTACATAATAAAATTAGTTATTAAATAGAATAAATCGACTTTTTCTTTTCATTTTCTTTTGATTCCATTTTTTTAAATTTTAAAATTTCCTTTAAATTACCTTTAAATTTCCCATCTTTAAATTCACAATTAATAGTAATATTATCAATAGTTAATTTACCTTTTCCATTAGGTTTTCCATTTCCAAAAGGACCAGTAAAAATTTTCCCATCAGCCCATTTAAAAACTCCATATCCTTCTTTAATATTATTAACATAATCTCCATTATATTCTCCTCCCTCAGGCCATTTATAAATTCCTTTACCATCCATTTTTCCATTTATAAAATCACCTTCATATGTATGTTTATTTGCCCATGTATAAAAACCAAATCCAGTAATTTCATCATTTAAAAATTCTCCTATATAAATATCTTCTATTTTCTTATATGAAATTTTACCTTGTCCATTTTTTTTATTGTTTTTAAAATTTCCTTCATAAATGTATTCTTCTGTTTCTTCTTTTCCAAAACCTTCTTTTTTATAATTTATAAAATCTCCTCTGTAAAATAAATAATGCTCATTATCTTTTTTATTTTTTATTAATATTCCTTTTCCATTTAATATTGTATTTATAAAATTACCTTCATAACAATTTCCTTTTTTATCTATAAATCTTCCCCAACCATTTAATTTATTTTTTGTAAATATTCCTTCAAATTTTTCATTTAATTCTGTATATAATTCTCCATATCCGTTAAATTCATTTTTGTAATTTACTTCTCCTATGTATAAATACCTTTTTTTATTTATTTTTTTTATTAAACATTTAGTTTTTAAAATATATTCTTTTGGACTTTTATAATTTGAAATTGGAATAATTTCTGATGGAAAATATTTTTTATAATTTTCGACTGAAAAATCGTCATAATAATTTGAATTTAATTCATTTATTTTATCTGGAATAAATCTGTATTTATAATAATCAATAATTAAATTTTCATCTTTTAATAATTGTTCTTTTATTAATGGATATTTTATTTTTCTATAATAAAATCCTCTAAATGTACTTTGAATAAGAACTTCTTTTTTTAATTTGTTTAAAATTTTATTAAATATACCATTAAAATATTTCAATTTTTTTTTCTTGTAGTTGTCATGATTAATATTTGTTTCTATTGAATTATTATCTTTCATAGAATCATCTTTTTGTGATTTCATACAGGAACAATGTTCATAAGTTTGCCCCATTATATTTTTTTTTTTTAAATTATATTTAAAAATATTTATTTCCTATTATTTTATTTTTGATTTTTAATATAAATAATAAAATAAATATAATTCATATACTAAATATCAAATGCTTAAATAAAAATAAATAGATAATTACCCTACTGTTACATCATTAAAAATTTAAGATATATATAATTTAAATATTAAATTTTTAAATTTTTCTTTTCACATTGATGGTCCAATTTTTAACAGCAGAATATATATATAAAAATTTATTATTAACTAATCTAATTTCCATAATTAATTCATCAATAGAAGGATTTTCTTTAAATTTAATAGTTTTAATAAATGCATTAGTAAATTTATTAGAAAGATTCTTTCCAGCTTTAATTTCTAAAAAAGAATCTCCAATACATATTATATTAGAAAGTAAAGTATGATCATATAAACTAACAATATCATTAAATGCATTAATTTTCCACATAAAAGAATCATATGGATATTTATTTTCATATAATCCTCTTGCAGAAATAATATTTATTTTATCTAACAATCCTACAATTGATGGTAAAAATTTTTTACTAGAAAATTGTACCCAACCAGGCTCAGAATTTGTTATTATATATGTTTTTCCTTTTTCAATACAATTTTGAAGTACTTTTTTTACTTCATTTTCTAATTTTAAAAATTTAATTTTTTTTTCTTTTGGTATGATGTAATTTTCATCTAATAAATTATTTATTGATATTTCACTTGTACAAAAAAGTGTATCATCCCAATCAAAAATAAATAATGAATTAAAAGTTTGTTTAATATTATTTTTATACCATACACCATTATTAATTAATTTAGTATAATAATTTAATCTAGTTTGATTTGTATTTTTTGGAAGATTTAATATCATTTTTTCATTTTCATTTTTTTTTTTTTCAAAATTTATTGTATTTGTCTCATTTAATAAATTTATATTTTCATTATTATTTTTCTCCAAATTTTTAATTAGAGAATCAATTGTTGATTCAGAATCATTTCTTAAAAGCATTTTAATTTTATCAAGTTTATCATATTTCATATTTACTATAACCTCATTCTCTTTATCATATATATTAATCATATAAATTATTTTAGTTTTTTTTCAGTTTTATACATTATTATTACGTAATTAGAGAAAAATTGAATTTTATTAAAAAAAAATATTCTTAATTTTTAAATTTATTTAAATTAATTTAAAATATGAATGAAATCAGAGAAGAATTAATAAAAATTTTTGATATAAATTCTCCAATATCATCAAATTTATATGATTTAGAACCAAATAATCTTTTAGTAAGTGAGGAAAATGGATATTGTCAATATGATAAAATACAAAATAATTTAACGGATAGTCATCCTAATATAATTCCTTTACTTGATTATGAATCAATAAAAAAGTTATATGCAATGGAAGATTTTATGAAAAAAAAAGATAATTTTTATTTATCAAATTATATATCAAATTTTATTTGTGATTTTGTTTCTTTTGTAAAAGATTTAATATGGAGTTCAAATAAAATGAATTTTTTATCAAATAATTTATCTTCATTAAATTTACAACATATATCAATTAATTGTTTAGGAAATTATTTGGCTTTTTCTTCTAATGGAATTAAGATACTTTTAATTAATATTCCAGAAAAAAAAAAAATGTTTATTAATTTCCCTGAAAATGAATTTATTAATTATATTGAATGGAATCCATTAATTCCTTATCAATTTTTAGTTGCCACAAATGATAAAATTTTTAATTGTATTATTTATAATTATGAAGATAATTTAGATGTAAAAATAAAAAATTCATTTAAAATTCATTCAAATTTAATTAAAATAGTATATTCTAAAGAAAAAAATTTTATTATTTTACTTTATTCAAATTCTTTTGAAATATATAATTCCTTTTTTGAAAAAATTTATAGTAAAACTTTTATAACTAAAAATTTCATTGATTGCTCAATTAATAATTCTTCAAGTTTATTTTTAATAAATTCTCAAACTGAAATTTTTTTATTTAATATGAAAAATTTACAGTTTAAATCATATTCAAATTTTTCAGGAAGAATTGCAAAAGTTTTATTTTCTCCAAACAATAATTTCATTTTTATTTTTATTGAATCTCGAAGTAATGAATTATTACTTTATGTTTTATATAATATGAATGATGATAATTATAATATTCAATTTATTCAATCATATAATAATACAATATCAAGTTATCTTCATTTAAAATTTAAAATGTTTTACAATGTTTTTTCTTTATTAAAAGAATTATTTAATAAAATATTAAATATTCAAATTAATAATTCTGGTGATATAATAGGAATTTTATATTTAAATAAAGAAGGGTTTAATCAACTTGCAATTTATAAAATTTCAACTGGATTAACTATTCAACAATTTTTAATTAAACCACTTTGTTTTTTTTCTAAATTTCATAATTTAAATGTAAATCAATTTATTTTTTCATATGATTTTAATGAAAAAAAAAATATTCTTTTTTGTGAATGCAGTAATGAATTAATAACAAAAACATATTTCCTCCATCAAAATAAATAATAAATAACCAATAGTAATAAAAAGTTTATTTAATTAAAGTAATAAATTTAAAAACTATATTAATTTAATACCACATAAAAATTAAAAACATAAAAAAGGCAAATAAAATGTTTAGATTATTCAAATTCAAACACAATATCTAACATCTCATTAAATTGATACATTATAATATATATAAGGAAAGAAATCCATTTGTTGAATAGAATTTATTTTTTTGTAAGCATTTTTTCTTTTTTGGTTTTTTTTATTTTTTTATTTATCACAATATAAAAATGTATTTTCAGTTCATCTTTTTCTTTTTTAAATAATATATCTTTTTGAAAAGGACAATCAATGATTTTCTTATTAAATTAAATTGTTAGTAATTATAAATTATAATATTTTTTAATAATATTAATTCAAAAAACCAATTAAATATTTAAATTTGTCATTATAATTTCAGAAAAAAAATGTAATTAATAAATTAATTTATTGTATTTATTAACATTCATTTATTCTATTAAGCATAATATAAAATTATATTAAACAATTGTATAAAAGCATATTTTATTATAGGAAATAAAGTTTAATTATATTTCATACTTTAAATATAAATTTATATTATTATTATAGTTCAATAATAAATAAAATAAATATTTATTAATTTGCTCATTTTTTAAAATGAAGTCTAGTATATTCTAATTGTAAATTTTTTGTTATTTTTTTTAATTTTAATCTATTATTATTAAATTGATTATATGATAAATTATTCAAAATATTTAATTTTGGTAATTTAAAATGGTTAAATGAAGTAGATTTTACTTTTTTAATTGTTTTTTTATTATTAATAGCTTCTTTATTTATGTCATTAATTTTATTACCAATATAATTACATTTATCTAATAAACTAAACATTAATTGTTTTTTTCTTATTTTATTTTCTTTTTTAATAATTTTTGATGGAAGAGATAAAATTCTAAAATTATTATTCCAAATGTTATCTTTTTTATTAAACATTAACTTTCTTGTATTTTCATAAATTTGAAATTGAGTTAATTTAACTTTTGAAGGAATTGATTTTAAGTTTGTGTTTTGAAATAAAGTTTTAAAATCTATACTCTTTATCTTATGATGTTTTACTGACATACCAATTATTTTTTTAAAAGTATCTTTCTCTTTTTCTTTTGAAATTGATTCATTTTTCTTATTATTATCATAAAAAGAAATATGGGTTCGAATCATATGATTATTATCATCATTTTGAAAATCGGACAGAGAACTCAAATTTCTATAAATCATTTTATTAAATAATTCAAAATCAAAAATTATTAAAAAATATATTATGGTAAAAATATCAGAAAAAAAATTCTAAATAATTTTAATATTCATACAATTTGAAAAAAAATAATTTTTCACTCTTATTATAAAAAAATATTATAGATTATTTAATATAAAAATGAAAATTCAAAAGATATATTCCAATCAATTTTATACTTAATTAGAGAACATATATTTGAAGAAATATTTTGAATAATTAACAAAAAATAATAAAAATAAAAAATTGTTATTAATTTTGTTTTAGGATTTATTTATATATGAATTTTTAATTCTTAGATTAAACTTAAGATATAAACTAATTATAAAAACTATATTAGCATATTTTTGTAAAAACAACATTTTTTAAAGCTAATTAATTTTCATATAAAATTAAATTATTTATTTATTCTTCATTACTACTAGATGACTTCTCTAATTCAGACTCATTATCATAATCACGTGAACGAGTTTTTTGAAATTTCTTTTTAATATTACTATCTTTATGACTTATATAATTTTTTTTTCTATAAATATGATTAAACTTTTTTCCATTAGTAAGATTATTAACTAATGAAATATCAAAAATAAACGGTAAATTATTCACATAATTAATTAATTGTAATTTTTCTTCTTCCAATATTTCATAATATTTAACAATATTATTAATAAAATTTTCTCCTTCTGTTTGAATAAATTTATTATATAACTCTTTTATTCCTTGTTTACTGAAAAACCAAAGAAGAAAATTTGAATTAAATGATTTAAAATGAACTTTTTCTTTTGCTCTAACATCAATAAAATCAATTGGAGGAAGGATATTTTTATTATTAATTAGAATAATAAAAAATGAATAATCTTTTGAAGTATTTGGATCAAATTGTTTATTTTTATATAAATCAATAATAAATTGTTTAAAATTTCTTATAATTTTTTTGTCAATTGTTTCCCTTTTTGTATATTTTGGTTTAAAAGAAGATAAAATTGGAAGTTTTTTAAATAATGTTTCATCATCATAATTTTCTTTTTTGTTTTTAGTTTTTTTATTTTTATTATTTGTATTTGTAGTTGAAATAAAACTATTGTTATTTTCTCTTTTATTATCTATATTATTTTTTTTATTTGAATTAGTATTAATTTCAGTATTATTAATAAAGTATAATTTATTATATTCAAATGTATTTTCATCATCAAAATATTTAAGATTATTATTATTATCTTCTTTTTCATTTATAATAAAACTATTATTTTCTTTATTTTCTAAAATATTATTGTCATATAATTTCCATTGAATTTCATCTTCAAAATCAGAAAAATCATCTTTTGTACTTTCATCTTCAATATTTGAATCTGAATCACTAATTTTATCTGTATTAATTTCATTATCTTCAATTTTAGATTTAACTGGATTTTTATTATTATTTCCATTTATATAATTTCTAATTGCATTATCTAATTGTATATTATATTTTTCAGAATACTTTTCTAAAATATCTATTTGGTGATATAAACATGGCTTTTTTAACATTAATAGAAAAAATTTATGTTTTTTTTTCCATTTATTTGGTCTTGATTCTCTTAATAATCTAAAAAGAAATTGATTATAAAATAAATTAGCTTCTTTAACTTTTCCTTCTTTTAACATTAGAAACATTTTTAATTTTTGAACAAAAAAAAGAAAAGAAATATTAATATTGAAAAAATTAGGAAATTGTGTTTCTAATACATTCATTATTTCAGAAATTGCACCATTAAGATAAAGTGACTTTAATTTATTTTGAAAATAATAAATAAAAGAATCAATATCTTCATTTTCATTATTGCTTTTAAAAGAAAATGAAAATTCAGGTTCTGAAAATAAATTATGAATTGATTCTGTTGTGATACAAGGATTTGAAAAATCAAATAATTTATCATTTTCAAAATCATTACTTTCTGAAATAAAGGAATATTCATTTAACAAATTTTCACTAGAATGATGAGAAAAAAGCATTTTTTTAAATATTATTATCAATTATTAATGATTAAATAATTTATACTAATTTTTAAATAATCATTTATTCAAAAAAATTGAAGAATTAAAATAATTCTCTATATCATTCAAATAATTTATATTTATTAATTAACTTTTATTCAATTATTTTACTTCTTATATAAATTTTTAGAATTGCTTAATATAATTTCATTTTTTGAAAAAGATAATAAATGAATTAAATCATACATATTTATCTATCTATTTTTAATTTAATTTTCTGATAAAATTTTAAAATATTAATTAAGATAATTAATTAGATATTAAATTATCAACAAATTATCAAAAATTATGAATATTATAATTTATTTTAATTAAATTAATTTTTTATTTACTTATATTTATATTTTATATCAAATAAATATATGTTACTTCTTCAATAATATATTGTAATATATCTTATATATAAAACACCTATTTAATTATATTTTATTTTTTTTTATTTCTTATTATAAATATTGTATTAAATTATCTAAAATTTTCTACTCTAATTGTCATCTTTTTTTCTTTTTTTTTCAGTAATCAGATTTCCTTTTCCTTAAAATTCTTTTGTTTATTAGAAAATTTGTTTTTAATGACATTAAATATAAATTTTTTTTCTTTATAGTTATTTAATTTTTTCTAATTGAATACTTTCTTTATGATGATGTATTAATACAATAAATAGTTAAATTTTCTCAATATTAATTAATATGATATTAAATAAATAAAAAAATAACTAAGGGATTGATAAAGATACAAAAATTAGAAAATCATTTAATGAATATAAAATTGATTAATTTAGTTTTAATTAATATCATAATTTATTTAAACATTAATAATAATTTAAATTTTTTTATTGAATAATAAATAAGATTTTTTTTAGATTTTTTGAAATAATAGGAAAGTTAATGGGGATGGGGGATGGGGGTTGGGGGATTGGGGTTTGGGGATTGGGGATTGGGCCCAATCCCCAATCCCCAATCCCCAATCCCCAATCCCCAATCCCCAATCCCCAATCCCCATTTTTCATTTATAATTTCAAATTTAATA
>JAEEGL013149457.1_pt1 | contig 13574 bp, 11 predicted proteins | sample 9134231 | NCBI WGS metagenome assembly JAEEGL01 (sample SAMN16246548, study PRJNA631951) | gut metagenome | biome: gut microbiome; feature: rumen; material: fiber-attached | host: Bos | place: Iran: Karaj | collected 2018-10
CATGGCTTATAACTCATATCTGATAAAGGACGAAAAGACAGCCGTCATGGATTCCGTGGAGCGCAGCTTTGCCGGGGCGTGGCTGGAGAACATCGACCGGGCTCTCGGCGGGGCGAAGCCGGACTATCTGATAGTCCAGCACATGGAGCCCGACCACAGCGGCAGTATAGCCGACTTCATGGCGCGATATCCGCAAGCCGTCATAGTTTCCTCGGCGAAGGCTTTTTCGATGATGCAGGCGTTTTACGGCAGCGAGTGGCCCGAGCGCCGCGTTCTCGTCAAGGAGGGCGACGCGCTCTCTCTCGGAAAACATTCCCTGCGCTTCATAGCCGCGCCCATGGTGCACTGGCCGGAGGTCCTCATGACGCTTGACGAGACGACGGGGACGCTCTTTTCCGCCGACGCCTTCGGCCGCTTCGGCGCCGGGGAAGGAGAGAGCGATGCCTGCGTCATGTCCGAGGCGAGGCGGTATTATTTCGGCATCGTCGGCAAGTTCGGCGCGCAGGTCAGAAACGTCCTGAAAAAGCTCTCCGGCTCGAAGATAAACGTCATCTGCCCGCTGCACGGGACCGTCCTCGAGGGCGACCTGTCGCCGTGGCTTAACGCCTACTCGACATGGGCGGACTACGCCCCGGAATCGGAGGGCGTCGCCATAGCGTTCACTTCCGTATACGGCAATACCCGCAAGGCAGTCGAGCTGCTCGCGTCCATGCTGGCCGAGCGCGGATGCCCGAAGACGGTCGTCACGGACCTGACGGACGCAGATCAGTCCCGCGCCGTCGCGGAGGCCTTCCGATTCGGAAAGCTCGTGCTCGCCTCGACGACGTACAACGGCGAGGTCTTTCCCGCCATGCGCAGCTTTATTGAGAAGCTTGCCGAACGGAATTATCAAAAGCGCACCGTCGCGCTCATCGAAAACGGCTCCTGGGCGCCGATGGCGGCCAAGACCATGAAGGCGCTGCTCGAGGGCGGCAGGGAGCTCGCCTTTGCCGAGCCGACCGTCAGAATAATGTCCGCGCTCAGCGACGACAGCCGCGCGCAGCTCGAGCAGCTTGCCGACGCGCTCTGCCGATAAACAAAGGAGGAAAAAACGTGCTCAAGATCGGAACGAAGGCCCCGGATTTCACGCTCCCGGATCAGAACGGGGAGATGCGCAGCCTGAAGGATTACAGGGGACAGAAGGTCCTGCTCTATTTCTATCCGAAGGACAATACCTCCGGCTGCACGAAGCAGGCCGTCGCCTACTCGCAGAATGCGGAAAAGTTCGCCGCGAAGGGAATAAAGATCATCGGCGTCAGCAAGGACAGCGTCGCTTCGCATAAAAACTTCGAGACGAAGCAGGATCTGAAGATAACGCTCCTGTCCGACGTCGAACGCGAGGTCATCGAGGCCTACGACGTCTGGAAGGAGAAGAAAAACTACGGCAAGACGACCTTCGGCGTCGTCCGCACGACCTACGTCATCGACGAAAAGGGCGTCGTCGAGTTTGCAAACGACAAGGTCAAGGCCGCTGAGGATGCGGAGCGCATGCTCGGCGCCTGAAGCGCGGATCGTCCCGCGCTTTCTGCGGCAGAATAAGAAGACGGAGCGCGCCGGAAGAGGCGGGCTCCGAAAAAGATAAAAAGATCAGGAGGGAAAAGATATGGCTGAAATCACTATCACGTCCTCGAATTTCGAGGAAGAGGTGCTCAAATCCGAGGTGCCCGTGCTGCTCGATTTCTGGGCGAGCTGGTGCGGCCCATGCAGAATGCTCGCTCCGGTCATCGAGGAGATAGCGAAGGAGCAGGAGGGCAGGATCAAGGTCGGCAAGGTCAATGTCGATGAGGAGCCGGCGCTTGCGAGTTCCTTTAACGTGACGAGCATCCCCATGGTGTGCGTCATGAAGGGCGGCAAGGTCACAAATGCTTCCGTCGGCTTCAGACCGAAGGCCGATATAGAAGCTCTGCTCAGCTGAGAAAGGAAGAAAACATGAAATACGTATGCGACGCCTGTGGCTGGGAATACAACGAGGCTCTCGGCGATCCCGAGCACGGCATAGCCCCCGGCACGAAGTTCGAGGACCTGCCCGATGACTTTGAGTGCCCGCTCTGCGGCGTAGGCAAGGATCAGTTTTCCAAAGCGTGATCGAAAAAAAAGGCTCCGTCTCCCGTTGGAGGCGGAGCCTTTTCGCATGCCTGTCTATTCCGCGCCCGGAATATCCCGCGCGGCGGGAAGGCCGTAGGCGCTCTCCGCATTTTCCGCGGCGCGTTTTATCGCCTCGCATATGACCTCGGCCGCGAGCGTGCCTGCGACGTCGAGATCGGCCTTCACGTTCCCGCAGGAGAGCGCGTAGATGCTGTCCCCGTCGAACGAGGTGTGCACCGGGCGTATGCTCCTGGCGTAGCCGTCGTGGCCCATGGCGGCTATCTTGCAGAGCGCCGCCTTGTCGAAATCGGCGTTCGTGACGACGACGCCGAGCGTCGTATTGCCGGCAAAGAAGTTCTTGACCTCTCTTATGCCCTCGGCTATCGCCGCGGGCGAGCTGCGGAACGACTTCCGGTCCTCCGTGAGAAGGCCCGCTATCTGCCTGCCCGTCCTCCAGTCGAAGACGTCGCCGAGCGCGTTGAGGGCGACGACCGCGCCTATCCTGAGCCCGTCTATCTCTATGGCATAGCTGCCTATGCCCGTTTTCATGCAGGTCGCCATGCCCGCTATCTTGCCGACTGTCGCGCCGCAGCCCGCGCCGAAGTTTCCGTCCCTGTAGTTCGGCGCATCCATGGCGAGCCTCGCGGCCTCATAGCCCATGGCCGCGTCGGGACGGACGGAGCCGTCGCCGACGGTGAGGTCGAAGAGGGAGGACTGCGCTACGAGCGGTACGTGCGTGACGCCGACGTCGAAGCCTATGCCGCGCTCCTCAAGCAGGCGCATGACGCCGTCCGCTGCGGCGAGCCCGAAGGCGCTCCCGCCGGAGAGGACGACGGCGTGTATCCCGCGCGCCGCGGTAAGAGGGTCGAGCAGCATGCTCTCGCGCGAGGCGGGGCCGCCGCCGCGAACGTCGAGCCCGGCCCGCATGCCGTCGGGGCAGAGGAAGACCGTGCATCCCGTCCCGGCCGCAGAATTCTCGACCTGCCCTATCCTGACGGGGCCTATATCATTTACGGATATTTCCTTCATATGCTTCACGCTCTGTTTCCGGCCTCGCGGCCTGCTTTTTCGTTCATCCAGTCGTCGACGAGCGCGTCGAGAAAGCCCGAGAGCAGCGCGTTCATCTCCGTATAGTCATAGCTGCGCAGCTGCTCGGCAGTCTGTATGTACCGCCCCGGCTTTTTGAGGCTCGGAGCGGCCTGCTCTATGCCGCCCTCGATTATCTCCGGGGTGAACTCCATGTGCGCCTGAAAGCCGTAGACCCAGCGCCCGTACCGGACTATCTGGCGCGGGCAGCCGTCGCTCTCGGCGATTATCTCGGCGTCGTCGGTCAGCCCGGGCATATCGTTGTGCCACTGTCCCGTGGGGAAAACGTCGGGGAAATCCGCGAAGAATGGATCGGCCCTGCCTTCCTCGGTGAGCCTTGTCTCGACGGGGCCTATCTCGCGCTCGGGGCTGTGCAGGTAAGGCGCGCCGAGCGCCTCGCCGACGAGCTGCGCCCCGAGGCAGATGCCGATGACGATCTTTTCCTCGTCAACGTACTTGCTTATGAGCGCCCTCTCGGCGGAGGAGTCGAAATAGGGGCATTCCTCCTTGCTCGTCGCGGGATTCTGCATCCCGCCGAGGACGACCAGCATGTCGGCGTCCGGCTCGTCCGGGACGTCCTCGAACTCCCAGCATCTCGTTATCTTCGTCTCATATCCGTGCCGCTCTGCCCAGGCGAGGTATTCTCCGGGCGCGATCCACGGGTCCTGTTGGATAAAACGTATCTTCATTCAGCCTTTATTGCCTCCGGGATCAATCTGAATTGGTTTTCATCGGATAGCGGAAGACGAGCTCCCAGCCCTCTATCCTGCGGTAGCACCAGCAGTCGTCCTCGACGGACGAAATGAGCCCCGCGCAGATGGCGGGATGGTAATAGAAAATGTTCTCGGTCGCTTTGGCTATCATGTTGCCGTCGGAATCGAAGACCGCGGAGCGCGCAATATCCTCGGGATGCTCGCGGTAATTGCCGTAGAAATAATACTTTCCGGTGACTCTGTCCTTTATGGGGTCAAGATAGGTGCTGCCCTTAACCTCCGGCAGCTCGGGATCGTCTGCGTAGGTCCACGTCCAGTCGTATTCCTCCGGCATGCCGGCGGGAGGAACGTCGGAGACGCTCCCCTCCGAGAGATCGAGATAGAGATTTTTCATGCGGGCGCCGTTCTCCTGATTGTAGGCGTATGCGTATCCTATCCCGTCCTTCGTCCAGTTTATATATGGCCCGCCGCCCTCGAAGCCGCCCCACATTATGGATTCGCCGTAAGCCTCCGTGAAGAGCTCGCGCGCGAAACGGCCGACCACGTCTCCGCTCGCGTCGCGGACGAGAAGCGACCCGTCCTCTCGCGCTGTAGTGAGATACCCGAGCCCGCAGCCCACGAAATATTCGTCTTCGAGCTCAAGCACCCAGCTCAGGTCGGCCGCGGCGACCGTACGTGTGTATGTGCCTGCGGCCCAGCTGTTGCCGGCTATGCCGTCGGGATCACCGCGCTCGAGGACGAGAAAGTCGTCGTAGAACGTGATGCTTGAGTATACCGGGTCGGTAATGACCTCGCCTTTGTCGTTCACGAGCCCGTAAAACGGCAGATAGGGCTCGACGTACATCATGGCCATATCGGCGTACTTGCCTATATAGACCAGCAGCGCGCCGTAATCGTCCCTCGCCTGAACAGGCCCGTCGCCGCAGTATCCCGCATGAAGGGTATAGACGGGCGTCGCCGCCTCGTAGGGCTCAAGCTTCGACCAGTCCGTCCAGACGGGGGAGAAGGGCTCCTCCGTGGGCGTCGGGGTCGGCTCCGGAGCGGGCGTCGGCGTCGGAGCAGGCTGCACCGTACAGCCCACGAGCGTCAGCAGAGCCGCGATAAGAATAAGAGCAAAAAGTTTTTTCAATGCGATCACCTCGGTATGACAGAATGATCGGTTTTAATCTGAATTGGTCCGAATCGGATAGCGGAAAACGAGCTCCCCGCCGTCTATCCTGCGGTAGCACCAGCAGTCGTTTTCTGTCGAGGAGACGAGCCCGGCGCGGATAAAAGGATAGTCGCCGCTGCCGAGAAGTCTGCCCTCGGCATCGTAAACGACCGGGACAGCCTCATCCTGAGGTTTTTCACGGTAGTAGCCGCAGAAATAGTACTCTCCGGTCACTCCGTCCTTGATGCAGCTGTTGAAACGAAAGCCCGGAACGGAGGGCGGATCCGGCCAATCCTCGGATTGCGGAGCGTTCGCATAGTGCTCCTCCGTCACTCCTTCGGGCATCGTATCTGATACGCTGCCGTCGCCGAGGTCGAGATAGAGCATAGTTTGGGCGCCGCTGCCGGGATTGGTTTTTGATGCGCGGCCAAGTCCGTCTTCTGCCCAGCGGATATGCGGACCGCCGTCATCACTGCCCCACGTTATTTCTTCGCCGAACGCTTCCGTAAATAGAGAGCCGTCAAAACGGGCGGCGATCTCTCCTTCGGCATTGCGTACTATCAGCGTCCCATCAGGTGAGGCCGTAGTAAGCCGTCCGTAGCGGGCATCGACGTAGAATTCGTCTTCGAGCTCGATCGCCCAGCTTCCGTCCGGAGCGATGAGCGTGAGAGAATAGGCCCCGAAGACATTTGCTCCGGCGAGCCCGTCCGGGTCGCCGCGGTAGAGAACGATGGAATCATCGAACATGTTCAGGCGGGCGTAAACGGGGTCTGTGACAACCTCGCCCTTGTCGGTCACGATCCCGTAGAGCGGGATAGTCGGCAAGACCGAGTACATAATGTCAAAAGACGCATACTTGCCGACATAGGGCAGCAGCACGCCGTAATCGTCCCTCGCACGGAACGGTCCTTCGCCGCAGTATCCCGCATGAAGGGTATAGACGGGCGTCGCCGCCTCGTAGGGCTCCAGCTTCGACCAGTCCGTCCAGACGGGGGAGAAAGGCTCGGCGGAGGGAGTCGGCGTTGGAGCGGGCGTCGGCGTCGGGGCAGGCTGCGGCGAAGCTCCGCAGCTGGAAAGCATCAGCAAAGCCAGCAACGCGAGCGCCGCTATGAGCCTTTTCATCCCACGTCCCTGATGCTGACGTAGCCCTCGTGGGCGACGAGCCTTTGCCCCTCGTCGCTGAGGATCCAGTCATAGAGTATCTTCGCCGGGTCGTCGTCGGGCAGCCCGGCCTTTATAACGACGTAGGAGTCGTTTATGAAGGGGTATTCGCGCGAGCGTATCGTCTCCGCGCTCGGCTGTACGCCGTCGACGGCGATGATCTTGAGCCCGTCCGCCATCTTCATATCGTGCGCGTAGTAATAGACGGTGTAGCCTATCGCCGCGGCGGAGTCGTTATAGGAGGCGACGACCTTGACAAGGTCGCCCATGGCGCCGGAGACGTACTCGGCGGGAGCCTCCATGAGCGGGATATCGCCCATGACGAGCTTTTTCATGGCCGTCTGGCTGCCGGCCTCTTCGTTGCGCTGGAAGGGGACTATCTCGACGTCGTCGCCGCCGACCTCCTTCCAGTTGGTTATCTTTCCGCTGTAAATGCCCTGTATCTGCTCCGTCGTGAGGTTATCCACGGGGTTCGACTCATTGACGACGAAGACGAGGCCGTCGACCGCGAAGAGGGAGATATCCCATTCAAAGCCGTTTTCCTCCTTCTCGTCGTATATGCCCTGCGGCGGCGCGCCGGATATGAGCAGGTCGGCCTGCCCCCACATGAGCTCGCGGTAGGACTGCGTCGTGCGCGAGAAATTGGTAAGGTCCGCGACCTGCTCGCGCGTCTCGCCGAGCATGACGCTCGCTATGGCCTGCCCGAGCGGGACCATGGCCGTCGAGCCGTTGAGGCGCGGGAAGTTCTCGCGCGTGAAGCGGAACTGCTCCGGCGTAGGGGTCGGCGCGGGCGCAGACGTCGGCTCCGCCGTGGGAGCCGGCGCGGGAGTTTTGGCGCAGCCTGCGAGTCCGAGAAGGAGCAGGGCGGCGAGAGCGAATGCGATGATGCGTTTCATTTTGATTGCCTCCTTGAATGGGTTTGGTATATCATGCTCAAAAGCGGGCGAAAGAAGTCAGGCGTCGGGGCGCGTGAGCTTTTTTATCCAGCCGTATTTTCTGAAGTGGATGAACGTCGGCAGACACTTGAATATCTGGTCCGACTGCACGACGATGACGACCAGCCAGACCGGCCATTTCCACCAGAACGCCGCCATGAAAGACAGCGGCGTGACTATCGCCCAGGTGCTGATGAGGTTCATTTTCATCGTGAATTTCCCGTCGCCGCCGCCCATGATCAACCCGAAGCTGACCGGCATCTGATACGACATGCCGACCATGACGAAGCCCATGATGACGATGAGCGTGTCCGAGAGCTCCATGGCGGAGGGCTCAAGGCTGTAAAGGCTCAGCAGAGGTCGCCTCAGTGCGACGAGGGCCGCGCCGAGGATTAGCCCTATGGCGACGTCGATTACGGACATCGTCCTCGCCTCGGCCTTGACCTCGCCGAGGTCGCCCTCGCCTATGGCCTTGCCTATGAGCGCCGCCGAGGTCGAGGAGACGGCCATGACGATGACCTTCAGGTATTGATAGAACGTCGTCGCGACGGAGTTGGCCGCTATCGCGTCCGCCGAGAGGTGGCCGAGTATCGCCGTCTGTATGGGGACGGAGAAGCCCCAGAGGACTGAGGCGCACATTATCGGGATATAGATGCGGATATAGTCGCGGAAGAGGGCCCTGTCGCGCGCGAACGTGCCCCTGCCGAGAAATCTGACCTTCTTCTCGCGGAAAGCGACGTACCAGAGGACGATGACAAGCTCGACGGCGCGTGCTATGAGCGTCCCTATGGCGGCGCCGGTTATCCCCATGCGCGGGAAGCCGAGCTTTCCGAAGATGAGGACGTAGTTTATCCCGACGTTGACGACAAGCGAGACGACGGAGATATAAAACGATATCCTGACCGTCCCGACCGAGCGGAGCGCCGCCATGAGCACCTGCGATATCATAAAGAGCAGGAAGGTCCATACGATGATCGCGAGGTACTTTTTCCCCTCCGCGATTATGGCGGGGGAGGAGGTGAAGAGGCTCAGCAGCGGGCCGGGGATGGCGAGGCAGAGGACGACTATGACGACCGCGACCGCTGCCGAGAGCTTGAGCGTGACGCCGGTCAGCGTTCTGAGCGGCCCGGTGCGCTTCTCGCCCCAGTACTGCGACGATACGGCGACGAGCGCGTTGCCGAAGCTCAGGGCGAACTGCTGGACGATGAAGAATATCTGGTTGACCGTCGCCGCGCCGGAAAGCGCCTCCTGGCTGTAGCGCCCGAGCATGACGTTGTCCGCCATGTTGACGGAGTAGGCGACGAGGTTCTGCAGCGCGACTACCGCCATCATGGAGAAAAACGCCTTGTAAAAGGCTCTGTTTTTTGAGAAAAAGGGCGTCCTGTCCATTCATGTCCTCGCCGTCGGTGAAATAAGGGGCGAAACGATCCTTCTTATATATTATCACAGAGATCATAATAAAAAAAGGGCCGCCTGCAGGTCGTGCAGGCGGTCCTTGACGTCATTGGGAAAGGAGTCAGACGTCGAACTCCTCCTTGAGCTCCATCATGCCGCGGATCTCGGCGTGGCCTCCCTCGAGATAGAACAGGCCCATCTCCCAGCCGTTCTTGTCGTACATGCCCATGAGGTTGGCGTTGGCCTCGCGGACAGCCGCGAGAAGGCCCTCGTCCTTGACGACGACGGCTTTGCCGTCATAGCGCATGAAGTCCATGCCGTTGACGGCGAGGACCTCGACTCTGGGGTTCGCGACGAGCTGCTTGAAGACGTTCTTGAAGGTGCCGCAGCCGAAATAAAGCTTGCCGTTGTAGACGATCTTGAAGCCGAAGGGGCGGCCCCTGGGCTGATCGCCGTCGGTGGTCAGGAAATAGAAAGTCTTGGCCTTGTCGAGAAATTCGACGACTTTTTCGATACCGGACATTATATGTTCCTCCTTAGTTGATTTATTGTCTTTAACCGAATTATATAACGCTTTTCCGCCGAGCGCAAGAGGTTCCTTGCGAAAAGCGCGGGTGTCCCGACAGAGGGAAGGATAGGCGCCGCAGGCAAATCCGGGCTTGAATTTGAAGTGCCGAAGGAGTATAGTATAAAAGTCAGAATATAATCGGGGAGAAGTATACGTTCCCCGGCTCAGATAGCCGCTTGAGCGGAGAAAAAAGATATTGGGGGCTCTTTCAATGGCGAAAAACGTATGGCAGAACACTCTTGAAGCACTGAGAAAAGATCCGACCTACTGCGGCATGTTTCATATGATGGAGCAGTTTGCGGACGATACCGCCGCCGAGGTCAGCGACAAGAACGACAACGTCGTCAGCAGGACGTACAGGGAGTATATCGACATGTCCCTTGCGGCATGCGGCGTGATGGAGAAGAAAAGACCCGCCGGCGACGTCGTCGGCCTTATATACGATACCTGCATGGACTGGCCCGTACTGCTCTGGGGCATCCTCATGTCCGGGCAGACGCCGCTGCTGCTCAACCCCGCCTCCAGACCGGAGCAGCTCAATTCCATAATGGCCGAGGCCCGCGCGACGAGCTACGTCGCGGCAAGGCCCGTGGCAGGCAGCACGCTTGAATTCATCGACGCGGCCGAGGTGCTCGCGGGAGGCGAGCCCGGCGAGGAGAGATGGGGCGAGTACATAGCCCTCTGCACCTCCGGCACGACCGGCAACAGCCGCATTTTCCTCTATAACGCCCGGACCATAGCCAACCATATCCTCAGCTTCGACGAGGCGAAGAAGATAAATCCCGATATGCCCTTTATCGAGGGCAAGCCCTGCAAGCTGCTTGCCTTCCTCCCGTTCCACCACGTGTTCGGCTTCTCGGTCGTCTACCTGCTCTACGCCTGCACGGGCAAGGTGCTCGTATTCTGCCGCGACAAGGCCGTCCAGACCATTCTCGGGACCTGCTCGAGGCACGGCGTGACGCATCTTTACTGCGTGCCCATCTTCTTCAACGCGCTCGCGACGGGCATCAGAAAGAAGCTCGACGGCAAAAAGCTCAGTCCGCTCGTCAAATACGTCATCAAGAAAAAGACCCTCGGCACGAAGATCCGCTCCATGATAACCGGCGGCGGCCACGTTCCCGCGGAGACGCTGGAGATACTCAACGATATCGGCTATCCGCTCTGCAACGGCTTCGGCATGACCGAGACGGGCATCATAGCCGTCGAAAAGTCGCTCGATCCCGAGCAGCGCAAAAAGGGCAGCATAGGCGAGCCGTTCTCTTTGACCGAATACAGGATAGGCGACGGCACGACCGACGAGGGCGAGCTTTTCATCCGCGGCGGCGCGCTCTACTCCGCCAGCATGATAAACGGCGAGATAGTCCCGAGGGACGAGTCCGCCTGGTTTGCTACCGGCGACGTCGTCAAGAGGACACCGGACGGACTGTTCGTCTGCGGCCGCGTCAAGGACGTCATCATCAACGCCTCGGGCGAGAACATATATCCCGACGAGATAGAGGATCTCTATTCCGAGCTGCCCGGCATAGCCAAGTCCTGCCTGCTCGGCGTCAAAAACGGAAGCTACGAGGACGTCGCCATCGTCTCCCAGCCCGCCGACGGCTATGACGAGAAGGCGTACCTCGATGCGATAAGAAAGATAAACGAGTCCCTGCCCATAGGCGAGAGGGTAACGAGAGCCTACCTGAGCAGCGCCGAGCTCCCCATTTCCGGGAGCATGAAGGTCATGCGCCAGAAGCTCAAGGCCAGCCTGGCGGACTTTGAGGAGCTGCCCCTCTCCGGCAAGCTCAGAAAGGCGGAAAAGACGCAGGAGAACGTAAAGGCGGCGGCCGCCGAGCCTGAGATGGACGAGAAGGAACTCAGCGAGATCAAGGCGACCGTGCGCAACATCGTCGCCGAGTCGCTCAACTACACCGACGAGGAAAAGGCCGCCATGTCCGATACGGACGCCTTCGTCGAGGACCTCGGCATGGACAGCCTCGATATCTCCTGCTGCGTGGCTGAGATAGAGGAAAAGTACGGCGTCGTCATCCTCGATACCGACGCCTCCAGACTTACCGACACCGAGAAGGCCGCTAAGTACATATACGCCGTGCTCCACGGCCTCGATACCGGCGCCCCGGCCGAGAGCAAGGCCGCCGAGGGCACAACGAGGATAACCGATTTCGCCGAGTCCCGCGAATACAAAGAGATAAAAATAAGGATGGCCGCGACCTTCAGAGACGGCTTCAATCCCTATTTCATCCCGCACGACAGCGTAGTGCGCGACGTGTCCACGATCCACGGAAAGTCCGTCATCAACCTCGGCTCGTATAACTACCTCGGCATGTCCGGCAATCCGGAGACGGAGCAGGCCGCCATCGACGCCATCAGGGAATACGGCACGTCCGCTTCCGGCGCGCGTCTGCTCGCCGGCGAAAAGACGCTCTATCAGGAGCTCGAGCACGACATAGCCGAATGGAAGCACACCGAGGACGCCATAGTCTGCACGGGCGGCTGGGCGACCAACGTCGCCTTCGTCAGCTGCTTCGCGCGCGAGGGAGACCTCATCGTCTATGACGCGCTGTCCCACAACTCCCTGACGGAGGGCATCAGGCTCTCCAATGCCGACAGCAAGGCCTTCGAGCACAACGACCTCGCCCAGCTCGAGAGCATCCTCAGGAAGGTCGAGGGCAAGTACAACAAGGTCCTCATCATCGTCGAGGGCGTCTACAGCATGGACGGCGACATAGCCCCCATCCCCGAGTTCGTCAGGCTCAAGAAGCAGTATAAGTGCTTCCTCATGGTCGACGAGGCCCATTCCGGCGGCGTCATAGGCGACAATGCCGGCGGCTGCGACGACTATTTCCACCTCGATCCCGACGATATCGACATCAAGTACGGCACGCTTTCCAAGGCGCTCGGCACCTGCGGCGGATACGTCGCCGCGAAGAAGGAGATCATTGAGTACCTCAAATACAGCATGAACGGCTTCGTGTTCACGGCCGGCATCGCGCCTCCGCTGGCTGCGGCCTGCAAGAAGGCGATAGAGATCATCCGCCGCGACAACAGCGCCGTCACCAAGCTGCATGAGAACATAGCCTATTTCGTCAGGCGCGCCAAGGAGTGCGGCATGAATACCTGCCTCGCCGGCGAGAGCGCTATCGTGCCCATCATGATAGGCTCCGACGCGGACGCCGCCAAGCTCTCCGCGAAGCTCCTTGAAAAGGGCGTCTTCGTGCCCCCCGCCATGTATCCCGCCGTCCCCATGGGCGAGAGCAGGCTGCGCTTCACCATTTCCTCCACCCACAGCATCGAGCAGCTCGAGACGGCCGTCTCCGAGCTTGAAAAGCTCATGCGCGAGGAAGGCCTCCTCAAGTGATCATCGAAGCTCCCGCCCGCAGCCTCTGCGGACGGGAGCTTGCGCTTATATGACCAAAACCGGAAAGGAGCAAGCAAATGTATCAGTTCAGCCCCGTGACCGACCGCATCGCGAGGATGCGCGACAAAGTCAGAGACAGGCTCATTATCGCCGATTCGGAAAAGCTCCGCATCAAGGCGGAGGCGACCGCGAAATACCGCAACTTCCCGCCCGTTATCAGAAAGCCGATGGAGTCCCTCTTCGTCATATCCAATATGCCCATGGACATCGAGGAGGACGAGTATTTCGTCGGCGATCTCGGCGGGAAGCACTGGGGCGGCTCGAGCGGCAGGATGTGGCTCTCGGCCGACATCGAGAACACATGGCCCATCGAGGCCGACGGGCTGCATCACGCGCCCGACGACGACCCGCTCTATTCCCATCAGAAGCTCGCCGTCTCGCCCGAGGAGCTCAAAAAGCTGCGCGAGATATCCCGGCAGCAGGCGCAGGAATACGGCGGGATAAGGCCCGAGCAGTGGCTGCCCGACGGAGCGGAGGAGCTTTTCAGCCTCGTCGCCTGCACATACGGCAGGCCGGGCGGCTTCCCCGTGCTCTCCATGCCGGGCCACCTGACGCCGGGCTTCCAGACCATACTCAAAAGAGGCTACGGCGACATCCGCAAGCAGGCTCAGGACTGGCTCGACGAGCGCAAGGGCAACGTCATGGGCGACGATATGGACAAATATCTCTTCTATAAGGCCGCGACGGTCGCCTGCGACGGGGCCATAACGCTTACCCGCCGCTATGCGCAGATAGCCGCAGAAAAGGCGAAGACCGCCCCGACGCCGGAGCGAGCTGCCGAGCTTTCCAAAATGGCCGAGAGCCTCGAATGGATCGCCGAGAAGCCCGCCCGCACCTTCTGGGAGGCCTGCCAGCAGGTCATGCTCTATCATCTCTTCCTCATGGTCGACAACGGGCCGGGCGTGACGAGCATGGGCCGCTTCGACCAGCTCGTCTGGCCGTATCTCAAAAAGGAACTCGAAGAGGGCACGATAACCAAGGAATACGCGCAGGAGCTCGTCGACGCCTTCTTCCTCAAGCTCAA
>JAEEGL013531481.1_pt1 | contig 13574 bp, 8 predicted proteins | sample 9134231 | NCBI WGS metagenome assembly JAEEGL01 (sample SAMN16246548, study PRJNA631951) | gut metagenome | biome: gut microbiome; feature: rumen; material: fiber-attached | host: Bos | place: Iran: Karaj | collected 2018-10
CTTTCTTAAAATCTTATTGGCAAGCATATAATCCATACCATCAAGTTCTGAGAATCCGCATGCCATATATACCGGAACGAATAAACGAATCTGTTTCATAATACGGTTACCGAATGCAATCTTGAAACGGTCTTGAATAAATTGGTCAAGAATCTTAAAGCTTTCCATAGTATTATTTGAAATAGAATGGTCAGCTTGAGCTTTCTTAAATAATTCATCAAGATAATCATATGTTAAGTTAACAGGTTCTGTGTATGGTGCATCAATATAGTCAGCTTTAACGTTGATTACAATAGGTAATGCACGGTCATAAACCTTATCTGTAATTGTATATGTAGAATCGTCTTTATTGGCAGTACCAACAAACCAAATATTTTGATTAATTAATAATTTACCATTAATTAATAACTTAGGGTCATCTTCACTTGCAGGTACCAAGTCAATCTTCCATTCAGATTTATCAGGCATTTCCATTACTGATAAGAATTCAGCAAAGTAATACTCGATACGGGCAAGGTTCATTTCGTCTAGAACAATTGTATTAGGCTTATCTGAATATCCTGCTTCATATACAGCTTCTAGGAAATCTGATTCATTGAATTTTTTCGTAAATTCATTTAAATAACCTAAAAGTTCAGTTCTATCTCTCCATGAAGGTTGAACAGAAACAATTGCTGTATCACGGCTAAAGAATTTACCCATCGCATATGGTAGAGAAGTTTTACCTGTACCTGAAATACCTTCAAGAATTAATACCTTAGATGTTGCAAGACCTGCAAACCATCTAGCAATAATTTCTGGAGTATAGAATAATTTTAATTGTGAAGCACTGAATGCGATAAATCTATCAATTAATCCTGGTAGATCTAACATATCAGTTTGGTTCATAACTGTAATTCTAGGATTTTCTTCAGCCTCTCTATCAACTTGAATAAGCTTAGAGAATCTAGATTCTGTATCTTTTTTCTTCTTACCTACAGTACCTTCATAATCAACAACACCAGATGTACCAGCACCGATTTGAGATACTCTCATAGCTAAGATTTTATTTTTTTCATCGATTAATTCAACAACTTTTTGATTTAAAAGTGAAACTTCTTCAACTAATGCATCTTTATCAATTTCTCTTTTTGTAAATCTAATATATCTTCTTAAGAATTGGAAGATTAATACTAAGAATAATCCAATAAAGCCTAGGTTAATAATTAATACTATAATAAATGCTATATAGTCTAAAGCATTCCATGTAGCATTATAATTTGAGAATAATGTTAAATAACCATTATTTGCCCAGTCACCATAAAAAATAGCACCAATAATATCAACCCAAAATAATTTGAATCTATGGCAAATGTTATCCCATAAATCTCCTAAGAATTCTATATAAAATTGTGAAAATCCATTCATATAGCTTCACTCTCTTTTCTAAAAATTATTTATTCTTCTTCATCGCTTTCTTCTACTTCAGTAGTTTCTTCATTTTTCTTATCTGCTTCTTCTTGAGCCTTTAATTCAGCTAAAATTTGAGCACGCATTGCTTCTTTTTGAGCTTCTAAATCAGCCATCATTTGTTCTTTATCAGAAGCTAAAGCAGCTCTATTCTTTTCACCAGTCAAAGCGACAATATTTTTAATTACAAAGAATAATTCAACTAATAGTACAATAGCAATAGGTAATACAAAGAACCAACCCCAGTTAGTTTTAAGATTATCTACAATCTTACCAGCACCATAATTAACGCCAGTAATTTTACCCTTAATATCAGAAAAATCAGCAGATGTAAATGTTCTTACATCACCTCTTTGTTGTAAATCATAATTAATTAGAGTTCTTGATGAATCGGTTGGATCAAATACTCCATTAATAGATGCAGTTAAGTCACCTTGAACTGAAATAGATGCGATAGAACCATCTGCATTATAATCAATAAATACAATTCTGTGGGAATTTAAATTTTTAATGTCAGCATCATAGAATGTAATTACATCACCAATAGCTAATGAATTAAAATCCTTTTCTGTTTTAATAACATCAGCATATAATAAATCACCCTTAGCAAATTCGCCAATCTTATAATCTTTATATTCATCTGGTAATTTACCACTTCTAGTCATAGAGTTAGATTGAACTGATAAGAATCCTTTACCAAAAATATTTGGGAATCCACCATTTTTCGAACCCGCATTTATATTCATTATAGAAAACATCAATAAAGCAAAAATAATAGCATAAAAAATAACATTTCCTGCTATTTTTAATCCAAAGATAGTTTTTTCTTTTGGAGTCTTAACTTTTTTCTCCTCTTGAATCTTCTCTTTTTCAACAATTGAATTTTCTTCCATAAAATCAATTCCTTTCAAATCACCATATATAAGATGACATTCAAATTTTAAACATAAACTTCATCTTATTTTATCATATAAAAAAAGAAAAATAAAATGTTTTTATAGATAAAACATAATAGTGGGAATACCTTAAATAAGACTACATCATTAAAGATATAATCTTATTTAAGGTAGAAAGCCATCGCTTTCATTCCTTAAAATAAAAGCCAAATAGATGTTTGGCTATTTTACTTTTTAATCTATTCTTTTATCAGTAGCTAATAAAATATTTAAAGATGTTGGTTTAAAATCGACAAGTCTTAAGCAATCTGCATCATAACCTTCAAACCAGAAATAAACAGTTACTTTCATTTTTGTTTGAACAACTTGATTGTTTATATATTTAATTCCTAGATAATTTGTACCAGAAATTGTAGTTGGAGCTTGCCAAATTTTGTTATTAGCTTCAACCATTTCTAAATCTTGAGTTGTATACCTGTCTAAAGCACCAGTAAATGAATTAACCTTTTCATCATCTTGTAATTTATCATCTTTATTTGTATCAATATATAAATTATTTAAATCAATATCTAAATCATAAATTGTATTAAACTCTTTCAAAGCTAAGTTATATTCTTCCGGAAGAATACCACCTAAATCATATAGATCTTCTAATCTATTATAACTTGGTAATTGTTTGCCTGCTTGATAAATTATAGTATTACTTGGAGTTTCTAATCCTGTATAACTTGATGAAAGAGGAATTGGTTCATATACTTGAAACGCTACTCTCGTCGCATTTTTTGAATTAACTGTAATTTTTGATGAATTAATATCTTTCAAACATGCATAATCACTATTTGATGGAATAGTAGAAAATGGATTTTGATTAATTAATGAATCAGTAGAATTTTTACCAGTTATAGCATCAGCTATGTTTTCAAAAAACACATTAGCGTTAATATCTAAATTCTTAAGTTCATCTAAAGGTGTACCTGCAATACCTTTTAAAGTATCAACAGATAAATAAAAATCAAATTTATAATATCTTTTATCTTCCTGTAAATACGGCTTGCCTTCCTTCATACCATGTATTGAATAGAATTTTTCCTTATTATCGCTAGATGCACATAAATCAGTTCCTGTCGTCACAGGCTCTAATATTGCTTCATTTCTAAACAAAATATCAATACCTTCATCAAGATAATTATCAGTGTTTTTACCTAGATTTTTAAGAATTTGTCTTTTGACATTCGTACTACTTAACGTATCACCAAATGAATTTGCATTTCCAGAGTCAGATATTGTTAAGAAATAGTCAGCTTCTACTTGTTCAACTTTTAACTTTAAATCAAAGCCACCTAAAGTTGCGGTAGTTAACATACCAACCCATGCAAATGATGTTGCGACACAAGTTATTAATATAAACAAAGTTGTAAATATTGACGTATAAACTTTTCTTGCAATACGCATGAGTTGGTACACCACCTTTCTTAATTATAATTTACTCAAAAATTATTAATTATTTTATTATTGACCTGAACCACTATTGTTAGATGTAGTTACAGTCTTAATGATAGATTTTTCAGCTGCTGTTGTTGCAACGAAATCAAAATTGAATTTTTGTTGTAACATTACATCATAGCAATATTCATCCCAACCATCTAACCAGAATGTGAATCTTACTTCAACATATCCTGAAGAAGGAATTGATGCGAATGATAAAGCATCAGTATCAGTTGCTGTTTGATTTTTTTCAATCTTTGTAGCTGATGTAACTTCATCAGCAGTTGATGAAATGTTCTTATTAGTAACTAAGTTAAAATAGTTAACTGCATTAGCTGTACCAATGTGTGAATTTTCAGTTGTTGCAAATGATTCTAAATCATATACAGTTGTTGTTGCTGTTACACTAGTATCAGCACCATAACCATCAACGCCACCTTCAGAAACTGCTTTTAAGTTTTGAACAGTTATAGATAATTTTAATGACTTTAATAAGTCTGCAAAATAAACTCCTGACTCAGTAATACCTGTATCTAAAGCTCTACTATTTGTTGAACCATAAGCTAAAGCAACTTGTTGTTTATAGTCATTTTGTGTACTAGATGTTAAATTAAATGTACTGAAATATAAAGGTGTTGAACCTGAGTTAGTATTTGCCATACGGAATCTTAATACGTATTCAAGTACATTAGAAGAACTATATTCACCATATACAACAGTATTATCTAAATCTGTTACAGTTGAACTAGTTCCACTTGGAGCAACATACTTTGTACCAGTCATAGGTACATATTTTGTAAATGTAGTATCAGTAGTTGTAGTTGCTGTTGTACCTTCTCCAGTTTTATGAGTTACTTTTCCTTGCCATGCAACTGGTACTAATACATGATTTGTACCAACTGCAACTGGTTGAACTTTCGAACCATATTCAGTAAATGCTGTTGCAGCACTACTGCTATTATATGTTTTAGCTGCTGCTACGTAGAATGAGCTAGCATCAACTGATGAAGATGTCATACCTTCAACTGATTGTACTGTTGCTTCAGTATTTGAAGTATACCAAGCGAATGTTGATGTAGTTAATGTTAGAGCTGTTGCACCGAAAGCAAAACCAGCTGCTATTAATTTTCTTCTTAATTTCATATTTCTTTTTCTCCTTTTTGTTTTTTTAAATAGATTTTTCTATATAACTAATAGAAATATAATCCATCACTTATAAGTCTATTGTTACCTAATTAAGAATTTTGGATTAGTCTTCGTCTTTTGTATTTTTAACTGATCCAAATGATAAATTAACTCTTATTGCTGAAGAGATGCCTTCAAAGCAATCTGCATCCCAACCTTCAAGCCAGAATCTAAAAGTTAATTTGTGTGATTTTTCACCTGATTCAACAGTTGTAACATATTGTTTTTGTCTTTGTTGATAATATATTGATTCTTCATTATTATCTTCTTCTGTTGTTATTAAGTGACGAATCACATTGTATTTTTGCAATTCTCCATATCCTAATGGTTCTTGAGGAGAATAGCTTCTTAAACTATTATAATAAGTAAATTGTGCATTAGTCTTACAATCATAGAGGTTATGCTCTAGGGAATCTGGTATGATTCCATTATCAACACAATACTCATCATAATTAGTTGCATAACTTCCTAAATCATATTTTTGGTCATCAGATATTTCGTATATCAAATTATTAATTTTATAATCATCTTCTGCTTTGTAATTTTCATCTTCTTCATTTCCAATTGAAAATCTTATAGCATTTGATGTATATACATCTATCTTTTCACCATTATGATATGTTTTAGAATTTCTTTCACCGAATGAAAGTTCTGGATTTGAGTTATCAATAGCTGTCATATCTGCTTTAAGATCTACATGATTTATTGTTCTAGATTTGATTGAAGTTTTTGGTGCACTTTCACCAGTTAAGCTATCACTTAAATCTTCTCCTAAAACATAGATACTATAACTTTGATTATCCTCTTTTTTACCTAAGCCTCTAAAGTAGATACTGAATTCAACATATTGGCCACTGTTAGCTTGAACTATGCCACCAGAATAGTTTGAGAATCGAAATGATCCATCCTGTTGAACAAGAGGTGTTAAAGGTGATAATTCTATTTTAGAAACTAATTCTTGAATTTCTAAATCAGAAAGTAAAACGCCTTTATTGGTAATATTTCCATTTGTATCATATTGAGTTCCATAATATAATTCTTCATCAATCATTTTATATTGAGAGTTATTTCCCATCAAAATTGCTTTTAGCATTTGACCACTTGATAAGGAACTATAATATTTTTCATCATCAATTGATATTTGATAACCTTCACCGCCTTGGACTGTAAATTCAAATCCTGAAACTGAAGCATTTGAATTTATTTTAAACCAAGCGAATGTTGAAGCTGTTATACCAAATAGGAAAATCATAACCAAAGCTACAGCTATCGTTATTTTCCTTCTCGTTGTACCTACCTCCTTTGCTTAAAGATAAATATTGATGTACTACCATTTAATAATTAACTAGTTACCTTTTCAATTTCAAAGCCTAGCTTAACACTAATATTTTGATTGTTTATACCAACAAAATAATCAGCATCCCAGCCTTCTAGCCATAACATAACTGATAATTTAACTACATTATAATCATCATCAGTTGCTGAATAGATAAAATCTGCTAATTTATTATCATTAATAACACTTTCGTTATTGTCGTTTAGTTTATTTTTATAAGTAGTGAATTGATCACCATTTGTAACACCTGAAATAAATGGTGTCATTGGATGTATGCTATTGTAATAAGTATACATAGCGTTTAATGAAGGATTAGTTCTATCATCGGTTGAACCTTCAATTGCATATGAACCTAATCCTTCATTTGGTTCATAAACTGATAATGTAGATGATGAATCACCTAATACATTAACTCCTAATCTCATTGCATCTGCTGGATTAACTTGAATTTTTTCTCCAGCTTTATAAGTTTTATCTTGAGTGGTTAATTCATTATATAATTCAACTTCTTGAGTTGTTCCTTCTACTTTAGTTCTATCTGAGAATTTTAATTTATAGTTTGATTTATCATCACCGATTTTGGCAACTCTTAACCATAAATCAAAGAATATATAATCATCTTGAGAAGCAGCTTCGTATGAATGAAGACCGATTCTATCATTTTTATCATCAACTAATTTTTTAATTGTTGTATTTATATCATATAAATTTGTGACTTCAGCGGAATCTGAATTATACCACGTAACTTTATCTTTTACAAATGTAAATCTTGAATCTGTGATATCTGCACCTTCATTTCCAATTTTATAAGTATAATCTTCTTTATATAGTCCTGATTTATAATTATTGTCTGTTTGGTCTAATCCACCAAGAGTTACACCTTGTAAACGTATATCAGAAAGTTTTGTTGCTGAATTATTTTTTAAAATAGCACTTCTAATTGTATCAGCATCAATATCTTGAACAAAATTCTTACCATCAATTGATAACAATAAGCCTTCTTGATCTACGATATCAAAGCTAAATTGTGAAATTGTTGCTTCTGTATTTAATGTTACGAATGCGTATGATGTTGTTACTAGCGAAGCTGCTGTAAATGCTGTCATAGCACCTGTAGCAATTAATCTTCTAATTGTTTTCTTTTTACTCATTGCTATCTTTCTCCTCTGCGTAAAAATTCAAATACATTTTAAGACTATTATTCTTTATTCCTATAATATAGTCTGCATCAAATCCTTCAAGCCATACAGAAATTGTAAGCTTCAATTCATTATAATCAGTTGATGATTGATTAGGAGCAATTTCTCCTAATGAAATATCATCTTTTAAACCATTTCTAAATACATTAGTTGTATAATCAAAATCTGAATTAGATAAAGGTTTCAATTTTGCTTCGTTAACATTATTAAAGTAGGTAAACATTGCATTTTTATTTGGATCATATTTACTATATGCTTCATCAGTTGTATTAATATATTCTTCTAAAGCATATGATCCTAAACCTTCATAAGGTTCAAATATATACCTATCTTCTACTTCATTTGTATCTTCATTAATTCTTTTAATGCCAACTCTCATTGCATCTTGAGTATTAACTGTTATAAAGTCACCAGACTTATATTCAGTTCCCTTAGCATTTAAATCATTATATAATAAGATATTAGTTTCATTTCCAGTTATATATGATGCTTGAACAGTATTTCCTGAATTATTTTCACTTTCAATGTATTCATCATTTACTAGTTTTAAATCATAAGTCTTAGAAGCATTTTTAGAAGCTTCCATCTTAAACCAAACATCAAATTCTAAATATAAATAAGATGTTTTTTCTTCTATTTCATGTAAGATGAATGTTTTTTCTTCCAATTCCTTACCATTTTCATCTTCAGTTAATACATGTTTATTATCAATTCCATTAAATGTATCTAAATCATAAGTTGTAATTGGTTCTAATGAAACTTTTGCCCATTCAGATTTTAAATATGTCTCTTCATCTAGTCTTGAATCATTATAATCAATTCCAAGCTTCTTAGCTACAACTGCTCTTTTTAACATATCAGAAGGAATTGAAGACCTATAAGATGAACCATCAACAGAAACTAATAAAGAATCAGCGTTTCCAATTTGTAGTTCAATTTCATCAAACCATGCATTTCTATTTGTTGCGAACCAGGCGAATGTTGATGTAGTTAATGTTAAAGCTGTTGCGCCTAGCATTAAAACACTAAATATTAGTCTAGTTTTAAATTTAGTTTTCAAAAACATCCCCCTCTTTCTCAATTTTTAAAAATTTAGATTAATTATTAACACTGCACTTTAGTGCAAACTTAATTGTACCATTAAAAATAGCTTCTGTACATTCAGGATCTTGTCCTTCTAACCAAAATATTACTGAATATTTAATATAGGTTGGATTTTCAGGATCTGTAGTAGGTAATACTGTAACATTTTCATCATATACAACATTTTCAGATGCAAATAATGTTGGTGTTGCAGGATAATATGCATATTCTGTATAAACAGAGTCTGCTTTTTGATAAATATTGATGTCTTCTGAATCATCATTATAAGACATTACTCTTATTGCATCATCTACACCATTAGATACATTTGATAATGTCATTTCTAGATTGATTGATACAGCGTTTGAACCTGTATTAACAATTAAGAATGTATAGATATATGCTGTTGAAGTTTCATCAACGTTATTTCCTAATTCAGCAGTTAATTTCTTTAATCCTACATTTTGTGCCTCAGCTGTATCTCCATCTAAGAACCAACGAGGTGTGGTATTTGTCATACCTTCAATACCATTTGCTACTAATTTATTAGTATAGACTCTATCTTCATAGCTATCAGTAATAGCTATAGATTTAGATGCATCACCAGATTCAACTTTTACAACGAAGTTACCTGATTGATTACCTAATACCATTACTACAACAATCATTATTGATGTAATAAGTAGCGCAAGGGCTAGGATTAATTTAAATGATTTAGATTTAAATACTGTTACGAATTTATTATTTTTCATTAAAGAAATCCTCCCTTTCATAGAAATAAAAAAATTGCCACTAATTTTAATTAATGACAACTGGCTACCAAAAATATTTATTAGGCCCTTTAGCTTTGCGTCCTTAAGTTTCCTTAAGTTTGCCTTTAACATTACTAGTGTGGCAACTGGCTATCCACTAGGGACCCTTTAGCTTTGCGTCACATGATTACTCATGTTTTGCTTTTCTCTATTAAAATGCTAGGCAACTGGCTATCCAAATTGGACCCTTTAGCTTTGCGTCGCAGAATTTCTCCTGTTTTGCTTTTTACATAGTTATTATAAATATTTTTAAAAAAGTTGTCAATTATATACTTTTCGCTTTTTATAATAAATAGAACAAAAATGTGCATTTTATGCTACATTGTGTGAATTTATCTACATTTTTGTTAAAAAATGTGATTTGCAACTTAAAGCTAGATAGTCCTTAAATTTAGAGGCTTATCTAGCTTTAAGATCTTAATCCTATTTATATAATATATGTTATTATTTATTATTCTTCAGTATTTGATGATTGGTTTTTAGATTCAGAAACAATTCTTGATAAGAAATCATCTGCTGATTCATCAATAGCTTCAGCTTCTTCTTGAGCTTGTACTTTTTCAACCAATGCTTCACTATCTTCGATTGCTGAAACTTCATCAAGTAATAATCTATATTGCTTCTTTTCTATGTATTCTTCAAATGCATCAAAGCTCATAGGCTTTGCGAAATAGTAACCTTGACCATAGAATACTGATTGGTCCTTAACGTACTTAGCAATTTCAGCATTTTCAATACCTTCTGAAATAATTGTTCTGTTTGCATCTTGTGCAAATTTAACTAATATTTGAAGTAACTTTTCCTTCATGTAGTTGTTTTCAACATCCTTAAGGAATGATCTACCAAGCTTGATAACGTCGATTGGAGATTTTTGAATAGCTTGAACTGATTGACCATCAAGTTCGAAGCCATCGACTGCAATCTTGAAACCATAGTCTTTTAACTTATAGATATTTGTCTTAATAACTGCGATTTTTTCCATCATCATGAAATCAGAGATTTCAAGCATATATTGATCAGGCTTAGCATTATTCTTATTCATTAAGTCAATGAACTTATTAGCTAAGTTTGGATCAAGCATTTGTTTTGTTGATAAGTTAAGTGATAGTCTTAATGGTACTGTAGGGAACTTTTCAGCTAAAGCATTATGAGTACGAATCATTGTTTCAATACCCCATTCACCTACCCACTTGATATCTCCTGTTTGTTCCAAAACCTTTAAGAAGGTTGCTGGAGATTGAACACCTTTTGTAGGGTGATTCCAACGCATTAGGGCTTCGGCTCCACTTAATGTTCTATCAGCTAAGTTAACAATAGGTTGATAGTAAAGTACGAATTCTCTATTTTGGATAGCTGATTTAACTTCTTTAAAGTACATCATGTTATCTGATTCTTCTTCCTTAATTGAAGAATAGAAATTAGTAAACTTATTACCACCATCACGCTTTGATACGTAAGTTGTTAATTGTAAGTTTGCATATAATTCATCAAATGATTGACCAGCTTGTGGATAAGATACAATACCAATTGAAGCAGTTATTGCAACTGATTCACCAACTAATACTTGGTATGGGTTAGAAATTATATCGTTTATTGCATCAGCTAGCTTTTCAATTCTTTCTCTTGAATCTTCATCTCTTATAAATACTAAGAATTCATCATTTTCAAATCTTGTTAATGATGCTCTATAAGGTAAGATTCTTAAAATTCTTGTTGCCATTTCTTTTAAGATTTGGTCACATGTATCTTCACCAAATACTTCATTTAAGTCAGAGAAGCCATCAATATCAATATACATTAGTGATAAAGCACCAAATCTATCAACCTTTTTAATATATTGATTAATTGCTGAAATCATTTGATTCTTTGTTATTGCATTTTCAACTATAATTTCGTGTGATTCTCTTTCTAATTTTAAGTTTCTCTTAATTAAATATAAGAATAACACACTTAATAATATTATAACGGCAAGAGCAACAAATGTAAGTAGGATGGCTGCGCCATCATCTATAGCAAATATATTCATTTCATCTTACCTCCTTTTTGTATTATATTTTTCCAATAAATTTAAAGCTTCTTCATAAGGTACAGCCTTTGAAATCAAGTAACCTTGAATAAGTCTTGCACCATACTTCTTAACCATATCAGATTGTTCTTGTGTTTCAACACCTTCACAAATGATATCCATATTTAAAGATGTACCTAGGTCACAGATTGTCTTAACAATACTTGAGTGTACCTTGTTGTTTGTAATGAATTTTGTAAATTCCTTATCAATCTTTAATGTATCAACAGGTAAATCCTTTAAATATAACATTGATGAATAACCTGTACAGAAGTCATCTAAGTGGATTGAGAAGCCTTCTTCTTTTAATCTCTTTAGTTTCTCTGTCATTAATTGGAAGTTACCCATCAAGAATGTTTCAGTAATTTCAATAGCGATTGAACCTGGCTTTAATTTTAAAGCCTTGAATTCATCAATTATTTGTTGTACGAAACCAACTTGTAATAATTGAATTGGAGATACGTTCATTGAAATATGAACATTATATCTTTCTAATTGTTTAGCTAATCTAAATGATTCTTTAATAACATATCTACCAATATCTAGGATATAACCTCTTTGTTCAGCAAGCTCAATAAATGCTTGAGGTGATTTATCGAAGTACTTTGGATTAGTCCATCTAATTAAGGCTTCAAATCCATCAATACGATTTTGAATTATATCATATTGAGGTTGTAAGTACATTCTAAATTCATCATTTTGTAAACCATTAACTAAATCCCTTTCCATTGTTTCAGCAGCTTCAATTACACCATCCATTGCTGGTTCATAAACAATGTAGTCTTTAGAAGAGAAGTCAGCAATATTTCTAAATGCTAAGTCTAACTTTTTCTTAATATCTTCAATTTCTATATCGTCTTCAGTATTCATATTAAATACAACTACTTTTACCTTTACATAAATGTGGTTATTTCTAATTTGAATAGGTCTTCTTAAAACATCAAGTGATTTATAAATCTTTTCTTCAACTTCAGAAAGTTCATTATTAGGACAAGCTATGATAAATTTATCATCGTTAATATGATAAAGTCTCATACCTTCAAATTGTTCCTTTAAAATAGTAACAAATTCATTTAATAAAATATTAAAGTTAGTTCTACCGAATACGGCAACTATTTCTTCATGCTTACAAATATTAAATTGAACAAATGCTAAATCATCTAAGCCAGCACTTCTCTTTAATAATGCGAAATCGTTAATTAATGAGAAGTTGTTATCTACGTTAGTGATTTCATTTCTACCATTCATTAAGTATAAGTATTTTCTTCTATTATAATCTTCAGTTTCTTCACTACCCATTAAATAGTAGCTTGATAATAAATGAAGTGGTGTTAATTGGAAATACATTGATTCACCATTTTCTAATGTAATAGAACATTCGAATGGTTTATTATTCTTAACTGTATTAATAATTGGTTCACCTGTTTCAACATCAATAAATCCTGAAACATCTTCAATATGCTTAATACCGTATAATTGTTTAAATGTCTTATTAGTAAATATTACCTTACCATTATTATCAATTCTAATAACTACAGCCTTAGTAGCTTCTAAGGTATGTCTATCAACTCTTAATACCTTTGATGCTTTCTTACAACCACCAATTAAAATTAATAGAATAATTATTAGGATAACAACACCGATAACGAAGAATAATCCAAGTTGACCAGTTACCCAGTCAATTGAAAAATAAGCATCATCAATTGAAATAAATGTTGTTAGGTAAACATCAAAGAATGAAACTGTTGTGATTACATAATCTCCAGAATCAAATGACCATACAATTGATCTATCTGGATTAGTTAAATCATTAACATCTAAGCTTGAACCAAATAATTTAGTTACAAGTGAACCAGATGTTTTAGCTTCCGCTGTATATTCATAAATCATACCAGCATTAGAGAATATTAATGTATCAAACATATATTCATCTTTAAAGCTACTAAATGTTAAATTAATTATAGTCTTTAAAGGAACACATCCAACCTCATAATTTCCTGAATCATTAGTCCTTAAGAAAAAGAAATAATAATCTGTATTAGTTTCAGTAGTTCCTGATCTGAA
>JAEEGL013578183.1_pt1 | contig 13574 bp, 8 predicted proteins | sample 9134231 | NCBI WGS metagenome assembly JAEEGL01 (sample SAMN16246548, study PRJNA631951) | gut metagenome | biome: gut microbiome; feature: rumen; material: fiber-attached | host: Bos | place: Iran: Karaj | collected 2018-10
ATTCCTGCACTAAAAGACAGCGTAGAAAAAACAATGGGTTGCAGATTTGGTTGTGCGATCACCGGACAGGAACCCTGGGACATTGAAAACTGGAATATAGTAACAAAGCATTTCAATTGCGTAACGCTTGGAAATGAATTAAAACCGGATTCACTTTTCGGATACAGCAATGCAAAGTGTCCGGGGACTGAAGAAGTAGAGCTTAACGGCGAGACAATAACAGTTCCGGTTCTGAGTTTTAAGAATCCGGAAAAGATCCTGGATAAAATCCTCAAATGGAATGAGACTCATCCGGATCAGTCATTACAGGTCAGAGGACATGTACTTCTGTGGCATTCACAGACACCTGAGTGGTTCTTCCATGAAGACTACGATAAGGAAAAGCCTTATGTAACTGCTGAGGTGATGGATAAGCGCCAGGAATGGTACATAAAGTCAGTACTTGAGCATTTTGTAGGTGAGGATAGCAAGTACAAGGATCTCTTCTATGGATGGGATGTTGTAAACGAAGCAATATCTGATTCAACAGGAACCTACAGAACAGATACTGAGAGACCTGATGAAGACCTTTCACAGGACACCCACGGAGGCAACTCAAGCTGGTGGCACGTATATCAGGATGAAAGCTTCATTATAAATGCATTTAAATATGCAAATAAATATGCACCTGAAAGCCTTGAGCTTTATTACAACGACTATAACGAGTGTGATACTAAAAAGCGAGGCGGAATCATAAAGCTTCTCGAAGCAGTAAAAGCTGAGGAGGGAGCTCCCGGAGAAGGAACCAGACTTACAGCGATGGGAATGCAGGGACACTACAGTGTAAGCGGTCCTTCAAGCACAGAGTTCGAGAATGCGATCAAGGCCTACGGTGAGGTTGTTGAGAACATACAGATTACAGAGTGGGATTTATCAGCAAGTGATCAGTATGACAGCTCGGATCCTGAATCTGTGGATGCTGAATATGAGAAGATGAGAAAACAGTACAATCTTCTATATTATGCACTTAAGTCAGCACAGAACTCCGGCGCAGCCAAGGTTACCGGAATGACCTTCTGGGGAACGATAGATAAGTATTCATGGCTTCAGTTCCGATCCAATGTGGGCGGCGGTAACAAAACGGGACAGTCACAGTGCCCGCTTCTATTTGACAGTAAATATGAACCCAAACCGTGTTTCTGGGTATTTGCAGAAACAGATGCGGAATAAAAGATTTTGGTGGATAACATGAAAAAGACTTCCAGAACATTATTAATAGTAGTTGGTGTGGTAGCAGCCATCGCAGTGATATGCGTGCTGTTATCCATGAGAGGGATAGAAACCTTCCATGATAAATACGAAGGCACAGATCTTACAAAAGATGTCGAGGGTATGGAGCGAACAGGTACTTATACCAATTACCTGAACGGACATGCTGATACAGACAGACCGAGCGAGTCAATCGACGTAGACGTTTTAGATGTCGAGAGCGAGGGAGAGGTTCACGAAGAGGGCAATCCTGAGGGAGATGTAGAAAAAGCTCTTTACACAGGAACAGGTTCTAAGGTGACTTGGAAAGTCAATGTTCCTAAAGCAGGAATGTATTACCTCTATATGAAGTACTATCTTCCCGAGTCAAGAGGTGTTGCAGCTGAGAGATCAGTTTTCATAAATGGTGAAGCTCCTTTCGAAGATGCAAAGAACATCACATTCACAAGAATCTGGGCAGATGGCGGAGATGTTAAGGTCGACAATCAGGGTAATGAGATAAGACCTACACAGAAAGAGGTATTTGACTGGCAGACAGCTTACTTCAGAGATGACATGGGATTCATCACAGATCCCTACCAGTTCTACTTCGAACAGGGTGAGAACATCCTTACATTTGAAGCTGAGAACGAGCCGATGCTTATCGCAGAGCTTCAGGTAAAGGCAATTGAGAAGGCTAAGACCTATGAAGAGTATTCTGCAGAGGTTGCCGGAAAAGAAGGCTCAGATGCAGCTAAGACTTACATTCAGACAATCCAGGGTGAAAATTCAACATTAAGATCAGAATCTTCACTTTATGCAAAATATGACAGATCTTCACCGACAACAGTTCCTAACAGTGTTACACACACAGTTCTGAACTACGTAGGAGGAGATACCTGGAGAAGTTCAGGACAGTGGATTGAGTGGGATATGGAAGTTCCCGAAGATGGTCTTTATAACATAATGATCAAGGGACGCCAGAACTACTCACGAGGCGTTGTATCAAGTAGAAAGGTTCTTATCGACGGAGAGGTTCCTTTTGATGAACTTAATGAAGTATCCTTCCCGTTTGAAAACGATTGGAACTGCCTTGAACTTGCAGATGAAAACGGAACACCCTACAACATATATCTGACAAAGGGTACACACACATTAAGACTTGAAGCTACTCTTGGTGGTGTTGGTCATATCCTTCAGGAACTTGAGGATTCAACCTTCAGACTTAATCAGATATACAGAAGAATCCTGGTTTACACAGGTGTTAACCCGGATATCTACAGAGATTATCACATTGATAAAACCTATCCTGAGATCATGGAAGCTATGGATCTTGAATCAAAGCGTCTTTACAGGATAGTTGATGAAATGACAGAGTTTACCGGTCAGAAAGCAGATCAGATTGCTTCTGCACAGACAGTAGCTCAGCAGCTTGAGAGATTTGTTGAAAAGCCTCAGAAAATAACAACTGAGTTCGTATCCTTCAAGGATAACATCACAGCTCTTGGTACTGCATCACTTAACATGAGTGATACAAAGCTTGATGTAGACTACCTGGTAGTAAGCGGAACAGGTGTTACACCTAAGAAGGATAAGGCTAACTTCTTTAGTAAAGCCGGACATGAGGTTGCATCTTTCGTTGCATCATTCTTCGTGGACTATAACTCAGTCGGTGACGTATATGATGCAAATGGTTCAGATAAGGTAGTAAAGGTTTGGATCCTTACAGGTCGTGACCAGGGTACAATCCTTAAGTCAATGGTAGATGATTCATTCACACCTGAGACTGGAGTTAAGGTTAACGTAGAAATCGTTGCTCCTGATGCACTTCTTAATGCAGTACTTGCAGGAAGAGGACCGAACGTAGTTCTTTCCGTAGGTGCAGATCAGCCTGTAAACTACGCGCTCCGTGGTGCAGCTGAGGATATTACTCAGTTCGATGGCTGGCAGGATGTAATGGCTCACTATTCAGAGAGTTCATACGAGCAGTACCGTCTCGACGGACACATTTACGGTGTTCCTGAGACACAGACCTTCAACGTTATGTTCTATAGAAAGGACGTACTTGAAGAGCTTGGACTTGAGCCTCCTAAGACATGGCAGGAACTTATAGAGATGATGCCCACAATTCAGGGTCACAACCTCTCAGTTGGTATTCCTACCGCAGCAGGTAACAGTTCAACAGCAACAGCTTCAACATCAATCATGTCGAACGCTCCTGACCTTTCAATGTACTTCTCACTTCTCTATCAGAACGGTGGAGATATGTACAACGAGGCAGGCACCAAGACAACGGTTAATACCGAGGCAGGTGTTAAGGCATTCGATGAGTATGTAAGATACTTTAATGACTATGGTCTTCCTGTAATTTATGACTTCGTCAGCAGATTCAGATCCGGTGAGATGCCGATAGGTGTAGCTCCTTATTCAACCTATAACACACTTATGGTATCAGCGCCTGAGATCAGAGGTCTCTGGGATTTCACACTGATTCCCGGAACAGAGCAGGCAGACGGAACAATAGATTGTTCAGACTTCATCACAGGTAGTGCAACCATGATGATCAGAGAAGAAGATGAAGAGCTTCGCAATAAGTCATGGGAATTCATGAAGTGGTGGGCAGAGCCTGATACACAGGTAAGATTTGGTAGAGAGATCGAGGCACTCCTTGGTTCATCTGCAAGATATGCTACAGCGAACAGAGATGCATTCAGAAATCTCTCCTGGAGCACAAATGATATAGAAGTACTTGATAAGCAGTGGGATCAGACCGTTGGAATCAGAGAGGTTCCCGGCGGATACTTCACCGGACGACACATTGCAAACGCAATTCGAAAGGTTATAAACGACAAAGTTGATTCCCGTGAAGCGATAATTGACTACTCGATCTTCATTGATGAAGAGATCATTAAGAAGAGGAAAGAGTTTGGAATGCCACTGGAATAACAAATGGCATGAGCACAATATCCCGAGAAATTTAGGAGAGAAAGAATGAAAGAGTATCTTCAAAAATATATCACCTTGCGAAAGCACGAAGCAAAGGTGGCATATAAAAAGGCTAAAAATCGAAAAATGTGCTATCTCTTTCTGGCACCCTACGCGATTTTGTTCACAATGTTTTATGTTTTTCCGGTTTTGGCATCCATATACTTTAGTTTTACATATTACAACGTATTGGAAGCACCGCGATTTATTGGACTGCAGAATTACATCAGCCTGATTCTGCAGGACGATATCTTCCTAATCGGTGTGAAAAACACTTTATTGATTGCTGTGATTACCGGACCCCTTGGCTATATAATGTCCTTCCTTTTTGCCTGGCTGATAAATGAATTGCCGAGATGGGTACGAAGTATAGCGGTCATGGTGTTTTACGCACCGTCAATCGCGGGAAACTGTTTCGTAATCTTCGCCGTACTGTTCAGAGGTGATGCTTACGGACATGTAAATGCTCTTTTAATGAAATGGGGAATAATTGATACACCGATCCTCTGGCTCGTAAATCCTCAGTATATGCTTCCTATCTGTATGCTGGTTATCCTCTGGATGAGCTTGGGATCAGGATTCCTTTCATTCGTAGCTGGTCTTCAGGGTGTAGACAGATCCCAGTTCGAAGCCGGATACATGGACGGCGTAAAGAACCGCTGGCAGGAGCTTTGGTTCATAACACTTCCCAACATGAAGCCTATGCTTATGTTCGGTGCGGTTATGTCAATCACACAGGCATTTAACGTAGCTGATGTAACAATGCAGCTCTGCGGATTCCCCAGTACGGATTACGCAGCAAGAACAATCGTAGCGCATCTTATCGACTACGGTTCACAGAGATATGAAATGGGATATGCATGTGCAATCGCAACTATCCTGTTCCTGATGATGATCTTATGTAATAAAGCAATTCAAAGTCTCTTGAGGAGAGTGGGAACCTGACATGAGTAAAGATAATAACAAGAAGAAAATTGAAAAAGCGGAGAAGGAACAGGTTTACCGTAAGAAACTGATCAAAAAGAGGAAGCCTAACAGATCCATATGGGGTGACTTTTTCCTCTACTTGTTCCTGATTCTGGTAGCTGTGATCATGGCATTCCCGATCGTATACGCGGTGAGCAGTGCCTTGAAGCCTTTGGATGAACTGTTTAAGTTCCCTCCGACGATTTTCCCTAAACATCCGACACTTGATAACTTCTCGGATCTGTTTGTAACAATGGGTAAATCCTGGGTAACTTTCTCAAGATACCTGTTCAATACAGTATTTATCACATTTGTAGGAACTTTTGGACATCTGATTATTTCCTCCATGGCGGCATTCGTACTTGCTAAGTATGAGTTCCCCGGAAATCAGACATTCTTCAAAATCGTTACTGTAGCAATGATGTTCACCGGATATGTAACAGCTATCCCGAACTACATCATATTAAACAAGCTGGGATGGATCGATACCCACTGGGCAATCATAGTACCTGCTTTCGCAGCACCGATGGGACTCTTCCTTATGAAACAGTTCATGGAAGGTCTTCCGACATCACTTATTGAAGCTGCTAAGATCGATGGTGCTAATGAGTGGAAGGTATTCGCAGGAATCGTAATGCCGAACGTTAAGCCCGCATGGATGACACTTATCATCTTCTCGGTGCAGAGACTCTGGAACGACAGAGCAGCAACCTTTATCTACTCAGAGGAGAAGAAGACTCTGGTATTTGCCCTTCAGCAGATTCAGAGTGGTGGTATCGCAAGAACAGGTCAGGGTGCAGCCGTACTGGTTGTAGTAATGATCGTTCCGATTATCATCTTTGTATTCTCACAGAGCCAGATCCTCGAGACAATGGCTAGTTCAGGTCTTAAGGATTGATGAAATACATTACCATACCACATTTGGAAAGGTGTTAGTTATGCAGACTATGAAAAAAATCGTAAAGGGAGCAGCTGCAATATTTGCAGGACTGATGGTGATCACTGCCACTCCTTTAACGGCATATGCAGGTGAATATGGATACACCTATAATTACGACTGGTGGGGAGATGTTCAGGAAAGCCCTGATTTCTACGGAGTTTGTAAGGTATTTACCGGTGCAGACCTGGGACTTGATACTAATCTGAATAACCCTGACGGAATCTTCACATACGGAGATCTGATCTACCTTTGTGATAGCGGAAATAACAGAATTCTGGAGCTTAAGAGAGATTCAGCTGAAAAACTTGAGGTTTTAAGAATAATCGATTCCTTCGAGGGAGATACAGAGGTTAAGACATTTTCAAACCCTACAGACGTAGCGGTTTCGAAAGAAGGCGATTTCTATATAGCAGATCAGGGAAATGCCAGAGTATTAAAGCTTGATAAGGATCTGAACTACGTAATGGAGTTTACAAAGCCTGTTGATAATACACTTGATCCCAGCCTTGTATTCCAGCCTAAAAAGCTCGCAATCGATACTGCAGGCCGTGTGTACTGCATAGCTACAGGAATTAACAAAGGTCTCATCAAGTACGAGGCTGACGGAACATTCTCAGGATTTGTAGGAGCTACCAAGGTTAAATTCGATTGGACAGATTATATCTGGAAGAAGTTCGCTTCTCAGGAACAGAGAGCAAAGATGGAATCCTTCGTTCCTACAGAGTATGAGAACATCTACATGGATTATGAAGGCTTCATATATGCAACAATGGCCCTTAACAAGGATAAGGCTTCCGATACAGATTGTGCAGTAAGAAAGCTTAATCTTCTTGGTAACGACATTCTCGTCAACAACGGAGAATGGGGCGTACTCGGAGATCTTTACTGGGGATCCGGCGGTGGTTATGAAGGACTTTCAATCTTCACTGACGTAACTGTCATGGACAATGACATCTATGTATGCCTCGACAGAAACCGCGGAAGATGCTTCGGATATGACGATCAGGGTCACATAGTATTCTGCTACGGCGGAAACGGTAACATGAACGGTTACTTCAGAAGACCTACAGCAATTGACCACATAGGTCATGACCTCTATGTAGTAGATGCACTTGATAATTCAATCACTGTTTTCGTACCTACAGAGTTCGGACAGTTGGTATACGATGCAATAGAACAGTTTGACCAGGGACAGTACGCTGAGTCAGGTGAGTCCTGGGAAAACGTAATGAAGCAGAATGGTAACTACGATCTTGCTTATATAGGAATCGGAAGATCACTTCTTCGCCAGAAGCAGTATAAAGAGGCAATGGAGTACTTTGAGCTCAAGTATGACAGAGAGAACTACTCAAAGGCATATAAGCAGTATCGAAAGATATGGGTTGAAGATCATATTGTTTTGATTGTAGTGGTTATTCTGGCACTGTTCCTTATTCCTTTGGGAATCGGAAGAGTCAAGAAGATAAAACATGAGATTGACACTGCAGATATTTTCATGAATGTACAGGACGGAGAAAAATAATGGCAGCTATCGCAAAAGATAAATATGATCGATATATTGACTCGCTGAAGTTCGCTTTATACTGTATCACCCATCCGCTTGACGGATTTTGGGATCTGACACATGAAAAAAGAGGAACCTACGCAGCAGCTAACACTATTCTTATAGCAACAATACTTATAAGAATACTCAAGCTTAGATACACGAGCTTCATTTTCCTGGTAGTTTACTGGGAAGACTTGAATATATTCCTATATGTAGCAAGTATACTGTTTCCGCTGGCCCTCTGGGTTGTAGGAAACTGGGGTCTTACCACTCTATTCGATGGTAAGGGGCGACTAGGACAGGTTTATATGGCAACGTGCTATGCGCTTACGCCGTATCCGCTGATCCAGTTCCCGCTGATGTTATTCAGTAACTTCGTTACCGTAGATGAAGCTGAGTTTTACGCCATGGTAAGTGCGATATCACTTGTGTGGGCAGCACTCCTGGTTATAGCAGCAATGGGACAGATTCATGAGTACTCAGCTGGAAAGAACCTTTTATTCACGGTTGCAACACTTTTTGCAATGCTTGTTATGATCTTCATACTGATGATCTTCTTCAGTATGATATCTCAGGGAGTTTCCTACTTTATCTCTCTGGGTAAGGAATTTTTGTTCCGACTATAGGAATTACGGATGGGAGCAGACATGAAAGATATGAAGAAAGAGAAAATATGGCAGTTTTTAAAAGGCTTAATAGCACCTGTTATCATATGCGTTTTAATACTGATTGCCGTACTTTTCATAATAAATCATAAAAATGCCAGTGATACACAGGAAGCTGTCGTACCGTATTCTTATGAAGGCGGAGAGGACACAGTAGTCCTTGAGAACGACAAGTTAAAGCTTGAGATGGATCCGGTTACAACACAGTTTACATTAACTGTTAAAGAGACCGGAAAGGTGTGGAAGTCAAATCCTGACAATGCAGCAAATGATGCGGTTGCACTTCCTGAGGAGAAAGCAAATCTTCAGTCACCTCTGATCATGTCATATTCAGTGGTTACAGGACTTGAAACAACATATAACACCTTTGCATACAGTACTTCAAATCAGATTTACAACATTACACAGGATGGTGATTCCATCAGAGTAGATTACTCACTCGGTGATGTAATCAAGGAATATGTAATACCACCTGTAATTACAAAGGATGCCCTTGATGGCTGGCTTGATAAGATGGATAAGGAAGCAGTTAACTTTATCCAGCAGTACTACAAAAAGTACGATATCAACAAGCTTGGTAAAAAGGATGAGGCCAACAAGGATGAGCTCCTTGCAAACTATCCTCTTCTTGCAGACAACGTAATCTATGTTCTTCGTGATAAGACAAAGGAAAACGTTAGAAAGAAGATGGAAAAGGCATTTGAAGAAGCCGGATATACATACGATAATTTCCAGGCTGATAAAGCAAATGACCTTTCAGTAAAGGATTCAGACAAGCCGGTATTCAACGTAAGCGTTATTTACAAGCTTGATGGAAATGATCTTGTCGTTGAGGTTCCCATGAAGGACCTTCAGTATAAATCAGATTCACCGATCTATACACTTACTCCTCTCCCTTATTTCGGAGCAGGCGGGCAGGATGAAGAAGGTTACATGCTCGTACCCGAAGGCGGCGGAGCAACAATCAACTTCAACAACGGCAAGGTATCACAGAGCAGCTACTATACAAATGTATATGGATGGGATATGTGTCTTAGCAGAGATGCGGTAGTACATAACACCAGAGCATATTACGGAGTATTCGGTGTAGCTGAGGGAAATGATTCCTTCATCTGTGTTCTTGAAGATGGTAGCCCTTATGCTTCCATTCAGGCAGACATAAGTGGTAAAAACAACAGCTACAACTATGTAAATGCAGTCTACAGCATTTGCCAGAGAGAAAAGTATGATGTAGGTGATATCGCAAACAGTGAAGTATACGAGTATGTTCCTTCACTTCCGGATGAGACACTTACAAGAAGATACACATTCATCAACTCAGGTAGCTATGTAGACATGGCAAAAGAGTATGGCACATATTTACAGGATAAATACGGCGATTCTCTTTCAATGAATTCAGACACAAGCGCTCCCGTAGCAATTGAAATTGTCGGAGCTATTGATAAGGTAAAGCAGATCCTTGGCTTACCTGTAAAGAGACCTTTAAAGCTTACAAGCTACAACGAAGCAAGTAACATTGTTAAGGAGCTTAGCGATAGCGGCGTAGAGAATATGTCAGTTAAGCTCACCGGTTGGTGTAATGGCGGTGTTGATCAGAAATTACTTAAATCCGCTAAGACAATCGGAGCACTTGGAAGCAAGAAGGATCTTAAGAACCTTGTAAAAACCGGAGAGGAGACAGGTTCAAAGGTTTACCTCGATGGAATAACACAGTATGCGAATGATTCTAATCTGCTTGACGGATTCTTCTCTTACAGAGATGCCGCTAAGTTTATCAGTAAGGAACAGGCAAAGCTCTACGAGTACAGCCACATAACCTATGCACAGAGAGAAAATTCAGATCATCTGTATTACCTCTTACATACAAAGCTGGCAATGAGCATCGCTGATAAGTTCGCTGGTACAGCAGCTTCCTATGGAGCAGGCGTTTCTTACAAGGATATCGGTAAAGATCTTTCATCAGATTTTTACAGAAAGAACATCCAGAGCAGACAGAGTGTTAAGGGCCTTCAGGAAGAAGAGCTTAAGAAGGTTCAGAGCGAAGGCACTCCGATAATGATCAACATGGGTAATGACTATGCAGTTCCTTATGCAAGCATGGTTACAGGAATGGATTTAAGAGGAAGTGAGTATACAATCCTTGATCAGTGTGTTCCTTTCTACCAGATAGCTGTTCACGGCAGAGTTAATTACACAGGTGATTCAATCAACATCGGTGGAAATCAGGAAAATGAAGTTCTCTATAGTGCTGAATACGGCGCAGGATTGCACTTCACATTCATGAATGAGTCTTCCTTCGCAACACAGAAGACACTTTACACAGATTATTACGGAGCAACCTACTCAGCATGGAAGGATAAGATGGTTGATATCTACACCAGATACAACAAAGAGCTCGGCCACACCTTCAATCAGGAAATGGTTGACCACGAGAATATCACAGAAGATTTATCCCGCACACAGTATGCGGATGGAACAAATGTCTATGTAAATTACGGTTACAGTGATGCACAGACACCCGACGGAAAGACAGTTCCTGCCAGAGATTATCTGGTTGTCAGATGAGAGGAAATGGTTTTATGGAAAAGCAGAAGCAAAAGAAGAAAATTGTAGGACTGCAAAAGAGAAAAGCGAAGGCCGGATATTTATTCATAGCACCTTTTATCATCGGCTTTCTGGTATTTATGATAAAGCCCCTTTGGCAGTCACTTCATATGAGTTTTTGCAGCGTTGAGCTTGGAGCCGGAGACTTTAAGGAGACATGGGTTGGAATTACCAATTTCGTATATGCCTTCAGAGTAGATCCCGAGTTTACAAGACTGCTGGTAGAAGAACTCTCCAGAATGATTGTATATTCACTGGCAATCATAGTATTTAGTTTCTTTGTAGCTCTGGTTCTCAACCAGAAGTTCAAGGGACGTGCACTGGTAAGAGCAATATTCTTCCTTCCGGTTATCCTTTCATCAGGTGTAATCGTAGGACTTGAGTCAAACAACCAGCTTATGGCATCCCTTGCACAGACAATTGAGCAGACAACACAGGGAGTCAGCGTTACAGCAGCTCTTGAGAGCATCCTCCGTACAGCCGGAGTCGGTGTAAGAGCTTATGAAAAGGTATTCGAGGTTATTGATAACATCTATGATGTAGCAATAGCATCAGGTATCCAGATCATCATCTTTCTTTCAGGTCTTCAGAGCATATCATCTAGTATGTACGAAGCAGCTGATATCGAGGGATGTACAAAGTGGGAGAGCCTTTGGAAGATCACTTTCCCCATGATCAGTTCACTGTTCCTTGTTAACTGGCTTTACACAGTAGTTGATTTCTGTATGCGTTCTGATAACGGCGTTATCGAGAAGATTCAGAAGGTTATGGTTGAGCAGATGCAGTACGGTAGTGCTTCAGCAATGTCCTGGATTTATTTCTTAGTCGTACTTGCATTTGTCGGAATCACATCTCTTGTTATCTCGAAGGGAGTTTATTACTATGACTGATATGGCATTAGCACAGAAAATGAGTGCCAAGAAAAACAAAAAGAATACAAACGTCCACGCAGACAGAGATTTTTGGGAAAGAAACAGACTTTCAGGTGGATATCTCTTACAAAAGCGTATAATGGATATTGGCGTGAGCATCGTAAGATTCATTCTTCTCTTTGGAATGTGCTTCATGATTCTCCAGCCCATCTTAAACAAAATATCCGTCAGCTTCATGACAGAGCAGGATTTGTACAATCCTATCGTTATAGCAATACCGGAGCACTTCACAACTGCGAACTACAAGCTTGCTGCTGAGCTCATGAGCTACAGCCAGGCACTTGTTAATTCAATAATTGTAGCTCTTACAATAGCTATACTGCAGATTACAGTCTGCACACTTGTTGGATATGGATTTGCAAGATTTGATTTCCCGCTGAAAAAGTTCTGGTTTGCAGCAGTAATCCTTGTAATTCTTATTCCGCCGCAGACAATCGCAAGTTCACTTCATCTGCACTTCAGATTCTTTGATATCTTAGGTCTGGTGAAGCTTACAACAGGCAGCACATTGAACCTCAGAGGTTCAGCAATTCCTTATTACCTTATGAGTGCCGGTTGTATGGGACTTAAGAACGGACTGTACATCTTCATCATCAGACAGTTCTTCAGAGGACTTCCTGTTGACCTTGAAGAAGCAGCATACGTTGATGGATGCGGAATGCTTAAGACCTTCGTAAGTATCATGCTTCCTCAGGCTAAGCCGCCGATCACATCATGCTTCCTGTTCGCTTTCGTATGGCAGTGGACAGACGGATTCTACTCAAGATTGTTCCTTGGAAATACAAAGCTTGTAAGTACAAGCCTTTCAAGAATTATTGATAGTCTTGGTGCTTATATACAGCGTATCAACGGTGTTAAGACAACTGTTTCAGTTGCTTATTCAAACTGTATCCTTGCAACAGGTACACTTATGATCATCATGCCTTTGATCATCCTGTATCTCTTCGCACAGAGAGCATTTGTTGAGAGTATTGCTAATACAGGTATTAAGATGTAAAAAATCTTCTTGCGCTAATAGGGAGGCGAAGAAGTAAATAAATATTTTTTTCTTATCAGGGAATGCCCATTTGCCCTGGTTGCACCCGGGAATGCGCCGGGGCAGATGGCTTCTATATAACAAAAAACAGAGATGAAAAATCTCAATCAAAGGAGGACAAAAATGAAAAGGGCATTAACCAAAAAAGTTACAGCTGCTATCACACTTGCAGCAATGACTATGAGTGCTGTTGGTTGTGGCGCTACTACAAATGGTACAGACGCTTCAACAGCAACATCCACAGAGACAACTGAAGAAACAACTACTACAGAAGAGACAACTGATGCTGCTGAGACAACAGAGGAGTCAGCTGACGCTGATGCTGAGTCTGCTGATGCAGAAGAAGCTGGGGATGAGGAAGCAGATGCTTCCGAGAGCAGTGATCTCTATGAAGTAAAGACAGATGCAGATGGTAACCCTATCGATCTCGGCGGTATGGAAATCATTATCCGTGACTGGTGGTCAGGCGACCCGACAGAACCCGCTAACGATTATGAGGAAGCTCTTCAGGAGTACAGAGATTGGGCTCAGGAGACATACAACTTCACAATCAAGCAGCAGGCTATTTCTGACTGGGGTTCAACACCTGCAGATTTCGTAGACTACGCTACAACAGGCGGCGACGAGAACTACATCTGGATTCTTCGTGCTGATCCGGCTATCACATCAGCTA
>JAEEGL013809631.1_pt1 | contig 13574 bp, 5 predicted proteins | sample 9134231 | NCBI WGS metagenome assembly JAEEGL01 (sample SAMN16246548, study PRJNA631951) | gut metagenome | biome: gut microbiome; feature: rumen; material: fiber-attached | host: Bos | place: Iran: Karaj | collected 2018-10
GCGCTTACACCAACCGTATCTACGGCATTCAGAAAAACTGTTGGAGCATCAATTGCTACACCGGCAGCATTTCTATCAGCGGAGTAAGCGTGAAGAATTGAAAGTTGAAAATTGAAAATTGGGAATTGAAAATTGGGAATTAATAATTAGATGAATCGAAAATTGCAGCCGTTCGGAGGGATTCGGACGGCTGCGTTTTTTTTGTATTATTACGATAAGTCTTGTAGTTAAAATCTTGTCCAACTTAGTCCACGTATGTGGATTATTGTTTTATTCGATTCAGTACCGATAATTTTGCACTGTAAATCTAAAATTCAGTAATTATGATGAAAAAACTAATTTACAGTGCATTTGCACTTAGTGTTATGACCATTGTGTCTTGTGCCGCGTTCAGAAGTTACACGGCAAACTATTCTGTGGGTCTTTCTTCGGTAGAAAGCCCTGCTAATGCCAAACAACAATTCGGAGAGACTAAGGTCGTTACTCTCGATGAAAATGGTGTCAATAAGTACCGTTACGAGGACGACTTTATTGACATCATTTGGCTTGTGGGTAACAAACAATTTGAATTTGTCCTTAAAAACAAGTCGAACCACAGTCTCAAACTAAGTTGGGACGACATTTCGTATGTTGATACCGATGGTCAAGTGGGACGTGTAATGCATTCTGGGGTCAAATACTCGGAAAGAAACAACTCTCAACCTGCCACCACAATTCCTAAGGGCGCAAGCATCACAGACATTCTGCTCCCTACCGAAAACGTTTACTACGTATCGGGACAATATGGTGGTTGGCAGGAAAAGTATCTTTTCCCAAGGGTTTACTCCTCCCCGGAGGCTTTCAACTCAGGCGCACCGCAGATGGTAGGCAAAACAATGACTATTGTAATGCCAATTATGATTGAAAACGTGCAAAATGACTACACGTTTACATTCAACATCGACAAACTAATCAATTCTGTTGGACAGAAATAGAAGTAATTTCTGCACGTGTTTTGTAGTTGCCTGTCATTGAACCACGGACAACTTTTTCCGCCTCCAATATCTCGCCTATCTTGATTTTGTGAACAAACAGAATATCACCGATGGCAAGGCTACTGTTATGGGACTCCATAACTTTCAGAACCCTTGTTCCTTGATATTCTGCAACACAAACAACAACTTTACGATCGAGATATTCGAGACGGATTTTTGTGTCTGGTGGAACATTGCTAATGTAAATAGCATCATCCTTATATCCCCACTCGCTATGTGTTTCCTTTACAGATGAATAATCTATCCAACTATCATATCCTAAATAAATCGCAATGGTGTTGAGAGTATAATTGCTTGTATTGCGATTATCGTCGATATAATTGAAAAGACGTTTCAAGGTGGTGATGCCGATTGTACGTCCTGTTGCCTTGAAAATCTTGGTGCTTAAAACCGAAAAGTCGGTAGTCTTGTCAAACTTCAAACCCGACTTTGTTTTTATATCGTTGATTATAATCGTGTTAAAAACCATCGCTAACTTTATTTTACCGCCTTTATTGTATCACCGCCGTGCTTGGTAATGCGCGGACGTATGGAGATTTTTACAGGACGCTGCGTTATTGTTTTGTCGGTGGATTTGTTAGCCCACAAGTATGCCTCGCCAGAACCCAATGCCGACATTTCCGTCGCAGTGAGAGTTTGGAGTGGCGTAATGGCCTTTTGAACGTGCTTTACCCACGAAGGAGAACTGAAACGGTGCATTATCACTATTGAACTCAATTCTATGATTTCGGTGGGCAAACTCATCGGATCTTGACTTGCCATCATCACCGAAACGCCTTTGTGACGCATCTCTCTTATGGCAGTAGTTATTGAATCAACAAGTTCACGATTGTTCATATACTTATGAGCCTCATCAAAAACAATGAATTTGTTGAATGCCTTGCCATTAACAGATGTTACCGCTGAGAATATATTGAGCATTACCACAAAAAGACCCAAAGCCTCATCTTTTTCGATAAACTCATCGCGCAAGTCCACTATTATCAGGCGACCGGGTTTGAGGTGTTTTTTCAACTGAGTGCCGTCGGTTATGTATTCCCCTGCGAAATCGAGTTTTTGCATAGCCAACGACCGTTGAGAGGTGCTGAAATGACTATCGTTTTCCACACCGTTTCTGATATTTTCGAGCGACATATCATTGCGGCACTGCTTCATTATCTGTTTTAGTTCTTTGATGTAGGTGGAATCGTTGCCAGTGGCTCCGAGCAAAAACATCCAATCCCTTACAGTGAGTTCACCCGAATCGAAACCTATCGGATATACATCAATGTCGGGATATTCCGCTTTGCGAGTATCTACCTGACTTTCAGGAGCAAGCAATACTACGTCTTTTATCGAATTGGGTTCGATTCCATATTCTGCTTTCAGTTTTGCCAACTGACGTTCGTCGTCGTTGGCAAATACCATAGATGTAAATTCAGGAGCGTAATCCATACTGTCGCTGTAATGAAAAATTACACCTGCCATTGGCGCAGGCAAAAGATTGGCTTTTGAAAACTGTTTCAAAACCATTTCCATCACAGAGCCGATTGTATAACTCTTGCCCGCTCCTTGAACACCAAACAAACTGATTGTATTGCACTCGTTGAGGTCCAGACCTACAATACGACCGTTTGAAGGCATTTTGCCCAATATGCCGAATTGGGGACTGTCCTCGTTTTTGCCGATTATTACATCGCATTGGGGTTTTACGTAGTTTTCGTCAACTGATACGTCTTCGGCTTGTGGTTCGTAGGTTTGCGGCTCATCAGTCTTATGAGATTCCTCCTCGGATTGCGGAACATTTTCGGGATGAGAGACTTCCAATGATTTGGGTTCTTCTGTTTCATTGCTTTGAGTCTCATCCAAATTCGATAGTTCCAATTCTAATTTCAATAGTTCGCTTTCCAACGTTTTTTCGAGTGGTTTGTAAACTAGTTCCATCGGTTCAAAGAAAGTGATGATGTCGCGGTCGTCATCGGAGGGTTCCAACTGATATGTATCAAGAGTACCAGTCTGATTGATGATGTCGTCGATAACTGTCTTTCCAATAGTGTAGATAACCACATCGCCGTAAAAATCTTTCACTTGTTTTTTGTCAGCATTGAAATCAAATACAATACCCAACTCCTTGAACCTTACAGTGTAGCCGTCGGGGATCTTGCTCAAAAAGTCAAGATAGTCTTGGGCGTAATCTCCCCTCAACTGCCCATAACGCAATGAACGGTGGATGTAGAACTCCAAAAATGATTTCAGTTCGAGAATTTTGAGTTCCTTGTCAAGACGGTCAAAGTTCTCACCCGTAAACTCAAAGTGTTGCCTAATAGCCTTGACAGTATTGGATGTCTGACTAACAATATGTTGGTGCAATTCTTCCTTTACATAGAAAGAATTGCGGCATTTGATTTCCACCACGGTAAAAAGGATTTCCTTTTTGCGCGAATTGATTTTTACCACGAGATGGTCGGCGCGGTTCTTGGTACTATCATCGTTATCTTCAAAAAGACTACGATGGAGGTCAACAGGTATCATAAACGCTTCGTGCATAATGCCTTTGCGTTCGAGAAAACGCTTAGCCAACATTGTGCCTATCACCTCAAAACTGCGCGAAGACGAAGAATTGATCTGCATCAACAACGAACTGCTCACAGAACGCACGTCTTCCAAAACGGACATAAATTTGTCGTCGGGAATGTTGTATTTTCTAAGCATTGGCATCATCAGCGATTCTATTTCGCTCGATGGCTTCACAGTAAGGTACGACGAAATTCCAGAATTTTCCTCGCCGGGAATATAGTCTAAGAGGTAGTGAATGTCGCCGCCGTTGGTACACGGAAGGTCGTAAAATTCAGGACCCATATTTTTGTCGAATGTTACCACCCAATCACTTGATTGATGAATAAACGAAAGCAATGTCATATCCGTTTCGTTGAGTCTAAGAGTAGTGGCGGGTACAGATTCGTCGAGTACGGGCGAAAGTATTGTGCCAGTGGCGTTTTGAAGTTTAGAAAACAAACTTACCTCGATATTGGCGGTTTCGGATACAGGAGTTGCCAAGGTTTTGTTGCTGATGTATCTGTACCAAACGTAAGATTGTTGCTCTTTCTGCCAGTTGATTACATTGCGGCATATCACTCCATTGAGATAGAACGACCTTGCAAGCCTTTCAGGGCGTTTGAGTTCGGTTCTGATGGCAAATGGATTTACAAGAAATGTGATGTGCGACTGATATTTGTCGTGAGAAAGAAGGAAATCGTCGGTATTGCACAACGAAAACCTGAGTTTCGGAAACAATTTGTTTGGCGCGGGGTGTGAAAACGCTTCTGCCTCATCGGTGGCGTATGTATTGGAGTCGAGAAGTTTTTTAAACGCCTCGCCCGATTGCAACAAATTGCCACCCGAAAACAATCGTATTTCATAAGACAAGTCTTCACCTATGCCCAACCGTTCCAATTCGATAGCCGCACGGGCAAACACATCGGCATCACCCGCATTAAAAAGGTTGATGACGAGTTTTTCGGTGTATGGGTGGGCAAGACAATAGTTGCGCAAATGCCGTACTACAAGGTCGAGACTAACATCGCTGTCGATACGTTTTTCGTGCGAAACATTGAGTAACGAGGCAATGTATGCTTTGAGTTGACGACCCGGAGAAGCGAAGTTGCTGTCGGAGCCGTTGCTTGGTTTTGCATACATTCCCCAGCCGAATGTTATTTCGCCGACATATTGAAATGGCAAAGCAAACGCATCTTCGCATAGTACAGGCTGCGCAATGTCCATCGGCAGTTGTCCGAGGAATAGTTTGTCGAGTTTGCGCGGCCAAGCCTTGCGGTATTTTGGGTTTTCAAGTGTTTTTTCTTCCCAATCCTGATAAAGTTCGTAAAGATTGAGCATCCACGCAAGACGGAGCGGATGGAGCGGAGAAATCAGTTTAACTACTTCCTTCGCTCCGTCAGGCATTTCTACCGTGAGGGTTACGGTGTCTAAATTTTGCAACAAAACAGACACTTCTTTGGTTTGTCCGCATTCGGGAACCTCGCGCAAAAATGTGTCGTATGCAGATAGGTATTCTTTAAGTATGCCCACACCTTTGGCAAAATCAAATGTAAAGGAAAGGCCTTTGTCGTCGGGTGCAGATTCTTTGATTTGCGTGAAAAGTTCGTTTCTCAGTTGCGAAAGGTCGTCGGGCACATTGAGTGCTGTTGCTTTTACAAACCTCGGCTTTTCGTAAGACGTGTCGTTTGGGTCATAGAGTTTTGAGTCTGTTGGATTGCCGCCCAACAGAGCGTTAATATAACCGAAATCAAACGGATTGTCCAAGAAAGTACGCTCCAAAAGTGCAAGTTTGTGTGAAAGTACAATCTGATATGGATACGACGGCGAATAATCGAATGTGTATGTTTCGCTAAGAACGCCGCCTTCTTCCCATTGATTGTTGCCAAAACGCTCAGTGGTTTCGTCGAGATTTTCATTTTTGGAGAGCAATGCGCAGCGGCAGTGAATCAACGCTTGGGTTACAGAATTGATTTTTGTACGTTTGTCAATATTACCGGGGTCAGTTTCGTCATCGTCAATCACACCAGAATTATCAATAGAAAATACCTCAGATTCATTGCAGAAAGCAGTGTGTTGTTCCATACGGAAATGCTCTCGCGACAAGGCTGAATCAGTTTTCTTTGCCTCTTGATATGCAGATTCTACGTTTGGAGATTTAAACTCGTTTTCTGCGTCAAGCACAATGCCATTTTCGTCCAAAGCGCGGGCGCGGAGCATATATTCGCCGTCTTCAAACATTCCGTTTTCTATGTTGAGCGAAAGACGGCGCGAGGCGTTTTTGTTGCTGTTGACTTTCGCCTTTTTTAGCACTCCCGCTTCCGAAAAGTCTTCAACCCTTACTACGGCAATTTCAAAAGCAAAAATGTCGGGATTGTCTTTGGGTGATGGGTCTGTGGTGATTTTAAACGACACCTTTCCTTTCTTGCTCTGAGGTATGCTAAGAACAAGGTCGCCAGAAGTATTGCGCACCAATTCTTTCTTTGGGTCTTTGCCCTCGATTATGTCAAGGTCTATCCTAACGTTTTGACCAGATGTTTTGTCAATCCACGGCATAGAAGCGTAGTTGAACTCAGGATGATTTTCCAAAATATCCTCAAACAACGAGACAGCATCACCAGCGTAGGTACTTTCGGAGATATATCTCATCAACTCACGCTGTACGGTGTTCCTTTTGAGCGGCAGTGCAGCAATGCGGTCGGCTGGTGTTGCAGAAAAATCGGCAAGTGGCAACGACACTTTTTCAAGATTAAGCATAAACCTACGGCGCATCTTGTTGACATCTTCCAACAATTTGCTATCGGGCAGCAAAGCGAATAAGAAGATGCCGTTGCCAAACGCCTCGTCGGTGTAGCCGTTGAGTTCGGTGTATAGAATATAGTTGATAATTTGCGGCAGAGTAGGTTTGAGTTCAGTTGCCAAATCCATCACTTGGTCGTAAACATAACGTTTCGACTGTGGCATCTTGAAGAGTAATGCATCCTTAAAACTCTCTTGCAATTCCGAAACAGCAAGGTTTTGGAACGTGGCATCACCGTAAGAATCTTCGGCGGCGGTGCTATTGTCGGCAGGTACAAGAATCAGTACAGCCTTGTCGGGGTCGTTGCGCAATTCGATGAGTTTGCCAGCGTGGATATAGTCTGCGCCTTTTTCGGTTTCGCTGAGAATATAGATGTCCAAGGCGGGATTCATCGGACGCAAAAGGGGCAGAAGATTTTTTAGACGTGCCATTGGCAAGCCTGTAATCTTCATACAATGTCCCTTTGGAGCATTTTTTATCACCGAAGAATAACTATCGGCTATATGCTGCAAAAACAGCGTGTAGTATAGTGAGGTTATATCGTTGTGTATCATAGCGTTTTAGTTAAAATTTGTAACGTGGACGGATTTTTTGAAGTATGCAGGCATCGCTCATATCTTTATAAAAACCGATTTGACGGAGTTTATTTTTGAGAGCCTCGGTATTTTCCTTGAATGCTGCGGCAGTTTCGATGTCTGAACCAGCAAACCGTTCTTCGTTCATACCGTTGATTATCAACGAATAACGTTTGCGAATAAGCGTCGTAAGTTCATCAAGCGAGAGCGCACGGCTTTCAAATCCGCCATCGGGCTTTTCTTTTAGCACAAGGAGTTGAACAAGGGTTTCCAACAGCCGAGACCCCAACACACCACGTCTTGGATGCCTCCGCGACCTGCTGTCGGCAAGAAACATCGACGGAGAATTTTTCATTGCAACACTGTCGAGAAATTCTCTCAAATACTTGTATTGATACGCTCCAAGGCTTGATTTTTCAAGGATCTGAACATATTGCGAAAAATAGTCGTTTTCTGGGAAATACGACAGCATTTCTTTCAAGTCGTTTTGGTCAAACTCGTCGTCCTTACTTGCTGGCAGACTGCCCATTATACGGTTGATTTCCTGTTCGTAATATCCGTCGGAGATATTGTTGTCGTTTTTGAGGATATACAACGCCTGGTCTATATCGCAGCCTTTGCGGTTTTGAATAATATCTGCCATATATGTGCTACGGATATATTGTCCAACGCGGTTTTCTATGCGCTGATAATCTTTGCAAGCATACGGAGCCACACGGCTATCGAGATTGTCGGTAAGGTCCACCACCATCGACCAATTGTCGTCCACCTCACGGCTGCCAGTCTCCACCATTTCAGGTAGTAGATAAATCACCTTCAATGTGTACAACGTTAGGTGAAAGCCACATAGAATCCTCAAATAGTCGATAAACACCGTCCTTGGCAATTTGTCTTTGTAAACCAAAAGCCGCCTTATGTCGTCGGTAAAAAGAGCCGCCTGACGGGTAAGGAAGGGTTTTGGAATGATGTTGGCTTCGGTGTTCATCTCGCGTTTGTCTTTGATGTTTTGGGTGAGATAGAGAATGCCAGCCGTATCCACGTCTAAATCTTCCGCCTTGATGACGGTGCTGTTTTTGTCGTCCCAGCCCTTGCTGAGATATTTGGTGAGTTGAGCCAACACCTCCGAATTGCTTTTGAGCATCAAGTATAGTTGGTCGGAGGTACGGTAATCGCGGCAATACTTTGAATTGCGAATGAGGTAACTTTGCAAGTGGAGCGGTTTGAGTGCCGAAACGTGCTCTTTTACAATATTGCCACGGTTGACGATTTCCAAGAGTGACGACCTCAGCCAGTCTTCCACCGCCTCGGGATTGTTGGATGCACCCTTCAAAACACCGTTTTCTTCAAGTTTTTTTAGATTGACATCTTTGAGCGAATCCAATGTGTATTCCTTTGGATACCTTGGCTTGGAGGGCGCACCGTTGTAGTAGATGTACCTGAATAGGTTGATGAGTACGCGGTCGAGGTTTACCATCTTGACATCCACGTACAATATATCTTTGTTGAGGAATCCTTGTACCGTTCCTCCTTTGAGTTTCAGTTTTATAGCCATCTTTTATATCAGTTTAATGGTTCGATAACTATGTTTTTGTCTTTATCAAGCCTTACGGCGGAGAATATCTGATTGTTCTTTGTAACAAGAATTTCAGAATAGGTACGCGCTTCGAGAAGGTTCTTGAATATTTGAAGTTCAATAAACTTGCCCCTTAGGTCGTCGGTGCTCGGCGAATAGCCCGCGCTGATGTATTGCAGCATTTCAAAGAGGTCGAGGCTTACAGTCAGCGAGATAAAGGTATCTGTCTTGTGCCTAAAAGTAAAACTATCGCTCTCGTATTCGATGTATTGAGCAAGGTTGCCGCTTTCGTTGACAAACAATTCAAACTCATCGACGGGGAAACGGCGGTAACTTTTGGAAATTGGGTCGCCTGTGTTGCTGCTTGCAAGCACAAGGTAGCCGTTGGTGAGTTCCTTGTTGAAACATCCTTCGCTCGCTGATATGGCATACACAAGCGATTTCTTTGTTTCTTCCAAAGAGATAGTGCCTTTGAGTTGTTTCTCAAACAGCGAGGCAAAGCGGTATGGCAGACGGCGGCGGAAATCTATCGCGCCCTCGAAATACTGATGGCGCACAAAACTCTTGTGCCTGATTTTCAACCGCATTTTCTTATTGACGTCGTTGTATTCGTATGGTGGCAATATCTCGTTTACGGTGTTGAACTCGCTCAAAATCGAATATCCACGCTGAGCAAACACAATATAGTTGGCATTGCGTTTTAGTTTGTAATAGAGGTCGCGGTCGAAAGCGGGAAGTGCCGCAAGCGCAACGTCGGTTTCGCGAAGCATCTTTATCAAGCGGTCGCCGGAATAGAGCGTAGGCAAGCCGTATTCGTCTTTGATTGCTATCGGATCGGCGGTAAGGTTGAAATAATAAAACTGCCAATAAAATTCGGGGTACTTGTCTTTGATGGCAATCAATTGTTTCACCTCGTTGCAATCGCAATCGCGTGTCAACAGCCACGCTATCATCGAGCGCAGGTCGCGCATTGTTATGTGCAGTTCCTTTTTGTAGGCGGCTGTCTTTACAAGCCATTCAAGGCGGTTGATAACCTCGCCGCCCGCGCTTGTATCTTGGAAGGTGTCAACATTGTATTTTATAAAGCACTTATCTTTGAATGCACACGCTTCGCACTGTGCCCACAACTGCGGGGCGGTGAGTTTTCTCACCTGACGCGCCAACAGGCTGTCGTTGCTGCCGTCTTTGGCTGTAACGCTCCTTAGATTGAGGTTGATGACCATCAATCCGGGCAGAAGTTCGGTGTGTCCTTCCTTGTAGAAGTAATCGTCGATGTTGTCTCTTAACGGTTTGAGAGCGTCCCTCGACGACAGATAGTCGGTAAGGCGGCCTTCATTGATGGCTATTACTCTGCCTTCGTTGGCAACGCTATAATCGCAAAGATTGAAAAACGGTTTGAAAAACTCGTCCAAAACGTCAGAATTGAGTTTGTCGCCCTCGTCTTGCGAACCGTCGTAGTTGGTCAAAAACCTCATACCCGAAAGTCTGAACTCCGAACCATTGGAGGCGGGATTTTTGATGATTCCGTTCTTATTGTCCGCCACCTCCTCTATGCGGCGTATAAAAGCCGTCTTGCCGTCGCCAGCATTGCCGGTGATTATAACAAGCCGGTATTTCAATGCTTTGATATCATTGATAAGCACGGTGTCGAGTTTGGTTTCTGTGTAGGTGTCTTGGTCGAGTTTAGAAGATTTTACACCAGCCCTCGTGCCGCCGTTGCCGTGTCGGCTCTGACTATAAAGCGAGTTGATGTAGTCAACTATATTTGTACCCTCGTGGGTAGTTACGGTTTTTTCGCCGTGCCTTACAAAACCGTTTTCACCAATTGATTCGAGCGCGGCAATCATCTCTTTTGCCGTGGCAAAACGCTGATTTCTGTCGGTCTTGATTGCCTTCATCACAAAAGCCGCCGCCTCGGGCGAAATCTCTTGGTTGAGGTGCGATATGTCGATAGGGCTGTTGTTGACATCGGGACGGTTTTTGCTGCCCACCCAAGGATATGTTTGCGCAAGAAGTTCGTAGATGGTGATTCCGAGCGCAAATGTATCAGCCGAAGTGTCCCAGTTGATTTTCATACCCGATTCCACAAGGTCGGGAGCCATATAGGGTTCTGTTCCGGCAAAAGCCTTGTCGGTGGTGGAAGCGGCTATGTTGAAGTCTATCAGTTTGAAATTATTGCGTTTTTCCCATACAATGTTGCCTGGCTTGATGTCGCGGTGGAATATTGGCGGCACTTTGCCCTGCATATAGCAAAGGGCGTCGAGTATCTGATGCGCCATTTGATACACATCTTTGGAAGGCAGTTTTTTGCCGCCTCCTTTGGTGTAGCCGTATAGATTTTCGCCGTCGAGATATTCCATAAGAGTATAGAATAGGTTGCCGGGCGTTGTGCGGTCGTTCCACTCAAATTTTACGATGTTGGGATGGTTGAGTTTTGTAAGTGCGTCAAATTCTGTCTTGGCGTTTTCTACCGAGGCGTCACGCTCAAAAATCTTGATGGCATAGAATCTCTGCTGCAATTCGTGCCAAGCCTTGTAAACGTGTCCAAAGCCGCCCTGTCCGAGTTTTTCGTTGAGCACGAGCGACGGACTTACCTTCATTCCGGGCTTTAAGTCTTTGAGATAAAAAGGCTTTTGCGTGTCGGAAAGCGGTTCATTTTGGGGAGTAGGTACAGCGGTGTCGGTGGTAATGTTTTGCGACACAAAGTCAATAAATTCTTGCGCGCTCCAACGCTTGGTGCTGTCTAACAATACGGTGTGCCTTACCACTTCGTCCATCCATTCGGGAAGGCCTTTGGAAACCTTTGAAGGCATAAGGCTTTCGGGTACTCTGCCGCCGCATTTAAACGAAAATTCCTGACTATCGGCGTAAGGCAGTTGTTGTGTCATAAGTTCGTAAAACACAACGCCGAGCGAAAACATATCGCACGAGGCATCGGCATCGCCCTGCGCAAGTTCGGGCGCGGAGTATGGCGAGAGCGCGGCTGTCTGAAACACCGAATAGTTCATATCGGAATGTTCCACAAAATATGCGAGCCTAAAATTGGTAATCGCCGCCTTGCCGCCTTCAAAAACGTAGATGTTTGACGGGCGTATGTCGCGGTGAAATACGGCGTGGTCGTGGGCGGTTTTCAGAGCCGACGCCACATCAAGCACAATGTTGATTTTGTCGGTTTGAGTAATGGTTTTTTGATGGAGTTGGGCAAACAATGTGCTTTCGTCCTGATATTGCGAAATTTCATAAAAATACGTTCCGCTTTCGTTTAGATAGCATTTGTTTTTGATGATGTTGGGCTGAGTGGGCAGTTTTTCCTGAGCGTAACTTGCGTTCTGCACCCTCATACGTATTTTTTCGAGTTCCATCGGGCTCTTGTCGGCAAACAGGAGCGGATATTCGCGTATCTTGTAGCGCGACCCTTTCATCACATTATGAACGCACATATACTCGGTGTAACTGTCGGTTTCTTCGAGTTTTTCTTCTATCTTGTATTCAAATATCTGTGTGCGCTCTTCGAGTATCTTTTGCGACGAGACACCCAATATAAAGTCTGCCAATAGTTGCTGTATGGGTTTTATCTTGTCGATATTGTGAGCGAGGCTCTTGTCGGTAAGGAAATCCGTGAGTTCTGCACCGAGTGTGAATGTGCGTTTATAACATTCGCTTCTTGGGTCAAAACCGAATTTGGTCTGCGACGGATTGCTCAGGGTTACAATTGTGTGTATAAATCCGATATTCCAATCGGCGTGAGCGTTTTTTATCTTGGTGGCAAGGAGTTTGGTCTTGTAATCGGCGCTGATGAGCGGGTTTGGTACTTCCTGACCGCCACGCATCCACGCGCTGTCGTATGCAGTGATGGGCGCGCCCCAGTCCTTGTTTTCGATGTGGAAAATTGCGTGCGGAGCAATCACTATGCAGTCGTATTCCCACGGCTTGGAAACGTGGTTGCTGCCAGAGATTGTGATGTTGGCGTTAGGGATTATTATATAGTCGTCGGGCAGTCTTGCTTCCAAAAAATTGAACAGCCTCTGCTCTCCGGCGTTCACCGGTCCCGAATCGTATTGTTGATGTCTTATTGTTGCCATAATGCTATTTGTTTTTTCCTTATTTCAACGCCCAAATTTAGTATTTTTATTTCATTTTTCCCAACTTTCTATCGCTTTTTCTACAAGAGAAATGGCGGCATTTTCTTTGCGCTTTGATTCAGATTGAAATTGTATGTATTTATTTATATCTTCAACAATTGATTCAAAATTGTTGTCAGGTAAAGGTATTGGTAAATTTGCAATCCTTTCAGGAGTAATAAACGGTATCATAGTACCAGTTGCAAGTCGTTGCAAGAGTTTGATGCCTCCATTACTTTTCAAAAAAGCAAAAGTCCAAAATCCAATTTTGTAATCTTTAAAGGTAATGCGAATTACGTGATCAGAAAGACAGCATCCTTCTAATTGTTCGTCAACGATAAAAGTATTACCTAAAATTCCTCCATCTGTTGTTCCTGATTTGTACAACAATAATGTACCTTTTTTCACAACATAATCTTCTATATTTTTCACACCCTTTGGCGACAGCCACCTATAATATCTCAAATTAAATCGAGATAATTCGTTTCCTGTCATAAACGGATAACCATTATCGTATTGGAGATAAATGTGTTTAAACAAAGGAGGCGCATATATTTTTGTTGTAAATTTAGATATGCTTGCAGAATTGTCTTTGTAAGAACTAATAAATTTGTCAACTTCAATGTTATTGTTATACGAGGCAAAACTAAAATTTAAATTTTGAATGTTTTGCCTGAATATTTGAGTGAAAACATCATTTATCGGATATTTTTCTTCAAAATAAGCCTTTGCCTTCTCCAACAAATCCGCAGCCTCTTCTCTCAATCTTGAAGACTCTTGAATCAGGTCATCTACTTTGGTTTGGAAGTCGTCGGGGAAGACGGGGATGGGGATACCCGCAACATTATTGGGTTCGATGTGTTGGATTACAGCACCAAACGTGCCTTGGGTCAAAAGACTGTATCCGTATTTGGATGATAAATAAGCATACAGATAACC
>JAEEGL015240806.1_pt1 | contig 13574 bp, 7 predicted proteins | sample 9134231 | NCBI WGS metagenome assembly JAEEGL01 (sample SAMN16246548, study PRJNA631951) | gut metagenome | biome: gut microbiome; feature: rumen; material: fiber-attached | host: Bos | place: Iran: Karaj | collected 2018-10
CTCCAGTCCGAACTTCTCACTGAAGACGTTTTTCACCTTCGCCTCGTAAGCAACATAGCTCTAGGGGTCTGCCTTTCCGCCGATGTCGACGCCCGCGAAGGGCCCGAAGATGATGCGGCTCTCCTTCTTAATATGGTTCTGCAAGCAGAAAAGCTCGATTTGGGTCGAAGCCCAAGCCAAATAATTCTCACCGAAATTGGTCGAATTGCTGATCAGTAATAATCTCATGACGTAATAATTTTGAAAAAGTTGGCGCAAAGATAGCAAAAAAGCGATTGCAATAGCAAAAACAAACGAAAATCGACTTGTCTATGTAAAAAATATTGGTTTGAATATCAACCATTTGAAACAGACAACAAATTTTTTCCTGAATTTTTGCTTGCGTGAAAGAAAAAAGCTGTACTTTTGCATCGTCAAAAGCGACTGGACTAGTAGCTTAATTGGATAGAGCTTCTGACTACGGATCAGAGGGTTGGGGGTTCGAGTCCCTCCTAGTTCACAAAGGTTCCTCAAAAAGAACCTCTTTTTTTGGCCCATTCGACTAGCGGTTAGGTCGTAAGTTTCTCACACTTAAAACAGCGGTTCGATTCCGCTATGGGCTACGAAACAAAGCCGTAACTTGCTGAAAAACAGGTTACGGCTTTTTGCTTTACACCCTAAAACTCACTTCAGATGAAACAATACTTAGACCTACTCCAATACATCCTCGACCACGGCCACCAAAAAGGCGACCGCACCGGCACCGGCACCATCAGCGTGTTCGGCTACCAAATGCGCTTTGACCTTTCGGAGGGTTTTCCGCTGGTCACGACGAAAAAGGTGCATCTGAAAAGCATCATTTACGAGTTGCTCTGGTTGCTGAAAGGCGACACCAACATCCAGTACCTGCACGACCACAAAGTCACGATTTGGGACGAGTGGGCCGACCCCAACGGCGACCTCGGCCCCGTTTATGGCGCGCAGTGGCGCAACTGGAACAACGAAGGCATCGACCAAATCAAGCAGGTGGTGGAGAGCATCAAGACCAATCCGAACAGTCGCCGTCATATTGTAACCGCTTGGAATCCAAGCGTCTTGCCCGACGAGCATGAGAAGGATTTTGCGGCAAATGTGGCCGCAGGCAAGGCCGCACTCCCACCCTGCCACGCTTTCTTCCAATTCTATGTGGCCGACGGCAAACTTTCATGCCAACTCTACCAACGCAGTGCGGATGTGTTTCTCGGCGTGCCGTTCAACATCGCTTCCTACGCCCTTCTCACGATGATGGTGGCGCAAGTGTGTGGCCTCCAACTCGGCTACTTCGTTCACACTTTCGGCGACGTTCACATCTACAACAACCATATTGAACAAGTGAAATTGCAACTCTCTCGCACGCCGCGACTGCTGCCCACCATGCAGATCAATCCAGAGGTCAAGGACATTTTTGGATTCAAATATGAGGATTTCACCCTCGAGAATTACGACCCGTGGCCGGTGATTAAGGGCGAGGTCTCGATTTGATGAACATATAACAAAGCCCTGAAAGGGCGAAACGAAAACAACCCGACGCAAGCAAAGCGCAGCTCCGGGGCAAACAAAAAAAAGAATATGACCATTTCAATCATAGTAGCAATGGCCGAAAACCGCGCCATCGGGCGGAACGGCGACCTCATCTGGCACAACTCGCGCGACCTGAAGCAATTCAAGAAAATCACTTCAGGGCATACGGTCATTATGGGCTACAAGACCTACCTTTCGTTGCCCGGGCAACGCGCCCTGCCCAACCGACGAAACATCATCCTTTCCTCGCGTCTGGACGAGGCTCCCGAAGGTTTTGAAGTGGTTTCGTCCATCCCACAAGCTATGGAGGCTGTTGAAGGCGAAGAGGAAGTCTTTATCATGGGCGGAGGCATGGTGTATGAGCAGTTTTTGCCCTTCGCCAACAGGCTTTATCTCACCCGAATCGGCAAGAGTTTCGAGGCCGACACCTATTTTCCCTACATCAATTTCGACGAGTGGGACTTGGTTGATTTGGAAGTCATTGACGACGACCCGCAAGTGGATTATTCGTATCGTTTTGAGGTTTGGGAACGCTCAAAATGCTGATAATCCTTCCCGCTTGCCCAGTCGCCGCCCCATTGGAAGCCGTGTTGCTTGAATAGGCGATAACACAGGTCGCCTTTCTTGATGATGTAGGGTGAGTTGGCCTCGCGATTGAGGTATTCTTCGCTCCCTTCAGGCCTGACAATGACCATACCCGAGGCTTTCACCTTGAAATAGGGATTGTAGCGCGGATTGATGTCGACGGCCAATCCAAAACTATGTTCCGACACCTTCCCTCCCGCCGTACTTGCCCTTTGATTGAAGCAAGAAGTGTTGTTGTTGCGCATCGAGGCTTCATCGTCGCTGGCATAGTGCTCCACAAGTCGCATCCTCTCAATGGGATAGGCGGCTTGATACAATATCTTGAAAATTTCCAGCAAGTCATTGGCAATGATTGAGTTGCAGACCATTTCGCCCACAATGGCATTACCTTCGGCATCGCAATGCAGGACTTGAAGATAGCGCAAATCGTTCCACGAAAGCCCCTTCAACGACTTGAAAGAACTGCCAGCCATCATCTCCTTTTGTGCGTCAGTGAGTGGCGAAACGCAGAAAAACTGCTCATGGCCAAACACTTTCAGGTAAGGTCGAGGAACGACATCACCTGCATGGTATTTGCCTTGCGCCCAAGCAGTTGCGCCTATGAAAAAGAAGAGAATGACGAGATGGGATTTCATTGCGTCGCGACCATAGAAAAAGAGGGCGTGCCGTGTTTCGACACACCCTCTATTGATTGTTTCACAATAGGTTATTTAATAATAGTGATGCGCTTTGTGGTTTCTCCGTTGACAGTGGAGATGCGCACCATGTAGACACCAGTCTCGACATGGCTGAGGTTGACATCGACAGACTCGCCTTGGCAATTCATCTCATACACTTTCTGTCCCATCGTGTTGAAGACCGTCACATGATTGAGACCTTCGCCCTCGATGGTGAACTGGCTCGTGGTAGGATTCGGGAAGACCGACACGCTGTTGGCTTCCAATTCGTTGACTGCATCAGCGGAATAGTAAACCTTGATGAAGAACTGGTTGTTGTCGTATTTCCAGTAGGCCGGTGCGGAAGTGCAATCCAAGTCGGCATAGTAGGCGTAGAGTTTGTAGTAGTAATCGCCTTCCTGATTGGCCGAGTTGTCGGTGTAGGAAGTGGCCGAGGCACTCAGCAACTTGATTCTTTGGTAGGTGTCGTTCTCGCCGAACTTTCTGAAGAGATAGTAGCCCGAAAGTCCATCCGCAGGTTCAGGTTTCTCCCATTTCAACTTAATCTTGTAGGCATTGCCCGTGTATTCAAAGTCGATGTCGGTCGGGGCATAGCAGGCACCAGCCGTGGCGCACGACTCATTGGAATAGAAGCCGTTTTCGCCGCCGTCGTAGAGGTAACCCACCACATAGCAGTGACCACCCACAGGAGCGTTTTCGTCAACGAAGGAAGTGGCTTCGGGGATGAGGCGATGGAAGAGGCCGTCGCGGTAGACCGTGTAGCCGTAGCCTTCAACGCCGCTGATGCCGTCCCAAGAAACATTGATGTTGTTGGGGTTTTCTTCATCGACAAGGGCAACCACATTACTCGGGATGCCGTCGCCAATACCATTGCCGCAGCTGTTGTTGCCTTGGTAGAAAATGCCCTCTTCAAGTTCGTCGGAAGAGCCTGAATAGGTGTAAACCGCATTGTTGTTCGAGTCCTTTATTGTAAATGACATATTGAAGACAGCACCGTAGGTTTGGGCGGTCCAGCCAATCGAAATGCGACCAAGAGGCATATCGACGGGGATGTTCTGGATGCTCGAATTGGTAGTGGTAATTTGGGCAAACTCCGTTCCGGAAGCATTATAGAGGTGAATCATACCGCCACGGAAACCGTTCATGGCAGCCTGCGAGATTTGGACCGTCCAGCCGCAGGTGGGGCCGAAACTGACGGCGTTTTGGTAATTCATCTTGCCGTGCATTCCATTGTAAACGACATAAACAGCATAATTGAAGGCATCGAAACGCGGGACGCTATTGTCCGTGATTGTCATGGTGGCACCGGGCGTGACATTTTCCTCAGTGTAGACCACCTCGCCGTTTCTGGTAACCACAACGCGGTCGATGGTTGGCATAGTGACATTGGTCAAAGTCTTGGTAGGATTGACCCATGTGAGTTGGGCCGAAAGTTCGTTGTTAGGAGCAGGCGTAATCGAGAAGTTGGTAGGAGCCTGAGGCGTGTTGTCGTAAACCGACGAAGGCACAAAGTTGAAGATGGCGCCGTCACTCGAGTTGTAGTCGATGGCATCAAAGTCGAACCAGCCGTCGCCACTGCCACCCCAACCCCAATTGTAGTGGTAAAGGTTGGCATCATTGTAGCCGTCGCAAACGAAAGCGTGACCACCGTCAGGGCTTTGACCGGCATAATACAGCGGCCAACCCATGTCGAAAGACTCTTTCAGTTTGTTGGCCCAGTTCTCGTAACTGAAGTTGTCCCTTGAATGTAACGCAGCCTGATTGGTGTAGAGGAAATACTGCGAGATGGCTCCCGGAACATCAGCCGAGTAGGCACCGCTGCCATCGACAGCCCACATCATATTGACCGAAACGGCGCAGTGGTACATCAAAGTGGCAACAGCGTCAATCTGCTCTTGGGGCGAGTTGCTATTGATGGCAACGGGCATGTTTTCCCAATCGTAGTTGGTGTCGCCGAAATTGGCACTCCATTGACCGCCATAATAATAGGTGTGTGAGCCTTGGCCTTTGGCCGGATAGTCCCAATACTTCATGACTTGGCTCATGGCGCAAGCCACGCAGCCCGCATAAACATGGCCGCCAGGGCCGCCCGCACCAGTGGGGCAATAATAGTTGTAAGGATAGTCCTGATTCCACTTGGTCTGCACCATGTAAGTATTGGCGCGACCGCCGTTGCGTGAAATCAAGGTGCCACGTGTGGAAACGAGTTCCCATTCAGCGGCCACCATAGGGGCTGGCTCGCCGAGGTTCTTGCCTTCGCGACTGGCAATCAACCTGTCGAGCATGTAGGCTAATTCGCGGTTGATGTTCTGCGCATCGAAAATGCCTTCATCGGAAAAACCGACAATGGGGCGATAGGCATCGTCGGCTGAAACCATGACAAAGCCTTCGTTGCCGACATTGAACACATAGAAGCAGGCATCACCACGGTTTGAAGTGCCCGTGTAGACCAAAGTGAGTTCACCACTCTGGCGCGACTGCTCGAAGTTGGCTTGGACAAATTGCTGTCCGACATACTTGGCCTGGCTCTCGCTGACCGGACGGGCTTGCGCCACGCCGATGCCCAGAACCACGGCAAGCATACTCAATAAATACTTCTTCATTTTTGTTGAATTTTAATGTTTTTATTACTCTTCTTGTTTTGTTTTCAAGGCTGCAAATATAAAGAAATTCCTAAATATACAGGATTCGTTTGTTTTCTTTGGTCAAAAAATACATTCTGCCGTTGCTTAGTGGATGATGGAAACGCGGCGCATCACCTTGCCCGAAGCCGTGCCAATGCGTACAGAATAGAGTCCATCGTTCCAATCAGAAACATTGATTATCAATGCGTTGGAATTACATTTCGATTCATGCACCAATTGCCCGATTATGTTGTAGACTTGTACTAGGGTTATGCCTTCAGCCTCGATTTTCAGGCTATGATCGGCAGGATTGGGGAAGATGCACACCTCGAAGGCTTCGTTTTCAGCCACATCGGTGGGCGAATAATACACCTTCAGGTAGAACCTGTTCGGGTCGTCCTTGATGGAAGCGGGCGCGGAGGTGCAATCGTTGGCGGAATAATAGGCATAAAGCCTGTAATAATAATCGCCTTGTACGTTGGCGGAATTGTCAGTATAACTGGTGGCCGAGGCGTTGAGCAACTTGATCCTTTCGTAAGTGCCATCCTCGCCTTGTTTCCGATAAAGGTAATATCCCGAAAGGCCATCACTCATTTCGGGCCTGTCCCACAAGAGTTTGATTTTGTAGTTGTTGCCTACATATTCATAGTCGAAGTTGCTGGCACCCATGCAGTCGCCTGCCGAGGCGCAGGTTTCGTTGGAATGGTCGGATTCGCCGCCATAGCCCAAAGCCGTCACCGTATAGCAATGGCCTTCGGTGATGTTCTCGTCAATGAAACTCATGCTTTCCGTCATGGCATACAAATGGTCGTCGCGGTATATAATGTGACCATATTCAGGTACATAGTTGCCGTCATCCCAAGTGAGGATGGCATTGCCGTCCACTACCTCTGCCACCAAATTGGAAGGCACATCGTGAGGCGCTGAATTGCCACAACCGTTGTTGGCTGTGAGGAAAATGCCCTCATCCATATTGTTCGAGTTGCCGGAAAAAGTGTAGACCGTATTGCCTTCCGAGTCTTTCAGGATGAACGAAAGATTGTTCACGGTTTGCTTAGGCCCAGTCCAGCCAAAACTTACATTGCCCACAGGAACGGTAACGTTGAGCGTGGCTGGAATGGAATTGGTGATGGTGTAACGGCCAATTTCGGTGCCTGCTGCGCTGTAAACCGAAACATAGGCACCATTCCAGCCTTGGAAAGCCGAACTTTGCATGATGATTTTCCAATCGCAAGTCGGGCCGATGTAGGCATCCTCGTGGCGAGCCGAAGCACCACGCCTTCCATCAACGACGGCATAAACTGCATACTTGTATTGATCATAGAAGGGAATGTTCTCGTCGACAAAACTCATTTCCTCGCCGGGAGCCACATTCTCATCAGAATACACCATTTGCCCATTGCGTGTCACCACAATTTGTGTGATGGAATCGAGGGGCGCGTCGGTCAGGGTGAGTGTGGGATTCTTCCATGTGATGGTGGCCGAAAGCGTTCCGTCGGCGGCGGGAACCACATTCATTTCGGTAGGTGCTGCAGGCGTGGCGGAATAAACCTCGGCGGGCACATAGTTGTAAATAACACTTTGTCCGTCAGTGTAACCGTGGTCGTCGATGTTGAACCAACCGTCGCTGCTGCCGCTCCATCCCCAGTTGAAGTGAACCATATCGTTGTCGTTATAGCCGTCAAGCACGTATGCATGGCCGCCTCCACGATGCACCATAGGCCAATCCATATCAATAGCATTGATAATCAACTGCATATAATCTTCATGGGTATTATCCTCGCGATAAATGTTGTCCATCTGGTCGGTATAGAAGAAATAGGCAGGCATGGTTTGGCACAGTTTCCCTGTGACCGCACCACTGCTCGTTGGGCGGTAGTTCATGTCGACGCACACCCCAACATGGTAAATCAATAGGGCAACAGCTTCAATCTGCACTTGCGGAGAATTGGACGAAATGGAATTGGGCATGTTTTCCCAGTCGTAAGTGGTTTCGCCGAAGTTGGCGGTCAGCGGGCCATATTCAGGATGGTCTTCAGGGATATAGGTGTAACTGCCCTGCCCTTGCAGCGGATGGTTCCAATACTTCATCAATTGGGCGGCTGCCGTTGCCACGCAGCCTGCATAGCAATGTCCGCCTGGGCCGCCCGTCGCTGTAGGACAATAATAATTGTAAGGATAGTTCTGGTTCCACTTGGTTTGTACAAGGTATTCGGCATCCTTCCCACCATGACGTGACACCATACGTCCTGACTTTTCAAGCATGTCCCAGTCGGCGGCAACCGAGGCGCGGGCCGTTGGGGATTGCGTGGCCGTCATTACGCCTTGGCGTATGCCTTCAAGGTAATCGGCCAAGGCCGGAGCCATGTCGTTGATGTCGAAGTTGCCCTCATCGGAATAGCCGATGACGGGGCGATAGCGGTCGTCGGCAGCAAAGATGACGAAACCCGTCTCACCGACATTGAAGATGTAGTAACAGGCCTCTCCCCTGTCGGAAAATGCCGTATGCACCAAGGTCAAGTCGGTGCTTTGACGTGTGATGGCAAAATTGGCCATCACAAACGACTGCGCCAAGTTTCTTGCTGTTTCTTGATTGATGGGACGAGCTTGAAGCATAATGCTCGCCAAAGCCATTAAAGAGAGTAAGAGTTTTTTCATTGTGAGATGTAATTTGAATTGAAGCGGCAAATATATAAAAAAAGGAAACATTTGCCATGTTTCCTTTTCATTTTTAGTCGATTATCAATAAATTCATCAGTGCATGACCGTGAAACGCTTCGTAACGATGCCTTGCGCAGCCTTGATGCTAATGGTGTAGACACCCGAAACAAGGTCGGAAGTGCTGATGACCACGCCGTTTTCGCTGCAATGTTGCATGTAGACGGTCTGACCCATCACATTGTGGATGGTCACTTGCTCAAGTCCCTCGGCTTCCACGCTCATCAGGGCATTGGCTGGATTGGGATAGACCTTGAAGCCTTCCTCATCGTTCTCGCTGACCGAAGTCACAGCCACATAAACATAGTCGGTTTCGATGTTGGTCCAAGCGGGCGTCGATTCGCAATAGCTGCGGAAAGCGGTCACCTTATAATAATAGTCGCCAGCATCGGCGATGTCGAAATATTCGCGCAAGGTCTTATCAACGGTGGCGATTTCTTCATAGTCGACACCATCCTCGCTGCGATACACCTTGAAGGATTGCGGCTCGCCGTCATAGTCCCAAGTGAGCATAGTGCCGAAGCCTTCGTTGGTCCACTGGTACTCGCCATTGAAATTGGTCGGAGGCAGGCAGCCGCCGCAGTCGTTGTCGCCCGCATAGAGCGTGGCGGGAATCTGGTTCGAGTTGCCCGTATAGGTGTACACGGAAGAATTGGCCGAATTCTTGATGTTGATGGTCAAGCTTTGGACTGCCGTCGAGGGAGCCACCCAACTGAAAGTGACATTGCCTTCGGGCATACGCAACTGCTGGCTGATAGGTGTCGAGCCCGTCATGGTGATTTCCTCCATAACGGTGCCAAAGGAATTCTTCACCTGAATCTTGCCGCCGTTCCAGCCTTGGAAGTTGGTGGTTTGTCCGACAACTTTCCATGTGCAAGTGGGGCCATATTGGAAGGTAATGTCAGAGAAGCGGCCCTTCACGTTGTTGGAGAGGTAGTAAAGGCGATAGGAGTAGCAGTCGAAATCGGCGACATTGTCTTCGAATGACATTTCCTCGCCTGGGATGACATTCTCTTGCGAGAAGATTTCAACGCCATTGCGCAACAGCACGACTTTCTCGATATTCCCAATGGTTTCGCCAGCGAGGTTAGTGGTGGGATTGGTCCATCTGACGACACCCGTCTTGGAGTGGGCGTTCTCGGCCTCCACCGAGAAGTCGTCGACGGCAGGAAGCAATGCGTCATAGATGTAGTCAGGGATGAAGTCGAAGATGGCAGCCTGGCCTTGGTTGAAACTACCAGAATAGGTATTCAAGGCATCGACGGCGAAATAGTTGTTGTTGAAGCCGCTCCAGCCCCAGTTGAAGTAGAACTTACGGTCGCTCTCACGATAGCCACAGCACACAAAGGCATGTCCGCCATCGGTGTCGCTGCCCGAATAATACAGCGGGAAGCCATATTCAAGGCTGCGGATAAGCATGTTTTCCCATTCCGTCTTGGAATAGAGATCGCGGTCGAGACGACTTGCATGTTCAGTGTAGCGGAAATAATTGTTAATGGCACCGGGCACATCCTGCGAATAAGCACCTGATGAGCCAGGGCCATACATCATATCGACAGCCACGCCGCAATGGTACATCAAAGTGGCAACAGCCTGATAATTTGAATTGTTGCAGGTGTTGGGCATGTTGCTCCATTGGTAGTTAGTGTTTTCAAAGTCAACGGTTTGCATAGCGTAGCCCTCGGGTGTGTAGCTGTGCGTGCCTTGTCCGTGGTCGGGCCAATCCCACTTCTTCATCACCATCGACATAGCAGTTGCCACACAACCAGCGTAGGCACGACCACCAGGGCCGCCGCCACCCGTCGGGCAGTAATAGTTGTAAGGATAGTCTTGGTTCCAGTTGGTGGTAATCAGCGGGGCAATGTCGCCACGGGTGCTGCGGTTGTCATTCTCGAAACCGTCGATGGCCACATGAGCCCATTCCGAAGCCACTTCCCTTTCGGGTTCAAGGTTGTTTTCTTGGGCAAAGGCAATCTGGCGGGCATAGAAGCGCAGATAATAGGCCAAACCGTCAGGAACATTGGCCAAGTCAAAGTTGTCGTCGGTGTAGCCAAGGATGGGACGGGCCACATCATCGGCTGAGACGAATACCGAACCTCCGTCGAAATTGAAAACGTAAACGGCGGGATTGCCGCTTTCGGTCATTTCGGTGTAGGCAAGCGTGAGGTCGGCGACTTGCTTGGCAGAATGGCTCTGCACATACTTCAAACCAAGTTGGCGGGCTTGCTCAACGCCAACGGGCGAAGCGATGAGTTGACCCACAAACAGGGCCAAAATCATCATCAAAGTTAAAGTTTTTCTCATAATTGTTTGATATTAGATTGATTATAAATAATTTACATTTTTATCACCTTTTGCATGAATGTGCCTGAATGTGTACTCACCTTCACCATGTAGACACCGTTTGGCAGTCCACTCATGTCGAAAGCAAAAGCATCATCAGTGGCCGACTTTTCCATCAGGCATTGGCCGATGGAGTTGTAAACGCTTACAGTGGTCATTCCTTCAGCCTCAACGGTCAGTTGGCCGTTGGTGGGATTGGGATAGAGGTTCACGGCGCCCAAAGGATTCTCGTCCACACCAAGGTTACCGAACCTGATGTAGTCAATGCCGTCAGCAGTCAAGCCGTATTCCGACTCGCAATCGGAATATACTGCTTTGATTTTATAGGACTTGTCCATACCGTTGGGATTGATGTTTTCCTGATAAAGGAAATTATCATCCATGCTGACGGTCACATTGGTGGTGTCGCCTACCAAATGGTCGATGACTGTCATAATGAAGTAATCAGGCCAGCGTTCCTCTCCATTGATACTCCAAGTGAGTCGAATCATGTCGTCATCATTTGGGGCGTGATTGTAGAGGTAACGTAAATTATACGGGGCAGGGCAAGGCAAAACGGGCGGTTCGGGCATCTCAACGCATACCTCGTTGGAGGCCTCATCAAACCCTTCGCCGTGTGCAATGACTTGATAGCAATAGGTCTCCCCAAACGTCAAATCGGCATCGACATAGAAAGTTTCATCCATTACGATTTCTATGATTTTCACACCATTGCGCAAGATTTCGTATGAAGTGGCTTGGTAGGCAGGTCTCCAACTCAAGCCAACCACGTTTATATCTTCGTTCAATTCCGCTTTCAAATCCTTCGGCACATTCGACCAGTCCACTTCGACGAAGAACTTGTCCGAGTCAAAGAGGTCGGTGGCGTAAGCCGATGTGCAGTCGATGTTCTCGTAATAGGCTGCCACGGCATATTGATACCATGTGCCAACGACAGAAGTGTTGTCCCTTACCGTCGGGTTCTTCACCGACCTGATGAGTTTGAAAGGCGTTTCTTCCGTCCGGCGATAGACATAATATCCTGTGACATTCTCGTTGTCAGGGGCGGTCCAGTCCAACTGCACCTTGTTATTGTTCGCATAGGAATAGTCCAAGTCAAAGGGAGGCTCGCAGCCTGTGCCCGAAGTGGCGCAATACTCATTGGAGGGAACCGTCTCGCCGCCGTTGCAGAGGGCTGTGATGTAGTAGCAATAGCCCCCAATTTCAGCGTTTTCGTCCACATAACGGGTTTCGTGCGCCATGTTGAACAGGAAGCCGTCGCGATAGATGCAGTAACCGAATTCCGGCTCATGGTCGCTGTCCCAAGTGAGGATGATATTGCGGTCGTTTTCAGGGTCGAGGGTGGCTTTCAGGTTGTAGGGTGCCTCGCACACGTTCTCGTTGCCGCAGCTGTTGTTCAAGGTGCGCAAAATGCCCGCTTCCAATCCCGACGACGGGCCTTCATATTGGTAAACAATCTGGTTTTCAGCGTCCCTAATTTTGAAGGAAATGTTGTTGATGTTCGAGTTGGGCGCAGTCCAATAAAGGTTGTTGTTGCCCAAAGCCATCTGGAAAGTTTGGATGGTGGCCGTGGCTTGGTTGGTGGTCAGGAAGTCGATGTAAGAACCAGCGGCGTTTTGCACGGTGATGCCGCCACCGTCCCAGCCCTGCATACTGTTGGAGGTCATAATGACTTTCCAGTCGCAATAGGGACCAAAAACGGCCTTGGTGAGGGTCGTGCGGCCATAATTGTTTCCGCTGACGGCCAAAATCGTGTATTCAAACTGGTCGAAGAAAGGCACTTCGTCGTCGTAGGTCATGGCTTGACCGGGTTGTACGTTCTCAATCTCCTGAATGACAAAACCGTTGCGCTTGACAATAATCTTGTCGATGGCGGTCAAGGCCTCCCCTGTCACGGTCTCGGTGGGATTGGTCCAACTGAGGTGCCCGATGCGCGACACATCGCTGTCGATGCTCACGCTGAGGTTTTCGGGTGCCTTGGGCATTTGGTTGTAGACATAGTTGGGAATGAAGTCGTAAATGATGGCTTGGCTGCTTGTGTAGTCGAAATGCTCGCCATCGATGAGGATGAAGGCATTGGACGCACCGCCCCAGCCCCAGTTGAAGTGGAAAAAGTCGTCGGCATCGTAGCCGTCGCAAATGAAAGCATGGCCACCGTCGGGGCTTTGGCCTGAATAATACAGCGGAATGTGCTGGTCGATGTTGGTCTTCAGCAGGGCAATCCAGTCGTTGTAGGTGCCGCTCCTCCCGATATGCGTGGCGTGTTCGGAATAGGAGAAATACGAGTTGATGGCATCCGGCACGTCAGTTGAATAGGCGCCACTGCCATCAGGCTCATACATCATGTTGACCGCAACGCCGCAATGGTACATCAAAGTGGCCACCGCCTGTTTCTGTTCGGGCGTGCCGGCACCGTTGTTGTAATAGTCGATCATGTTGTCCCATTCGTAGGTGGTGGCACCGAAGTTGGCATATTGCTCTCCATAGCCTTGGGCAACATAACTATGTTCTCCCGTGCCTTGCACCGGCCATTCCCAATACTTCATCAGTTGGGCCATAGCCGTGGCCACGCAACCCGTAGGGCAACCGCCGGGCGAATACATGTTGAACGGCGATCCTTGGTCCCAACGCTGCTGCACCAAAGGTCCGACAACCGCCGTACCCTTTTCGGGATTCAACCGTCCATAAGACTCAAGGTTCTTCCAACGGCAAAGGATGTCGTTGGGTGTTGCAACTCCTTGATTCACCATCATTTCAATGCTGCGCGAATGTTCGCCCAACATGAAAAGCAAACCGTCAGGAGCGGTTTCATAGTCGAAATTCCCTTGGTCGGAATAGCCGATGATGGGCGACGAAACATCGTCAGCCGCCACAATGACGAATCCGCCTTCGAAATTGAAGACGTATGCCGTGGCCATGCCGTTTTCAGCGCGGAAAGTGTAGGCCAAATCAAGGCTTTGCACCGCGTTTTTCGAGAATTGGGCTTTGTGCTGAATGAAATTCAAGCCCAAGCGTTGCGCCCTGCCCATATCGACAGGCTTGGCTTGGAGCGTAGTGATGCCTAACATCAAGGCAAGGATAACGAGTA
>JAEEGL015561965.1_pt1 | contig 13574 bp, 8 predicted proteins | sample 9134231 | NCBI WGS metagenome assembly JAEEGL01 (sample SAMN16246548, study PRJNA631951) | gut metagenome | biome: gut microbiome; feature: rumen; material: fiber-attached | host: Bos | place: Iran: Karaj | collected 2018-10
CTGCTGATAAGGAAATGTGCATGCCCGGCGATAACGTTGCTATGGACGTTGAGCTCATCACTCCTATCGCTATTGAAGAGGGACTCCGTTTCGCTATCCGTGAGGGTGGTAGAACAGTTGGTTCAGGCGTTGTTACAAAGATCAACGAATAATTTGTTTCGTAATCATTTGATATAACGACTATCAGGCGGTCGTGCTTTATGCAGGGCCGCCTTTTTGCATAAATATACTTTGTTATATAATAAACAAACAGGAAGGTGACTCTATGGATCACATTCTGCAAACGCAGCATTTGTCCAAATCCTACGGCAAATTCAAGGCACTGGACGACCTTACGATAAATGTACCCAAGGGTTCAATATACGGTATGGTCGGCAGAAACGGCGCAGGAAAGACAACACTTATACGTATAATCACAGGACTTAACAATCCTACGACCGGCGAGTATTCCCTAATGGGAGTAAAGCATTCGGACGGAAAGATACTTAAAGCACGCAGAAAAATGGGCGCAGTAGTCGAGACTCCCTCACTTCACCCGAATATGAGCGCAAAGGATAACCTTATCCAGCAGACAAAGGCTCTCGGAATCTCCGATGAAAAGCTTGACGGTATACTCAGGCTCGTAGGACTTGCAAATACAGGAAAGAAAAAAGCGAAGGACTTCTCTCTCGGTATGCGCCAGAGGCTTGGCATTGCATTTTCACTGGTAGGCGACCCTGAGTTTCTCGTACTTGACGAGCCGATAAACGGTCTTGACCCGCAGGGCATCATGGAGGTGCGTGAGATGATACTCCGCCTCAACAAGGAAAAGGGCATTACCATACTTATTTCCAGCCATATCCTTGACGAGCTCTCACGTCTTGCTACGCATTACGGCTTTATCGAGCGCGGTCACCTTATAAAGGAAATGAGCGCAGAGGAGCTTGAAAGAGTATGCCGCAAGTCGGTACACGTCGATGTCAGCGATACCTCAGTACTTGCCGAGGTCCTCAGCGGCATGGGCGCCGAGTTCAAGCTGTATTCGCCCAATGAAGCCGATATCTTTACTCCTGTGCAGGTAACTCCGCTTGTTCTTGCACTCAATGAGAAGAATTGCTTTGTAAACTCCATGTCCGAGCGTCATGAGAGTCTTGAAAGCTACTTCATGGGACTTGTAGGAGGTGTTAATAATGGCTGAGCTTCTTGCAGAGGGCTACAGACGACTTTTCAAGGGCAAGCGCTTCTATATCGTAATGGGAGTTATTGCCGCTATCGCTGTAATGTTCACGGTACTGTACAAATTCATAAACTCCATGTCAGGCGGAATCGGCAACACTTCAGGTATCAGGATGCCCGCGGACCCGCTCCTTTTTGACGCTATCGGCATTCTGCCGCTTTTGATAGGCATTGCCGCAGGTATGCTCATCGTTCAGGATTTCAAGAACAACACTATCAGGAACAAGGTCATCATCGGCCATTCCAGAGTTAAGATATACCTTGCAAACTGGATCGTTTCCGTAACGGTAATGATAATATACATGGCTGTATATCTTGTTGTTGCCGCAGCTCTCGGAGGAATTATCCTCGGCTTTGAGGAATTTCCCACTAAGGAGATGACTGTGAACCTCGTTCACTTCTTCTTCATCGAGCTTGCAATGACCTCCCTCATAGTGTTCCTGTGTAACACTATGAAGAACACGGGAGGCTTTGTGCTTGCCATAACCATGCATTATATCGTGGATATGTTCTCACTTGCACTCATGCTCCTCAACAAGCACCCGAAGGTGCAGGAGATAGTTAGTGAAGCCGTACCCAGCCTGCAAATGAATATCGTGCAGCAGGGCTACAACGAATCACACGACCACAGCATGCGTATGATACTCTTTATGGTCATCATAACTGTAGTATCGACAATCGGCGGCGCACTTCTATTCAAAAAATCAGACCTGAAATAATGAGCCCCCTTAGGTCGGTACTCATTCGGGGGTATATGTTTTTTATTGAGGGAGACCCTTTTGAAAAAGGGTTCTCCCTCAAACTCCCTCCCTAAAACTTTTAGTTTAATTTTTCTCCCATAGGATGCCAATGAAAGAATATCAAAATAAGTTAGTTTTTAGTTGGCATCCTATGGGAGAAAAATTCAGTTAGAAGTCTTTGGAAAGGGGTTCGGTGAAGAACCTTTCCCCAGAAAGGTTTTCCCCGATAAATAACGTGTACATCTCCGAAAGAGCACGGAACTTAAGGGAGCTTCGTTATTTCAGACTTATATCAAACCTTTCCAACCAGTAGTTCAGCTGTATAAAGTAGGCTATAGTCTGCGGAAGATTCATAAGCTGACCGTACCACTGGACGTTTTCTTCGTGGCGCAGAAGCTTTTCCAGTTCCTCGCGCTTCACGAGCTGTGTCAGCTTATTCCCTCCGTTATCCAGTATATCACGGAGCTTTTCCGTAACTCCTGCCAGGAATGCAGGATTATGTGTTTTGGGATATGGACTTTTCTTGCGCCAAAGGACTTTTTCGGGCAGCCATTCCTTCATGGCTTCGCGGAGAAGTCCTTTTTCTCTGCCCATATAGTCCTTGTATTCCCATGGCACGTTGTATAGGTATTCCGCAATGCGGTAGTCGCAGAATGGCACTCTTACTTCAAGACCGCAGTACATGGACATTCTGTCCTTACGGTCGAGGAGAGTCTGCATGAACCAGTGGAAGTTGAGCTGTGTCATCTCCCGCATGCGGTACTCAAGGGCACTGTCACCGCTGAGTTTGTCAGCATAGTCGGCAGTAGTTTTGTATGCGGAGTACACGTATTTGTCGGCATTGAGCCTTTCTGTGTATTCATCGCACAGGAAACGCTTTCGGTACGCGGTGCTCTGCGCCCAGGGAAAGCCGTCCGTCATGCGTATGTCCTTATCCCTGTACCAAGGGTAGCCGCCGAATATCTCGTCGGCGCACTCTCCTGACAGCGCAACACTTCCGTATTCCTTTATATCTCGGCAGAACAGCATCAGAGATGCGTCCACGTCTGCCATTCCCGGCAGTCCGCGGGCTTCTGTGGCTTCATCTAGAGCTTCGATCAGCTCGGGAGTATCTATCACTGTCCGGTGGTGGTCGGAACTGAGGTATTCAGCCATACAGGCGATATACTCGGGATCGCTGTCAGGCTGGAAGCGGCTGGAGCGGAAGAACCTGTCATTGTCGCGGTAGTCCACAGAAAAGGTGATTAATTGCTTTCCCTGGTTTTTCAATTCAGCAGCCGCCACGGAAGATATGAGGCTTGAATCAAGCCCTCCCGAAAGGAATGTACACACAGGCACGTCGGAGACCAGCTGTCTTCTTATTGCGTCGAGGACCAGCTCACGTACGTGTTCTGCGGTTTCCTCAAAGCTCTCGCGGAGCTCATAAGCGCGGAGCCGCCAGTACTCACGCAGTTTAAGGCCATTCGCAGAGTAGTAACCGCACCAGCCTGCTTTCAGCTCCTCCACGCCCCGTATGATGCCGCAGCCCATAGTGCGTCCCGGAGCCATGAGCAGAAGCTCGGCCGCGCCTTTTTCGTCTATCTCGTGAGGAATATCCGGGTGTTCAAGGAGAGCGGGCAGCTCAGAGGCGAATATAAGCTTATTGCGGGTCAGACAGTAAAACAGGGGCTTTACTCCTATCCTGTCGCGTGCAAGGAATATGCGATGTTCGTCTTCGTCGTAAATTGCAAAGGCGAAAATGCCGTTGAACCGTTCTACACAGGAGCTTCCCCATTTTATGTAGCTTTTCAGAACTACCTCAGTATCGGAGCGTGAGGAGAAGCTGAACTCGTCTGCAAGCTCCCTGCGGAGCTCCTCGGTATTGTATAGCTCACCGTTATATATAATAGTGTATTTTCCGAAGCTCATAGGCTGTCTGCCGCCGTTGATGTCGATGACGGCAAGGCGGGTATGAATGAGAGCGGCTTCACGGAAAAGTGACATTCCGTGCTGATCGGGGCCCCGTCGCAGGAGGGCTCTCTGCATTTTTTCGTATACCTTCATATCCTCGCGCATATCCTCAATGAAACTGACAGCACCTGCAATTCCGCACATGGTAAATCTCCACCGCTTTTCGGCATACGGCACGCCGATTTCCGGCCATTATCCGTTATACATTGGTTAAGGGCTAACGGCTAAGATAGTATATGAAAAAGACCCCCGTAATGTTACGGAGGTCGTTAATACACTATTTTTGTTTTTTAAGTCCTGATCTTATTCCTGCAATAATGGTCTCGCGCGCCTTTATGGCTTCTTCTTTTGTGAGAGGCGGAGTATCACCGAGTGGATATTCAAGTCCGAGTTCGGCGTATTTCTGTCTGGCCATATCATGATAGGGGAGTACGTCCAGCGCTTTCAGATTGCTGAGTGTGGAAAGGTATTCGCCGAGAGCGAAAAGCTCCTCATACTTATCGGTAATACCGGGAACGACAACGTGACGTATCCATACAGGTATGCCCATATCGCGGATATGCTCCGCAAAAGCCAGTATATTACGGTTCCCGGTACCTGTCAGCTCCTTGTGGAGCTCGTTGTCGATGTGTTTTATGTCAAGCATGACAAGGTCGGTGTTTTTTAGCACCTCGTCGGTCTTTTCGGGGTGAGCGGAATCGTAAACTCCCGCCGAAGTGTCAAGGCAGGTGTGAACTCCCTTGCTTTTAGCGAGAGCGAAAAGCTCTGCAAGAAATCCGGGCTGTGCCAGCGGTTCTCCGCCTGTTGCGGTGATACCTCCCGATCTCAGGAACTCCTTGTAGGAGTCGTACTCGCGCATGAGTTCTTCGGCAGTAGTTTCGGTACCTCCCGAAAAGTCCCATGTATCGGGGTTGTGGCAATATCTGCACCTGAGTGGGCAGCCCTGAAAGAATACAACGAAGCGTATACCGGGACCGTCAACAGTTCCGAAGCTCTCTGTAGAATGTATCCTGCCTTTCATTTTCCGCACTCCTGTTCCGCATATTTAAGCAGCTTGTCCTTTTCGTTGGGGAGCTCGTCCTCCATGACAAGCTCAAGGAGCCGCTGCTGCATTTTGCCTATTTTCGCACCTTTAAGCCCTAATCCCAGCAAATCGGAGCCGTTTACCGCAAGCCCTTTCAGACTGCGGCACTCGTTATTTGCAATTATCTCCCTGCCGATTCCGGCAAGCCTGTCAAACACGGCGTTCTCCTCAATGACAAAGTCGTTTTTTGCTGAATTATCGCACTTTTTCATTTCAGTCAGGGCTAAGAAGAGCTCGTCGCCGATCCGGTACATCATTTTTTTTATGTCGGCTCTGCTTCTGAGCTTTTTGCTGTGATTTGCAATAAGAGCAGTGGAGTAGGAGATCGACTTTGTATCATAGCGGAGCCGTTTCATGACCTTTTCGGTTATTTCCGCGCCTACCCGGTCGTGCTGCTTGAAGTGACCCCTGCCTGTTTCGTCAAATTTAAGGCAGGCAGGTTTTCCGATATCGTGGAAAAGCAGAGTCCTCCGCATTTTTACATCGTTTTCGGGTGCAAAGCTCACAGCGCGGACAGTATGCTCCCAGACATTGTATTTATGGTAGGGCGTACACTGGTCGAGCCCGATACTTGGCTTGAATTCGGGTATAACCGCGGTTATGACATCACTGTACTCCAGGAGTACGCTTATACAGCTTCTGCCGCAGACAAGCTTGTCAAGCTCGTCTCTGATACGCTCGTGGGATATTTTCTGCAAAAGGTCCTTCATGCGGTGAACTGCCGCAGAGGTCTCCTCCTCTATAGTGAAGCCGAGCTGCGAAGCAAAGCGGACAGCTCTCATAATGCGGAGGGCGTCCTCGCCGAAGCGCTTTTCGGGGGCTCCCACACAGCGTATTATACCTGCTTTCATGTCGGAAATGCCGTCAAAGGGGTCAACGAGACAGCCGTTTCTGTCCATAGCAACCGCATTTATTGTGAAATCGCGGCGCGCAAGGTCAGCTGTGATATCAGCAGTGAATTCAACGTTTTCGGGGCGACGGCAGTCGGTATACTCGCCGTCGATACGGTATGTTGTTATCTCAAAGGGAACGTCTCCGCAGAAAACGGTGACAGTTCCGTGTTTTATGCCCGTGGGGACCACTTTGAAGCCGCTGAAAACCGCCAGTATCTCCTCAGGACGGGCGTTTGTGGTAATATCGATATCATGGCATTCTCTGCCCATTATGCTGTCACGGACGCAGCCGCCTACCATGTATGCCTCAAAGCCGTGTTTTTCAAGCTCGTTCAGCACCTGTTCTGTGTTTTTGTCTGTCTTCAAGGCTGCATCTCCTTCCGTAAATCATAATTATAATCTGCATAATTATGATTTGATTGAGTAGTAAGCAGTGAGCAGAGAATAATTCTGCCGGCTAAATGACTTACCGTTTCAGACGGCGCCTATGTACGCTGCTGCCAATAACTGATCACTATTTACTATATTATACATCAAATAAAAGGATTTGGCAAGATGTCCAAATCAAAAAGGATTTTTTTGTGCTTTATTCTAAATTGCGTAATTACATTTAATAGAGTATAATGGAAGTACAGACAAAATAATAGCGACATATTAAAATTATGCCCGATATAGTAATTTTAAAGCTTTCTTAAGTTAATTTTAAGATTATTTCAAGGTGAAGCCGTTATAATTTAACCATAGTCACAAACGGCTTTGAATAATGATCGGGCAAAACTAAAAAAGGAGATTGATCACTATGAAAAGCAATGGCTTAAAGAAGCTCTTTGCAGGACTATCAGCTGCTTGTCTGGCAGCTGCGGCAATGCCTGCTGTGAGCTTTGCAGCTGAGACTGAGGTCTCAAAAGTGGTTGGCGACGCTAACTGCGACGGCGGCGTGGATATGTCCGACGCTGTTATGATAATGCAGGCACTCTCCAATCCAAACAAGTACGGCAGGGGAGGTACCGACAAGACAGCTATCACCGATCAGGGCTGGCAGAATGCCGACTGCAACGGTGCTAACGACGGTGTTTCCAACAACGACGCACTCGCTATACAGATGTATCTTCTGGGCAAAGGGGAGCTCAGCAGCGGTAAGACCGATACTCCTCCCGAGCAGCCTGTCGCTGACGCGGTAAAGATACACCTCAGGAATACCTCTATCGAGGTAGAGGGAGAAAATGCCACTGTTGAGGGCACAACGGTAACTATCACCAAGTCGGGTGAGTACTACATCGACGGTACTCTCGACGACGGTCAGATAAACGTCAATATCCCTGATGAGAAGGCGGACGCTGAGACTGTAAAGCTTTTCCTCAACAATGCCAATATCACAGGCAGGAGCGCTCCCGCGATACTTGTGACCAATGCCGAGAATACTTCTATCAATATCGTTGACGGCACCGAGAATACTATTTCTGACGGTGATACAGCTTATGCGGGCGACTTCGCAAAGGCAGCCGTTATCGAAGCCAAGGACGATATCACTATAAAGGGCGGTGAAAAGAGTGACGGAACTCTCACTGTCACTGCCAATAAACAGGACGCCGTTTCATGCAACAACGATATCAAGATAAACGGCGGTGTGATAAAGATAGATACTAAGAATGAGGACAGTAAGACCGATGGTATCAAGGCTAAGAAGTCTGTTACCGTGAAAAACGGAACTGTCAAGATAGACGCTACAGGCGACGGTATCAAATCCAGCAAGGACGCTGTTTCCTTCGAGGGCGGCTCTGCGAAGATCAAGGCAGGCAACGATGCTGTACAGGCTGAGACTACTATCGATATCAGTGATGGCGTCGTAATTGCAGGCGGAGACCGCGGATTAACGGCTGTTACGGCTGTAAATATCACAGGCGGTACCGTTATTGCTACTGCTACCGACAATCAGGTGGCTTCAGAGCTCATCAAGGCCGAGGGACAGCCTGTTCTCCTCTTTAACTGTATCGACGACGCCACAAACGAGAAGGACGGTACATGGAAGAAGGATTACAGCTTCAACTGGGCAGTAAAGGCTCCTGAAAGCTCTGCATCCCATACGGTATATAAGTTCCAGAAGAAGTACAAGTATGTTCTTATAAGCTGCAAGAACGATATTGCCGCAGATGAGAAACAGACCTTTATACATACCGCACTCTTGGAATCAGAAGGCTACAGCAGACAGATAACTCACGGTGATGATAAATCAACAGTGTTTGAGGTCAAGGCAGGCGTAAACACCTATGATAAGGTAGACCCGATGGGTGTAATACCGACTTCTGAAGAACCAAAGGCTTAAAAGCAAATTATTATAAATAGCTGTACTGTCACCCGACGTGAGAACGTCGGGGAGACAGGCTGAATCAAAACGACATCTTCATGATCATTCAGATCCTTTTCTCAAAACGCGCCACAGTATCCCCTACTGCGGCGCATTTCCCTGTCTAAGGATTAAACATAAAAACGCCATAGCTTTTATAAGCTATGGCGTTTTTGATTTTTATCAGCCCTGACCTCCGTCGTCAACAGTTGTGGGTTCCACAACAGGTGGGGCAGTTGTCTGAGGTTCCGTTTGCGGCTCAGTTGGTGGTTCTGTAGGCGGCTGTGTTGTTACAGGTGCCTGTGTGGTCGTAGGAGCTGCTGTTGTAGCTGCTTGAGTTGTTGCAGGTGCCTGTGTGGTTGCAGGAGCTGCTGTTGTAGCTGCTTGAGTTGTTGCAGATGCAGCTGTTGTTGTGGCAGTCTCTGTTGTAGCAGGGGGATTTGCTGAGCCGTTTTCTGAAATATAGTATACTGTGAGCTTATTGCCGCCTGCACAGGTGAATACGGTTCCGGAAGATACCTTTTTGCCCTCTGCCTGGAGCTCTATGATTGAATTTGGCTTGCCGTAGGAGCTGTTGGACTCTACGAACTGATAGTTATGTGACGATATACCGGCCTTTTCAAGAGCGTTCTTGTACTGCTCCACTGTAAGTCCCGTATAATCCGGGATAGTTGCGGAGCCCTTGCCCTTGCTGACGGTTACGATGATAGTGTCGCCCTCTGCGATCATTTCGCCCTTTTTGACGCTCTGCTCGAAGATCATATCATTGTCGTATTCGTCGTTATAAGCGTATTTAGCCTCGATCTTGAAGGAATCCTTCCACTTTTCCTTTTCGTGCTCGTAGAATCTGCCGATAAGGTCGGGCATTTCGATATTCTTTTCCTTGGTGGTTACTACTACCTCGTCAACGATATTGTTCGATACCTTGGAGCGTCTGCTCTTTGCGGGAACAGGGCTCTCCTCAGCCTTTGGCAGCAGGTTCATTATGAACACTACCAGTGCAAGAAGTATGGCAAGGAAGAGTATACCTATTATGATAGGCACCTTTATACGGTCTACTGTATTTACCTTTTCGTAGCTGTAGCTTGTGTCACGGTTCGGCTTTTTGTAGACGGGAGAAGTGCGCTGATGTATGACCTCTGTCTCGGGAAGGGGCTGTACGGGCTTTACTGCATGATATGCAGGAGCGGAGGGCTCCTCTTCCATAGGAGGTCTTGCCGCGGGACGGTCATTAAGGAAGAGTGTGCTGTCGAACTCTTCTTCCTCCTCGGTCTCCTCTGCGGGCTGCTCGAAGAGCTTGGTTACAAGCTCGGTGATAGTCTGTATACGGTCTCTGCCGTTTAGGTTCATACCCTCCATTATAACGCGGGAAACGTGCCTGGGTATGCTTGAGTCAAGCATATACGGGTCGTGGAGGTCGTCGTGGTTCTGACGGCTTACGGAATCAACGGGCATACAGCCTGTAAGCGCTCTGTAGAGAAGTGCGCATACTCCGTAAACGTCTGTCCATGAGCCCTGACGGCTGCTGCTGCTTGCCGAGTACTGTTCGGGGGCTGCATAGCCCTTGAAAAGCTCGTATTCAAGCCCTGCATTGGCAGTTCTTACTGCCGATACACAGAAGCCCGAGAGCTTGAGCTCGCCCTTGTCGGTGATATACACTGTATCGGGGCTTATGGCTCTGTGTATTATACCTGCGTTATGAAGTATACCGATAGTTGTGAAAAGGGGAGGGAATATCTTTGATACCTGTTCCCAGCTGAGTTCGCCTGCGTTTTCCTTGAGGTAATCAAGCATTTTCACGCCCTCGATGTACTCGAAGATAGTGTAGGTGGTGTTGTTCTCGGCGAACATATCGAGAACGGGCGGGATATTTGAGCTGTTCCTGAGTCTTGCGAGAGACTTGTTCAGCTCGGTATATTCAGCCATGAAAGCCTTGTATTTTGCAAGGTTGTTGTAGTTTACGCTGATAGTTGGTTTGCCTTTTACACGGGTACAAAGGTTTATGGGCATATATTCTCTTATGAAGACCTTTTTGCCTGTTGATATGTCGCAGCCGACATATGTTGCACCTTCGCCGTTGTATTCAAGAAGAATACCGCAGACGTACTTGCTGTGGAGTATCGTCCCCGGTGGAACGTACATAGGGTTATACTCAGAGCTTTCCACATATCCGCAGGACGGACATACATGGAGTGAAGCGTCATATTGTTCCATGCATTTGTTACAATATTTACTGTCTCCCAAAGCAGCTCCTCCTCCTAAAAATAATTATATGCACAAAATAGGCATCATATCTATTTTATCAATAAAATCATAAAATGTCAACTGTTTAAGGCTCTATATTCTTAATTACCGTGAATTTGTATTTTTTTTGTAATATTTTCACGGCTAAATTTTCTTAATTGTAACATTTGGAGAAAAACAGGCTCGGAAAAGGCAAGTACCCTTTCCGAGCCTGATGCAGTTTTTCTGATTTTTGTTCCTGTGTTAATACTATTTAAAGATTTCCGTTGTTTACAGAGAGTATCTTCATGGAATTGAAGCGGAATGTGCCGTCTTCCTTTTCCGTGAGTTTATATTCTGCCTGCTTTGCCACGTTCTTTTCCATCCACTGCGGGAGCTCTGCGATATAGTCAACGGTGAGGGTATACTCCTTTCCGCTTTTTACTATGGACTTTATCTCGGGAGCGTATGTGTGGGTAATGGTCTTTATCTTGACGTTGTAAGCGCCGTCGGAATAGTAGAATCGGGACTCTATCGGTCCGACGGTGGTGTGGTTGAAGGGAGGCAGATTCTCGCCGAAGAGCTCTACTGCATACTTCTCTATATCAACATCGGGGATAGATATGGTATCAAGTGTGGGTTCGTAGTTTGAGACCTTGTTCTTGTCCATGATTATAGACCATATCGTAGCTGTGATTATCTGCTCCGAGGTGAGCTGTGAGGGATCGCTGAATGGCTCTATATCCATAATAGCAGCAGGATATATCATCTGTGTGAAGCTGTCCTTCTTGACCTCGCCCGATGTAAAGCTGCGGAAAAATCCAACTGTCTTGAATACCGAGGCGATGATGCCTATAACGGCAAATACTGTGAGGACAGCGCCGAGTATGGTATAAAGGCGTTTTCTGCTTACTGTATCGGCTGTGGTGTCGGCTGCGCTTATTTCAGTATGTTCGCTGCGCTGAGCCACAAGCTCTGCGGGATCCTCCTTGAGTATGTTCTCAAGAGCGGAGGCAGGCTTTTCCTGAGGCTGTTCCTCAGGCTCGCCAGCTGTTTCGGCTGCTCCTTCGATACCGTAGGTCTGTTCCCCTGCGATATCTGCTGAAGTGTCAGCTTCCGCAAGTGCTTCGCTGAGTTCCTCCACAGCGGGCTCCGGAATGAATTCCTCCTCGGGGATAATATCCTCTGCGGGAGCTTCTTCCACGGCAGGGGGAGCTATTGCGCCCATCTGCGAGCGCCTCATATCGATGACCTGTCTCTGCTTATCGGGCGAAAGCTCGTCGAAACGGAGCTTGAGCTCGGGTGAGAGACCTGCGATTATATCCTCGTCTGTGAGTATGAGCTGCTTTGGTTCGGGAGTTTCGATATCGGCTATTGCTTCTGCGGCGCCCTCGCGGATATTGTCAAGCATATTCCCCACAGGGTCGCTGTCGGGAACGGGAGCCTCCTCAGGGTGATTGATGGCTGCGATAGCTGCGTCTATAAGATCTGTAGCCGAAACTGTACTGTTGTCGGCTTCAAAGAGACCGTCCTCGGGAGCTTTTTCCTCTGCGGTCTCGGTATCTTCCTTGGCTTTGTTTATGAGCTTCTTGAAAAATCCCAGCTTCTTTGGCTTTTCTGTCTCTCCGGAAATATCGGCGGGAGCTGCTGAACTGCCGAGCGCTTCTATTGCGCTGTCAACTTCGTCGGGAACAGCTTCGGGAGCGGCTGCTGCGGCAGCTTCTTCAGCAAGGCGCTGCATTTCTGCTATCCTGTTCTGCTGATCTGCTTCTGCGGCAAGGCGGGCTCTCTCAGCCTCTTCTGCGAGACGGGCTCTTTCGGCCTCCTCTGCAAGACGGGCTCTTTCGGCCTCCTCTGCAAGACGGGCTCTCTCGGCTTCCTCTGCAAGACGAGCTCTTTCGGCTTCTTCTGCAAGACGGGCTTTCTCGGCTTCTTCTGCAAGACGGGCTCTCTCAGCCTCCTCGGCTCTGCGCTGCTTTTCAGCTTCTATCTGAGCTATGCGGAGCTGTCTTTCAGCTTCTTCCTGTTCAAGCTGCTGCCTTTCGGCTTCCTCTCTTGCCAGTCTGCGCTGCTTTGCTTCTTCTTCAAGGCGTGCTCTTTCAGCAGCCGCTTCTGCGGCTCTGCGGGCTCTTTCGGCTGCATGTGCCTCCTCGGCAGCAGCCTCGGCTGCTCTCTGAGCCTGCTTTTCCCGTTCCATTTCCTCACGGCGCAGGGCTTCATAGTCGGGCAGCTCACCTGTTATAACTATTTTCTTTTTCTTGACAGACTTCGGGATATCCTCATTAACGGGGATGGTATCGAATACCCTTGTCACTTCTGCTGACGCTTCTGTATGCATCACCTCGGAAATGATGTTGGGTACCTCCTCTTCCTCTGCGGGAATATCATCAGACGGGGGAGCGAATTCCCATACCGAAGGCGGTGTATCGTCGGCAATTACAGCGTCGTCCTCTGTGTGCTGCTTTTCCTCCTCCAGTGCGTGGAGCAGATCATCGACGGACATATCGTCGAACTTGCTCTTTCTTGCGGCACGTGGAGTATTGTGGCTTCTTGCAGGAGTACTTCCGCTGCTTCCGCCGCCGTCCATAAGGCTGTTGAGCATATCGTCAAGATCTTTTCTAATAGCCATTTCGACCTCCAAAAATCAAATGAAAAACTTTATCTGATCTGTCCGTTTCCGTTGATCAGGTATTTAACAGTAGTAAGTTCTGTGAGACCCATGGGTCCTCTTGCATGGAGCTTCTGTGTGGAAATGCCTATTTCTGCGCCGAAGCCGAATTCTCCGCCGTCTGTGAAGCGGGTGGAAGCGTTTACGTAGACAGCTGCTGCGTCTACCTGCTTCTGGAATTTACGTGCATTTGCAAGCGAGCTTGTAACGATGCACTCCGAATGCTTTGTGCTGTACTTTCTTATATGAGCGATAGCCTCGTCGATGTCGTCAACTACCTTGACTGCGATGACGAAGTCGTTGAACTCTGTGGCGTACTCTGTTTCCGTAGCCTTTTCGATGCCGCTTCCCAGGATAGCAATTGTCCTGTCACAGCCGTATATCTTCACGTCGTGCTCCTTGAAGCGGTCTGCTATAAGGGGCAGGAACTTGTCTGCGATGTCTTTGTGTACCAGCA
>JAEEGL016668589.1_pt1 | contig 13574 bp, 14 predicted proteins | sample 9134231 | NCBI WGS metagenome assembly JAEEGL01 (sample SAMN16246548, study PRJNA631951) | gut metagenome | biome: gut microbiome; feature: rumen; material: fiber-attached | host: Bos | place: Iran: Karaj | collected 2018-10
CAGCTCCGCTCCGTAGGCCTTCATGAGCTGCCGCCGCTCCACGCTCATGGTCTCCGGCATGGTGATGATGAGCTTATAGCCCTTGGCAGCGGCCACGCTGGCCAGGCCGATGCCGGTGTTGCCGGAGGTGGGCTCGATCAGCGTCGCGCCGGGCTTCAGCACGCCCCGGGCCTCCGCATCCTCGATCATGGCCTTGGCGATGCGGTCCTTCACGCTGCCGGCGGGATTGAAATATTCCAGCTTTGCCAGGATCTTTGCCTCCAGGCCCAGGGTCTTTTCCAGGTGGGTCAGCTCCAGCAGGGGGGTACCCCCGATCAGTTGGTCCGCGGACGTATATACTTTGCTCATTTTTCGTTCCTCCATTATTATCATATTTCCCTAGTATTTTGATATGTTTTTGTTTTCGTGCATAGGATACACCTTCTTTTTTCCTTTGTCAAGAGAAATTTCATTGATTTTCCACTTTCCTACGAGTATAATAGGGAATTGAGGTGAGACACAATGCTCATATCCACAAAAGGCCGTTACGCCCTGCGCATTCTGATCGATATGGCGGAGCATCAGACCGCCGGTCACATCACCCTTCAGGAGATCGCCCAGCGGCAGGACGTTTCCGAAAAGTATCTGGAAAGCATCGTCCGGGAGCTGGTGAAGAAGGGCATCGTCACCGGCCAGCGGGGCAAGGGCGGCGGCTACCGCCTGTGCCGCTCGCCGGAGCAGATCACCGCCGGAGAGGTATTGCGCATCATGGAGGGAAGCCTGGCCCCCGTAGCGTGCCTGACGGAGGACGCGGCCCCCTGCAATCGGGCCGCCCAGTGCCGGACCCTGGATTTCTGGAAGGGGCTGCGGGACGTGATCGACAACTATACCCGCAGCTATACCATCGCGGACATGATGCGGACGGGGCAGGACGGAAACGATTACATCATCTGAAGCTGCAGCCGAGATCAGGGGTCGCCGGGGCTTCCGCTGCGTTTTTTCTTGTCGGGAGCCTCGGCTGCACGAGGGCTTCAAAATGTACGGTGTCAGCCTGCGGCATCCGGGATATCCGCTCCATCAACCGGCGGGATATCCGCTTCATCATTTGGAAAGGCGTCTCCGGTCGGTGACCGGGGATGCCCGGAACAGCTTCCTCCGCATACGAAAAGGCTCCGGTTTCGGATGAAACCGGAGCCTTGTTCATGGCGCCGGACATGGGTCGGCACCATGGGGCGATCAATCGCATGCTCCTCAGCCGTTCAAGAATGCCGCCAGCTTCAGGACCGCGCCGACGGCCGCTTCGTCCTCCGCGGCGGGAAGGGTATTCGTGCCGTGGCTGCAGACCAGAGGAAAGATCTCCGTCGTATTCAGCTGGCGGAGCAGGATCTTCGCCGTGGCAAAGGGCCGTTTCGGATCCCCATCGCCGCCGCCCACCAGGATGACGCCGCCCTTTTTGGGCTTGATCCCCGGCTCTTCCCCTCTGAAAAAGCGGGCGGAATAATACACCTGAAAACGGCTGGCAGCATCGAGGAGCTTTCCCGTCAGCTCCGCGTAATAGATCGGCGACGCGATGACAAGGTTGTCGCAGTCTTCGATATATCCGTAGATCTCCTGCATGCCGTCGGGAATGACGCATTTCTTTTCCTTCCGGCAGCTGCGGCAGTCGATGCAGGGTGAAATATCCGCCCGGTAGCAGTCCACCACCCGGTATTCCCCTTCGATTCGGCCGGTCAGGATCCGGATCAGGGAGACCGTATCGCCGTTTCGCCTCGGTGAACCGTTGAAGATCAGCGTTTTCTTCATCCCGTTTTCCTCGCTTTCCGTTGTTCCGCCCGCCGCCGGGCGGTCCTGCTGCCCGCGGTGCGTTCCGCGGGGAGCTGCCTCTGCACACCGATTATACAGGAACCGCGGGGCGGGGTCAACGAATGGGTTCGCGGGGCGAAGCGCCCCGAAGCAGGCAAAAAGATCGGAAGCCCGAAAGTGGCTTCCGATCTTTTTCCGCGGGACAAGGCGCCGGGAGGGGCCCCGCTCCGCTTCAGACGTTTTCTCCGTCGCTGACGATGGCATAGTAAGCCCGGGCCGTGCCCCGATAGACCAGCACGTAGAACAGGGCGAAGGCCAAAAAGCAGAGGACGCTGGTGAGGATCAGCAGCGGCTTGTTCATCACGCCGAAAAGACGGACGATCTTTTCCACGAAGGGGAAGGCGAAGGCCAGATGCAGTCCCGCCAGCAGCAAGGGGGCGAAGAAGACCGTGAGCACCTGGGAATCGACGGCGCTTTTGATCTCCGGCTTGGTCATGCCCACCTTCTGCATGATGCCGAAGCGGCGCTGGTCCTCGTAGCCCTCGGAGATCTGCTTATAGTAGATGATGAGGGTCGCCGCGGCCAGGAAGACGATGGAGAGGATGATGCCCAGGAAAAACAGGCTGCCGTTCATGCTGAAGAAGCTGCTGCGCATGCTCGCAGCGGAGGTATATCTCAGGTCGATCCAGGGCCGGGGGCCGCCGCTCTCCTCCATCGCCCGGCGGATCTCTTCGGCGATCTCCATCTGCTCCTCCTCGCCGGTCCCCGGCAGGTCGAAGGAACAGATCTGGATGGTCTCCGCGTTGATCATATCGTTTTCCAGAGAAGCGATCAAGGATACCAGCTCCTCCGAGCGCTCCTGCCAGTCCGGCACGACAACAAAATAGACCGTGACGATGGTGACGTTGGTGGAGAGGCGGAGCGGCGGCTCCGTGAGGGTGCCCTTGACACGAAGGGGCCGGCAGCCCTTGACGGCGAAGGTCTCATAGCCATATGGCTCCCCGCTGGACCAGATCAGCGCTTCCCCCGGCTCCAGGGACAGATCGGAGCCCGTGAGGCGGTCGTAGTCCTCCAGGGACAGGTAGTACACGTCCCGCACCCGGTCCAGCACGGCGGGAGAGGAAGTGAGATCCGCAAGCCGGCTGTAGCCGTTCACGTCCACCGTGCCGTCCTCGAAATAGCCGCTGGTGTCCGCCGCGGTGCAGGTGACGAGACCCCGCTCCCGCCCGCCGGCGGCGGAATCTGCCAGGACGCTGAACCGCTCCGGGACCCGGGGATCGCAGTCGCCCGGTCCGGCGTATTTCACGGTGAAGGAAATATCATAGGGGCACTGGCCCCGAATGGCGTTCTCTCCGCCGAAATAAAGGCAGCTGGTGGAGGAGAGCATAACCAGCACCATGGTGGCCAGGATGCAGATGGAGGCCAGACCCGCTCCGTTGCGCTTCATACGGAAGGCCATGGAGGAGACGGAGACGAAGTGAGCGCTCTGATAATAATACTTCCTGTTCTTCTGAAGCAGCCTGCACAGCGCCACCGACCCGGCAATGAACAGCAGATAGGTGGCCAGGATGACCATGAGCACCGCGATGAAAAACATGGCCAGGGCGGTGAGAGGCGCCCGGATGCTGACGGCCAGGACGTAGGCCCCGCCCAGGATCAGCACCCCCGCCAGGGCCAGGACCCAATTGGACCGCGGCGGCTTTTCCCCCGCCGCTTCGCTTTTCAGCAGGTCCAGGGGCTTGGAGATCCCTACCCGGGTCAGGGAAACCACGAGCAGCAGGGCGAAGATCACCCCGAAGAAGCCCAGGGTCATGAGAATGCTCACCGGCTCGATCCGGAGATCATAGCCGGCCTTTTCCCCCGCCATGTGCAGAAGGAACAGCTCCGCCAGCTTGCTGAAGAGGATCCCGCAGGCAAGCCCGGCCAGGAAAGCGAACAGCGCCGTGAGGATCGTCTCCCACAGGAGGATGCGGCTCAGATTGCGCTTGTTCATTCCCAGGACGTTGTAGAGGCCGAATTCCCGATTGCGGCGCCGGGCCAGGAAGGAATGGGTGTAGAGCAGGAAGAGCAGGGCGAAGAGGGCGATGACGATGGTACCCAACAGCAGGATCACCTTCATGGTCGCGCCGCCCCGCACGGTCTCCATCAGAGGGGAGCGGGCCAGGCCGGAGAGGATGTAGAACATGGTCACCATGCCCGCGCAGGTCATGAGATAGGGCAGGTAAAGCCGCCGGTTCTTCCGCATGCCGTCCAGGGCCAGGCGGAGATAAAAGCCCTTTCTCATCGCCCGTCGCCCCCCGTCGCCAGCACCGTCAGGGTGTCGGAGATCTTCTGATAGAGCTGCTCGTTGGTGTCCGCGCCCCGGTAGAGCTGGTGGAAAACCTCCCCGTCCCGGATGAACAGCACCCGGGTGGCATGGCTGGCGGCCTTCACCGAGTGGGTCACCATGACGATGGTCTGTCCCTCCCGGTTGACCCGGGCGAAGAGGGACAGCAGCTCATCGGTGCTGCGGGAATCCAGAGCGCCGGTAGGCTCGTCCGCCAGCAGCAGCCTCGGCTCCGTGATCAGCGCCCTGGCCGCCGCGGCCCGCTGCTTCTGGCCGCCGGAAACCTCGTAGGGATACTTCTTCAGCAGCGAGGAGATGCCCAGCTTCTCCGCCAGAGGCCGCAGCCGCTCCGCCATCTCACCGGGCGCCTTGCCCGCCAGCACCAGGGGAAGGATGATATTGTCCTCCAGCGTGAAGGTGTCCAGCAGGTTGAACTCCTGGAACACGAAGCCCAGATGGTCCCGGCGGAAGGCCGCCACGTCCTTTTCCGGCAGGCCGGACAGATCCACCCCGTCCAGCAGGACCGTGCCGCCGGTGGGCTTATCCAGGGCGGCCAGCAGATTCAGCAGGGTGGTCTTGCCGCTGCCCGACTCCCCCATGACCGCTACGTATTCTCCCTGCTCCACGCTGAAATTCACCCGCCGGAGCGCCTCCACCTGCTGGGTGCCGAAGCGGGAGGTATAGACCTTTTTCAAATCGCGTACTTCCAGGATGCTCATGCAGTTTTCCTCCTTCGGAATTCTGCCGTTATCATAACAAACGGGAAAATGCCCCGCCATCGAATCGGCTTACATTTTCCCGTCCAATCCTTACCCTTTTGTAAGATTCGGCCAGCCGGTCCTGCCGGCAGCGCCAGGTTCACTCCGCGCCAAGCTCCTTCCGGGACAGGTCCAGCCGCACCACGGTGCCCTTTCCCGGCTCCGACTCCGCGGAGATGCCGTGGCCCAGGTTCCGGCAGATCCGGCGGCAGAGATACAGCCCCAGACCGCTGGCATGCCGGTCCCACCGCCCGTTGCGGCCCGTGAAGCCGGAATCGAAGATGCGGGGCAGGTCCTCCGGCGCGATCCCGATGCCCGTGTCCGCGACGCAGAGGGTGGCGGGCTCCTCCAGATACACGGAGATCTTTCCCTCCGGCGTGTATTTGAGCGCATTGGAGAGCAGCTGCTCCACCACGAAGGAGAGCCACTTCTCATCGGTCAGCACCCGCAGGTTCACTGGCCGGAGCTCCAGCGTCAGACGTCGCTGGATGAACTCGCCGGAAAACTTCTTCACCGCGCCCCGCAGGATGGGGTCCAGGTCCGTTTCCCGCAGCACATAGTCCGTGGATTCGCCGTCCAGCCGCAGGTAGGCCAGCACCATCTCCACATAGCGTTCCACGCGCCCCAGCTCCGCCGTCAGGCGGCGGGAGAGGGGCGTATCCTCGTTCTGCAGCGTCAGGCGCATCGAAGCGATGGGAGTTTTGATCTGGTGGGCCCAGAGGGTGTAGTACGCCGCCATATCGGCGTACTTCCGCCCGTCCTCCTCTTCCCGGGCGCGCCGGGCCTCCTGCAGGAGGGCAATGATGCGGCGGTAATCCGCGTCATCCACGGTTTCGGCCTCCGGCAGCATCTCCTCCGTCAGCGCGGCGGTGAGGGCGGAAAGCACCCAATGCTTCCGCAGCGCCCGAAGGCCCCGCAGCACGGCGAAAACCAGCCAAAGCACGGCGCAGATCAGCCCCGGATAGCCCACCGCCGCCGACGGCAGGCCGTAAAGCCGGAAGGTGACGCCGAACACCAGGCAGCACAGCGCAAGCAGCCCCAGCCCCGGAAGCTGTCCGCGCAGCCAGTTCCTCCAGAAGCCCTTCATCCGATCAGATACCCCATGCCATGCTTGGTGGTGATGAAATCCTTCAGCCCCGCTGCGTCCAGCTTCCTTCGCAGCCGCGCCACATTCACCGTCAGCGTATTGTCATCCACGAATTCATCGGACTCCCACAGCAGCTCCATCAGCTTTTCCCGGCTCACCGTCCTGCCCTTGGACTGCATCAGGGCCAGCAGGATGCGGTATTCATTCCTGGTCAGCTCGATCTTCGCTCCCCGGCAGGTCAGCGTTCCGTCGCCGGTGTTCAGCAAGGCGCCCCGGTGCTCCAGCACGCTCATCGCGCCGCTGAAGTCGTAGGTGCGGCGGAGCAGGGCGTTGATTTTCGCCATGAGGACGCTCTGGTCAAAGGGCTTGGCGATGAAGTCGTCCGCGCCCATGTTCATGGCCATGACGATGTTCATGCTGTCGGCGGCGGAGGAGATGAAGATCACCGGCACCTTGGAAACGCTGCGGATCTCCCGGCACCAATGATAGCCGTCGAAGAAAGGAAGAGAAATATCCAGCAGAACCAGCTGCGGGTCGCAGGCGGCAAACTCCGCCAGGATATTCCGGAAGTCCACGGCGCAGACCGTTTCCATATCCCACAGGGCCGTCTGCGCCGCAACGGCCTCCGCGATGCCTCGGTCGTCCTCCACCAAAAAGATCCTGTACAACATTCTCCCTCCTTTCCGCCTCTGCGGGGCGGCTCAGACGCCGCTCCGCTTTCTCAGATAAAACAGCCGCCTCGTTTCCTTCGCTTCCCCCGGCCAGGCGAAATGCTCCAGCTTCTCGACGGCAAAAAACGGTGCGAACGCCGCCTCCCACGCTTCGTCGGAGCGGGAAACCAGCCGCAGAACGCCGTCCACATACAGGCGGCCGTCCCGCAGCGCCAGGCCCCTGGCCTCCGCGGCCTCCGCAGACAGCCAGTAATTCAGCCCGATGATCACCGCCGCGTCTCGGGTGACGACCCGCGCCGCCTCCCGGAGGATCCCCTCCGCCGTTTCCGGCGGGATCACATCCAATACGTTGGAGCAGATGAAGCCGTCGTACTTATCCGCCGGTACGGTCTGCAGCCAGTCCGGCGGCACCTGCAGCACCTGAAGGCGGTCCGATACGCCGAAAAGCTCCGCATAAAACCGGGCGGCCCGGGCGCTTCCCTCGGCCGCGTCCACCGCCGTCACGTCCCGGCAGCCGCTTTTCGCGGCCAGGATCCCGGCCCAGGCGCTGCCGCAGCCGTAATCCAGCACTTTTCTTCGATCGCCCAGGGCGCAGGCCGCCAGCGCCAGCTTTTCCGACGGCGCCAGCTCCTTCCAGTCCCCCGGCCCCGCCAGCCGCGCCTGCTCCATTTCCTGCTCCGGCAAAGAATACGACCGGCTCCAGAAATCGATCAGGTTTCGGTTATCCAGGATATCCGACGGCTCCATGCCGTTCCCTCCCCAAAGGCCGCAGGCATCCCGCCGGCGGCGGGATGCGCGGCTTTGTCTGATTATTTGTTTATTTTATCAGGATCATCCGCCGCTTTCAAGCCGGCGGCTGCCGCCCGTCTTCTCCTTGATGCCGGCGGGAAATCATGCTAACATGTAGAAAACGGATCGAGTCTATCGTCCCTCGCTTCGCGCCGGGGATCACGCAAAGGAGGTCAAGGATGAAAAAGGTCATCGTTCTCTGGTCCAGCCCCAATACGGACGGACTCACCGCCGCCGCCAAGGACAGTGCGGCGGCAGGCTTGCGCGCCGGCGGCGCCGACGTTCGGGAGGTGCAGCTCAACCGTCTCCGGCTGGAGCACTGCCGCGCCTGCGGGGACGGCTGGGGAAGCTGCCGCACGAAGGGAAGCTGCATCCTGGAGGATGATTTTGCCGCTCTCTATGACGCGCTTGCCGAAGCTGACGGCATCGTGTTCGTCACCGCCGTGTATTTCCACGACCTTACGGAGTGCTTCAAGGCGTTTCTGGACCGGCTTCGCCGCTGCGACGCCTTCACCGCCCGGCGGATGGCAGACAAGCGCTGCCTGCTGATCGCCTGCGCCGGCGGCACCGGTCAGGGCACCAGCGAATGCCTGAGCCGCCTGGAATACACCATGAAACACATGAACATGCGGGCCTATGACCGCCTGCCGGTGAACCGCTTCAACCGGGAGTACATGCTGCCTGCTCTGGAGGCCGCCGGCGCCGCCTACGCCCGGCGGCTGGAGACCGGCTTCGACATGGGGTACTGACGCGGGGAAAACGCCCGCGCAGCTGTGACGCCGCGCTGACAAATCGAGGCGGAGCGCCGTACGCTCCGCCTCTTGCTGCCGCTTCCGGATCGCGGCACGGTCATAAGGCTCATTCGTGGTGGTTCTCGATCTCGCCGCCGTTTTCCAGGGTCTTTCCTTCCAGCAGCAGCAGCTTTTCGGCCAGCAGGCGGGCAAAGCCGCCCACCACCGCGCTCATTTCGATCAGATCCTCCGTCCGCTCCGTAGCGATCTCGCTGCCGTCCTCCTCGTGCAGGAGGATGGGCCCGGCCATCTCTCGCACCTGATCGGCAAAAAACCTGGCGGCGATGCCGTGCCGCCTGGCAAAGACCGTATAGACCTCGCAGAGCTCCTCCGGGCTCAGACCCATGGGGATCAGATGGGTGATCATGCTGAGGCTCATGCTCTGCTTCAGGGACAGGATGATGAGCAGATAGGCGATATGCTCCCGGTAGTAGCGTTTCTTGACCGGTTCGGGCATCACCTTGGTCCGCACATAGTTGTTGATGGTGGCGGCGGTGATGAACTGTTCCTCCTTCAGCTCCGGGGGAAGATAGTCCAGATAACGGCGCAGAAGGTCGATCAGCTGATTCATATACAGGCCGAAATCGGGGATATCGTCCCAGGCGGGCAGGCGGAAATTGTGCAGATATTTTTCCCAGCGGCGCAGCTTGCCGGCTACCAATTCATTACAGTATGCCATATCCTCGCTTCCTCTCAATTCTGAATTATAACACTACTTTTAATGTTCCACAAGAGGTAGGAAATCCTTTTTGCTATTGACATGGAATTTCAGATGATATAACCTAATGCTGTCTATTAGGTTGTTCCCACATAAGGGAAACCGGGAGGAGGATAAGGATGGCTAAGAAATATCTGCTTTCCTGCGAATCCACTGTGGATATGCCCTACTCCGTCATTCACGGCCGGGGCATCCAGGTGCTCTTCTACACCTATAATGTGGACGGCGTGGACTACACCGACGACATGTGCCGGGATCCGGAGGCTCTGAAGCGGTTTTACGGCTTCATCGCCGACGGCAAGGTGCCCAAGACTTCCCAGGTCAACGTCTATCAGTACAGCGAGTATTTCCGCTCGCTGCTGAAGCAGGGGGACGTGCTCCACATCAACTTCGGCTCCGGCATGACGCCTTCGGTGAACAACGCCGTCGAAGCCGCCGCGCAGCTCCGGGAGGAATTCCCCGACCGTCGGATCGAGGTGGTGGATTCGCTGTGCAGCTCCTCCGGCTACGGGCTGCTGGTGGAGGAGGCCGCCGACCGATGGGACGCCGGCATGGGGATGGATGAGCTGATACGCTGGCTGGAGGAGCACCGGAACCTGGTGCACCATCAGTTCTTCACCTCCGACATCCAGTATTTCCGCCGCAGCGGCCGCGTTTCCGGCCCTGCCGCCGCCATCGCCACCATTCTGAACATCTGTCCCATCCTGAGGCTGAACGCAGAGGGTCGGATCATCGCCTACGACAAGGTGCGGGGCAAGAAGAATGCCATCCGCACCACCGTGGAGGCCATGAAGCGGGACGCGCTGGGCGGCACGGCGTACAACGGCAAGACCTTCATCTGCCACGCCAACGCCCTGGCGGATGCGGAGGAGCTGAAGCGGCAGATCGCCGAGAGCTTCCCTCAACTGAAGGACAGCATCCGCATCTATGACATCGGCACCATCATCGCCTCCCACTGCGGACCCGGCACGGTGGCGGTCTTCTTTATGGGCACCGAACGTCCGATCTGATTCTTCGATTGCAATGATTGTAATTTCGGGCGGATGTGGTATAATGCGGAACTGCGGAAGGGAGCCGGCTCCTTGCCGGCTCCCCCGCTTTCTTCCGTCGAAACAGCGGAAAATCAGCTGCGGAGCCATGCTCCGGGAAAGTGTCCTGTGATGAAAAAAGCGATCGCACTCCTTCTCGCACTGATGCTGCTGGCCTCCCTGGCCGCCTGCAAAAAGGCGGAGCCCAAGCTCACGGAGCCCGTGCGGATCATGACCCTCAACGGCACCACCGGCTTCGGCATGGCGGGGCTCATAGCCGAAAACGCCGCGCTGGAAAAGCCGAAATACACCGTCAGCGTGGAGACGGACGCCGCCAACGTCACCGCCGCCCTGATCAGCGGCAGCTGCGATATCGCGGCCCTGCCCACCAACGCGGCTTCCGTCCTGTACAACAAGACCCAGGGCGGCGTCCGCTGCCTGGCTCTGAACACCCGGGGCGTCCTCTATCTGCTGGCGGACGGGGAAACCGAAATCACCTCCCTGGCGGATCTGGAGGGACAGACCGTTTATGTGCCCGCCCAGAACCCCAGCTTCATTTTCGCCGCGCTCTGCGAGAAGGCGGGGGTGAACGTGACCGTGGACACCACCTATGCCCAGCCCGCCGAGCTGCGCACGGCCCTGGCCTCCGGCGAGATCGGCATGGCCGTGCTGCCGGAGCCCATGGTAACGGCAGCCTGCAGCGCCAGGAGCAGCCTGCAGGTCCTGCTGGACCTGACGGCGGAATGGGACAAGGTCTTCCCCGCCGGAAGCCTGGTGCAGGGCTGCGTGGTGGTGCGCGCCGCCTTTGCCGACGAGCATCCGGCGGCGGTCCGGCAGTTCCTGCAGGACTATGAGGCCAGCGTGACCCTGCTCACCGCCGATCCCGACAAGGCAGCCCAGCTCATCGAAGAAGCGGGCATCTTCCCCACCGCCGCGGTGGCGAAGAAGGCACTCCCCCGCTGCAACGTCTGCTTCCTCACGGGGGAGGAGATGAAGAGCGCCATGGCCGGATATCTGGAGATCATGCTCGCCCAGGCCCCCGCCTCCGTGGGCGGCAGCCTGCCGGGCGACGACTTTTACTGCATGCCGACTCCCGCCGGGAAAGGGTGATACCTCCTGAAAAAACTCCTGCGAGGGCTTGGAGCGGCGCTCTTCTGGCTGGTCGTCTGGGCGCTGCTGGCCCGGCTGGTGAATTCTCCCCTGCTGCTGCCCGCGCCGTGGATCGTGCTCCGGCGGCTGGGACAGCTGCTGGCGCAGTCTGCCTTCTGGAGCACTGTCGGCACGACCCTGCTGCGCATCCTCTGCGGCGCTGCGGCGGGGATCCTGCTGGGGGTGCTGACCGCCCTGCTCACCAGCCGTTTCCGGGCGGCGGACGCCCTGCTGCGTCCCCTGCTGACCGTGATCAAAACCACGCCGGTGGCCTCCTTCATCATCCTGCTGCTCATTTGGGTCGGGCGGGACGTCCTGCCCGGGGTCATCGTGGTTCTGATGGTGCTGCCGGTGACCTGGGCCAACGTCTGCGCCGGCATCGCTTCCCTGGACCCGGAGCTGCGGGAGATGGCGAAGGTATTCGGCTTTTCCCGCCTGCGCTGCTTCCGCCGCCTGTGGCTGCCCACGGTGCTGCCTCACTTTCTGGCGGCCTGCCGCAGCGCTCTGGGGCTGGGCTGGAAGGCCGGGGTAGCGGCGGAGGTGCTGACCGTACCGCTCCGGAGCGTGGGGCGGATGCTCTATGAATCGAAGCTGAACCTGGAGACCGCCGACCTCTTTGCCTGGACCGTGACGGTGATCCTCTGCAGCTTCGCGATCGAAAAGCTGCTGGCGGCGGGCCTGGGCCTGCTGGCCGGCCGCCGGACACGGAGGGAGGCGCGCCGATGATCCTTGCGGAAAAACTGACCGCCGCCTACGCCGGAAAGACCGTGCTGCGGGACTGCAGCCTGCAGATCCCCCCCGGCGGCCGCTGCGCCGTTATGGGTCCCTCCGGCTGCGGGAAGACCACGCTGCTGAAGCTGCTGCTTGGCCTCCGGAAAGCGGATAGCGGCCGAGCGGAGATCCGCGGGCGGGCCGCCTGCGTGTTTCAGGAGCCCCGGCTCCTGCCCTGGCGCACGGCGGCACAGAATGTGAACGTCGTCCTCGCCGACCGGGAGGAGACCATGGCGGAGGCCCGCGCCTGGCTGGAACGGCTGGCGCTGGGAGAGGCGGCCGACCTCTTCCCGGAGGAGCTCTCCGGGGGGATGAAGCAGCGCGTCGCCATCGCCCGGGCCCTGGCCTACGGCGGAGACGCCCTGCTGCTGGACGAGCCGCTGAAGGGGCTGGATCCGGCGCTGAAGCTTCGCACGGCGGAGCTGATCCTGGAGCACAGCCGGGGCAAGGCCCTGCTGCTTGCCACCCACGACCGGGAGGAAGCGGCGCTGCTGACGGACAGGATCCTTATGTACCGGGACGGCGCCTTTGTCCCGGAGGAATAGAAAACTGGCGCTGCCGTTGTCCGGCAGCGCCAGTCGTATTTCCCGTCCCGGTCACTTTCTGAGCTGCGCCGCTTTTTCCGGGTCGTAGGGGGCCCGGCGGATCACGCAGCTGAGGTTCGTGCAGTAGCTGCAGTTCTGGTAATCCTGCTCCGTTTCGAACAGGAGTCCGGAGGAGCTGGCCAGCGGGGTCATGAAATGGTTCTCCCCCAGCACCGCTCCGGTGTCCTCCGTCACGTTCCCCAGGAGCCGGAAGATCTTGTCCTGCTCCGACAGCGGCCACTCCGGCAGGCTTCCGGGATTCAGCACCGCCGTCTTGCCCAGGTGATAGCGCTTCGTCAGCTCCTCTGTGAGGCGGGCCATCACCGCGTTCATGCCGCCGATGCAGAAGGCCAGCAGGGCCCGGCGCAGATCCGCGTCTCCCTCGTAGTCGACCTCGGCGATCTCCGGGCCGCAGGTGGCCACAAAGGCGAAGACCCGGTGCAGCTCCTTCAGCTGCCCGTCCAGCACAGGGCTGGATACGGCCTCCGTCCCCAATCCGGTGACGCGCCCCTCCGCATCGTGGGTCACTTCCACGCAGGCGGCCACGGCCCTGGGCTTTACGACGGCGCGGCAGCGTTCCAGCAGCCGGGCAACCGCCGGGCTGTCCACATCCCCATGGAAAAACTTGCCGTCCCGCAGCATATCCAATTCGGGGCGATAATCGGTTTCCAGAAATACGAAGCGTTCCTGTGCCATGGACGCCTTCCCCCTTCCTGTTTTCCCCTGCAGGATAGCACTTTTTGCGTATCCCCGCAAGAAATTTGAAAAACAGGGCAAGATTTTTGCGTAAAACGGTTGACTCTCCCCTTGGGGCATATGCTACGGTAACGGTGAGGTGAACGATCATGCGCATCAAGGAAGCCGCCCGGAAGACCGGGCTGACGGAAAAAACCATCCGCTATTACGAAAACCGGGGTCTCGTGCTGCCGGACACCGAGGAGCGCAACGGCCGCACCTGGCGGGATTATACGGAGGAGCACGTCAAGCTGCTGGAGGCCGTGGCCACCCTGCGGAAGGCCCAGTTCCACGTGGAGGAGAGCGACGCCATCCTGTCCGACCCCGGCAGCATCCCGGAAGTGCTGGACAAGGTGGGAAACCGGGTGGAGGAGGCCTATGAGAC
>JAEEGL010381110.1_pt1 | contig 13573 bp, 14 predicted proteins | sample 9134231 | NCBI WGS metagenome assembly JAEEGL01 (sample SAMN16246548, study PRJNA631951) | gut metagenome | biome: gut microbiome; feature: rumen; material: fiber-attached | host: Bos | place: Iran: Karaj | collected 2018-10
ATACATTTTTTCAAGAAGAATAGAGTTTGTTGTTACACATTGAACTTTTACAATACTTTCATCTTTTGTTTTCTCTAAGAATTCATTTAATAATATTGTTGAAGGGTAATAAACATCAGGATTTCGTTTCATTTCAAGCATTTCTGAAAAACTTTCAAAATTGAAAACTTTTTTTACAACAAATTTATCTGCTATATTTACATTACCTGCTCCACCACAACTTCCAAACAATATTATATTCTCACATGCTGTATTTTTTAGTTGCAAAACAACATCTCCCACCAAAAAATTATTTTTTGTTGAAATAATCGTAACTTTCTCATAATTTGTTATTTTTGTAAAAAGACCGTTTGTTTTTTTAGCTTTACCGAAATCTTTGAACAAAAGATTATCCGATACAGGACATATTATACAGTTCTTTTTAATATCAGATAAAGCTATACCAAAATAAGAATTTATGTCTGTCATATTAGTATCCTTTTAATGATGACAACAACCGTTACAACAATGGTGTTGCTGTTTTGAAATACAATCAGAAGATCCTCTATTTGAACATCCGTCAGAACTTGAATTTCCCGAAGAAAAAACAGAAAATTGTTTTTGGATATTTTTGCTTTTACATCTAGGACATTCTATTGTTTCATTATTTATACTAAAAACTATTTTTTCAAATTTTTCATTACAGTCCTTACATACAAATTCAAATAACGGCATATTATCTCCCCTGAGCTTTTTCTACTATAACTTTGTTACCTTTTATGTTACTATTGTTAAGTGATTTTATAATCTGCTGTTCATATTCTTTAGGAACATCTACAAAAGTGTACTTATCAAAAATATCTATTGAGCCGACTAAATCACCGTTTATACCCGTTTCACCGGCTATTGCGCCTACAAAATCGCCCGGTCTTACTTTTTTGTTTTTCCCTATATTTATATACAATCTTGACATACCTTGCTCTCTGCCATGTCTGTATCTGTTATTTTTTTGTTTCTTAAAATTCCTACTTTCTCTATGTTTCCCAAATTCATCGGATTGATTAGCAAATAAATCTATACTTTCCGTTTGTTGTTGCGGATTTTCTTCTTTATACATCATTGCAAATAAAGTTGCCGCAATATCTAAAGATGTTGTATCGTCCGTTATTAAAGATTCAATTTTAGGAATATATTTTTCGAAATCATCTTTCTTTAAATTATCTTTCAATTTTTCAATAAAAGCCGTCATTCTTATATTTTCAACATCCGAAAGTGTGGGAACCGATATTCTTTTTATAGAAACTTTGGTATATCTTTGAATATCTCTTAATTTATAAATATCTCTGCCGGACACAAGACTTAAAGCTTTTCCTGCTCTTCCTGCTCTTCCCGTTCTTCCTATTCTATGAACATAAGATTCAATATCTTGAGGTATATCAAAATTAAATACAATTTCAACATCATCTACATCTATTCCTCTGGCAGCAACATCCGTAGTAACAAGATTTTCAATTTTACAATTTCTGAATTTATCCATAACTCTGTCTCTTTGAGTTTGACTCATATCACCATGAATAGCATCTACGGAATATCCTCTACTTTGTAACTGTGCCGTTATTTCATCAACTTTTCTCTTAGTATTACAAAAAATTAACGACAATTTAGCATTATACATATCTAAACATCTTGCAAGTGCCTCAAGCTTTTGTTGTTGTCTTACTTCACAATAATATTGTTCGGTTAAAGGAACTGTTAATTTTTCATGAACAACTTTAATATTAATAGGATTTTTTTGGTATTTTTTTGTTAAAGCCAAAAATTCTTTCGGCATTGTTGCAGAAAAACATACGGTTTGTTTTTCTTTAGGTAAATTATTAAGTATAAATTCAATATCATCTCTAAAACCCATATCGAGCATTTCGTCTGCTTCATCCAAAACAACGATCTTAGTGTTTTGCAAATTTATTGTTTTTCTCTCTATATGATCTATAATTCTTCCGGGAGTTCCTATAACGATATGAGCTCCCCTAGAAAGTGAAGATATTTGCCTTACTATAGGTTGTCCTCCATAAACCGGAACAATATTTATACCTTTTTTATATTTACAAAGAGCCTTTAATTCTTCTGCAACCTGTATAGCAAGTTCTCTTGTAGGACACATTATAAGGGCTTGTGTTTTTTTCTCTTTAGAATAAACTTGTTCCAATATTGGAATGCCAAAAGCTGCAGTTTTTCCTGTCCCTGTTTGTGCTTGCCCTATAATATCAAAACCTTCTATCATTTTAGGAATTGCAAGAGATTGTATAGGACTTGCTTCTTCAAACCCCATATCTGCAACTGCCTTTAGTATATCATTTGATAAATTAAGTTCGCTAAATTTTAATTTATCCATTACTATTTTTGCTCCATTATCTGTTTGACCTGTCCAAAATCTACATCCGTATCACAACATCCGTCTTTAAGCAAAGGAATAAACTGAGTTATAACTTTTAGTGTATCTGTCATTTTTATACCTTGTGCACCCTCAAAATGGCATGCAACCGCAACAACAGCTTTAATTTTTTGTTCTATCAAAATATTATAAATGGCTTTACCACCCTTCATAATATACACTTTTTTATAACCGAGTTCATCGGCAATTTTTTGTATATTGGCTATCTTACATGCACCACATTTCATACAAGAATAATAAGTTCCTTCATCTTTTGCCTTACATTGTTTTGTATTTCTCATACAATGCGGGAGCAATACTATTCTTTGTGAAATATCTGTTGCTCTAAATCGTTCTGCCATTGAAGAATTTCTTTTTTCTATAAATTTGGCATAATTATTCTTGTTAATATTTTTAAAATTAAAACATAGTTTCATATTTTTTTATTCTATCAAATACTATAAAAAAAATCTATTTAACACATTTTAACTATAAATATTGTCAACTGTTATTTTAATTTTATATAATAAGCCGTTATGTTGTAAGGGGGAAAGAAAATGATTATAACATTAAAAAGAAGGGCGACAAAACAAGAGGAAAAAAAAGTTGTAGATAAAGTAAAAAAATTAGGATATATTCCTCATATATCGAAAGGTAAAGATGTAACGATTATAGGTATGGTCGGTGAGTTTGCCGAAAAATACGGTGAGCTTTTTGAATCAATGGATGAAGTTGACCATATAAGCGAAATAGAAAAACCTTACAAATTAGCATCAAGAGATTTCAAACAAGAAAATACGGTAATAAAACTTCCTTACGGGATAGAAATAGGCGGCAGTAAAGTTCCCGTTATAGCAGGTCCGTGTGCAATAGAAAATAAATCTGTGTTGGATGAAATAGCCAAAATCGTAAAAGACGGTGGTGGTACTATACTTAGAGGTGGAGCATATAAACCGAGATCTTCGCCATATTCTTTCCAAGGATTAGGGGAAAAAGGTTTAAAGTATTTACATGATGTAGGTGTGAAATATAAATTGCCAACTATAAGTGAAGCTATGGCTGTTGAACAGGTTCCATTAGTAAGTAAATACTGTGATATCGTTCAAATAGGTGCAAGAAATGTTCAAAATTATGATTTATTAAAAGCCTGCGGAAAACAAAAGAAACCTGTTTTGTTAAAAAGAGGTATGGCAACAACAATAAAAGAATGGTTGCTTTCCGCAGAATATATTTTATCCGAAGGAAACAGCAATGTTATGTTGTGTGAAAGAGGTATAAGAACATTTGAAACCGCAACAAGATTTACATTGGATTTAAATGCTGTACCGGTAGTAAAAAAATTAACACATTTGCCGGTAGTTCTTGATCCTTCCCATGGTATAGGAATAAGAGAACATGTTCCTACAATGGCAAAAGCAAGTTTAGCGGCAGGTGCAGATGCAATAGCATTAGAAATTCATCCAAGACCTGAAGAAGCATTATCGGATGGAGCACAAAGTTTATTGTCCGAGCAATATAAAAAACTTGTATCTGAACTTAAAGTTTTGGCAAAGGCATTAGGAAGAGAAATCTAATGAAAACAGTTGCTATTATCGGTGTAGGGTTAATGGGTGGCTCCTTAGGTATTGCCTTGAGACATGTATTAAAAAACGGTTTAAGGCAATATGATGTTGTGGGCATAGGCCGAAATATAAAAAATCTAAAACTTGCCAAGGATAAAAATGCCATCGATTGTTATTCTACTGATATTAGTGCGGCAAAATGTGCGGACATCATTTTTATTTGTAGTCCGGTAAACACAATAGTCGATATTTATAAAGAGATAGCAAAATTTGCAGATAAAAAAACTATTGTATGTGATATAGGCAGTATAAAATTTAATGTTGATAATAAAATAAAATATATTCAACAAAAAAACAAAAACTATCCTACATTTATAGGATGTCATCCAATGTGCGGAATAGAACAAAATGGCATAGAATATGCCAGCTTGGACATATATAATAATGCTACTGTTGTAATAACTGCAAATCCTAAAGACAAAAACACAAAAACAATATCTAAGCTATGGAAAGACATAGGCTGTAAAACTTTTTTTATGTCAGCAAAAGAACATGACGAAACAGTTGCTTTTACGAGTCATCTTCCACATATAATATCGTTTAGTTTTTATAAAATGTTTAAAGAAAAAAAAGTTAAAAATAAAAACATAAACACTTTAATTGCAGGTTCATTTAAAAGTTTAACCAGAGTAGAAAAATCATCTCCGCAAATGTGGATTCCGATATTTCTAAACAATAAAAACAATTTAAAACAATTATCAAATGAATTGTGCAAACAAATAAAATTATTTGTCAGCAGTTTTAGCAATGAAAAAAAATTGAAAGAAATTTTAGATAAAAGTACAAGAGATGAAAATAAATAAGGTATCAAAAATTAACGGAACAATTACCGTTCCGGCAGACAAATCAATTACACATAGAGCAATAATGTTATCTTCGCTTGCCACCGGCAAATCTTATATAAATAATTATCTAAAATCAGATGATTGCTTAACAACAATGAATGCCTTTAAACAAATGGGCGTTCAAATAGAACAAAAAGAAAATTGCTTGATAATAAACGGTGTTGGAATTAACGGATTAAAAAACCCCGTTAAAGAAATTTATGCAGGAAACTCAGGAACAACAACAAGACTATTATCCGGTGTTCTTGCAGGACAAATGTTTTCTTCAACAATTACAGGCGATGCCAGTTTATCTAAAAGGCCAATGAAAAGGGTAATAGAACCGCTATCTTTAATGGGCGTAGATATTAAAGCAAAAGAAAATAACTTTTTACCTATGACAATAAATCCCAGCGGAAAATTAAAAACAATAAATTATGTAAGTCCCGTTGCAAGTGCTCAAGTAAAATCATGTGTTTTGTTTGCAGGACTATATGCCGATGGTATAACAACTATTACAGAACCTATAAAATCAAGAGATCACAGCGAAAGAATGTTTAAAACCTTCGGAGCAGATATTTTCGTTGATAATTTATCCGTAAGTATAAAAAAATGTAATGAATTGTATCCGCAGGAAATAACTGTTCCATCCGATATTTCTTCTGCATCTTTTTTTATTGTTGCCGGTTTAATTGTTCCTAATTCAAACATAAAAATAGTGAATGTAAATATAAACAAAACAAGAGATGGTATTTTAACAGTTTTAAAAAATATGGGAGCACAAATTGTTTTAGATAATATAAGAACAATATCAGGTGAAGATGTTGCTGATATTGAAATAAAAACTTCAAAACTCATATCAACAAGTTTCGATAAAGAAATAGTTCCGTCTTTAATAGACGAAATACCTATAATAGTTCTCGCCGCAACTCAAGCAGAAGGAAAAACAGTTATTTCCGGTGCAAAAGAATTGAAAGTAAAAGAAAGCGACAGAATTCATTGCGTTGCTTCACAGTTAAACAAAATGGGAGCAGATATTCAAGAAACCGATGACGGCTTTATAATAAGCGGTCCTACAAAACTTAAAGGTGCAATAGTTGACAGTTTTGATGATCACAGAATTGCAATGATGTTATCCATTGCAGGTTTAATTGCGGAAGGCGAAACGGAAATTGTAAATAGTGATTGTGTAAAAATATCTTTTGCAAATTTTTATGATGTATTGGAACAAATATGCAAATAAAGGAAAAAAGCAGTTTTCTATATTATTTGGGAAAATTTCTATTCAAATGGATGTTCATATTAATATACAGATGTAAATCTTCAGGGCAAGAAAATATACCTGAAAATACCGGTTTTATAATAGCACCTAATCATATGAGTTTTTTTGATCCCCCGTTGGCAGGTTGTTTTATGAAACAAGATCTTTTCTTTATGGCAAAACAAGAATTGTTTGACATTCCAATATTAGGATTTTTAATAAAAAGAACAAATGCTTTCCCGGTAAAAAGAGGGAAACAAGATATGAGTGCATTCAGAAAAGCTTTCACTGTATTGGAAAATAAAAAAGCCTTATTAATGTTTCCCGAAGGTACAAGATCAAAAACCGGAGAGTTAGGTAAAGCAAGAGCAGGTGTAGGTATGGTTGCTTGTAATTGCCAAGTTCCAATAGTTCCGGTAAAACTTGTTAATACCAACAATATGACAAAATTTAAAAAAATTGAAGTAAAGTATGGTAAACCTATATATCCTCCTAAAGAACACACAAAAGAAGATTATTTGAAATTAGCTCAGCAAGTTTTAGATGAAATAAAAAAATTATAGGAAATATTAATGGCAAAAATAACAATAGCTAAAAGTGCAGGTTTTTGTTTCGGTGTAAAAAGAGCAATAGATTTAGCCGAAGATATAGCTTCAAAAAACAAAGAAGTTTATACTTTCGGTCCTCTTATACATAACCCGCAAGAAGTACAAAGATTAGAAAAAGAAAATATTAAAGTAATTGAAGATTATTCTAATATAGAAAAAGGAATCTTGGTATTAAGAACACACGGAATACCTTTAGATATCTACGAAAATTTATCAAAGAAAAAAAACATAAAAATTGTTGATGCAGCTTGTCCTTTTGTAAAAAAAGCTCAAGATATCATAAAAGATTTAAGTAAAAACAGTAAACAAATTGTTATTGTAGGCGAAAAACATCATCCGGAAGTTATTGCGTTGGTATCTTACGGTAAAGGTAAATGTTTGGTTATTGAAGATAAAAAAGATGTTAAAAATGTCAAAAAAACTGATATAATTTATGTAGTAAGTCAAACAACACAAAGTCCTAAAAAGTTTGAAGAAATTGTTAATGAGATATCTAAAATATCTCAGGTAAAAGTTTTTAATACAATCTGCAGAGCAACTTTTGACAGACAGAGTGCAGCGGAAAAATTGGCAAAAGAAGTTGATGTAATGATTGTTATAGGCGGTAAAAATTCCGGAAACACTACAAGGCTTTATCAAATTTGTTCTGCCATAACAACAACTTATCATATAGAAAATGTTGATGAAATTGAAAGAGATTGGTTTAATAATACAAAAAGTATAGGAATAACAGCAGGGGCTTCAACCCCGGACTGGATTATTGAAAAAATAAAAAGGAGGATACAGGAAATCACAAACTAATAGTATTTTGAGAATTGAAAAAGGAGAAGTAAAAATGGAAAACAACAATTTAGATAATTTAACGAAGTTTGAAGAAGATGAAAGTATTACTATGGCAGATTTATTAGGTCCTGAAACTAAAAATCAAATAAAACAGGGACAAATAATAGATGTTGTTGTAGTAGCGGAAAACGATGAAGGTTTTATGGTCGATTTAGGTATGAAATCCGAAGGTGTAATTCCTAAATCCGAATTTGAAGGTATGGAAATTCCCAAAGAACTGACGGTGGGCTCTACTGTCAAAGTATTTGTAAAAAATTCTATTGGAAAAATAAAACTCTCATATAGAGAAGTATTAGAAAAGAAAGCTTGGGACGATATAGAAGAAACTTTTAAGAATAAAAATAACATAAAAGGAACTATAATAAAAACCGTAAAGGGCGGTTTTATTGTTAATGTTGGTGTAAATGCTTTTTTACACATTTCACAAGTTGATACCGTTTTTGTTAATAATCCCGAAAAATATATAGGTAAAAGTTTTGATTTTGCAATTACCGAATTTGACAGATACGATAAAAAAATAACATTATCCAGAAGAAAAATTTTGGAAGATGAAAAAGCTGCAAAGAAAGCAAAAATGTTTGAAACTCTTGCAGAAGGACAAATATTGGATGGGGCCGTTAAAAAAATTATTCCGTCAGCTGCATTTATTGATTTGGGCGGAGTTGACGGTTTTTTACATATCGGTGAGCTTGCATGGTATAAAGTTAAAAAAGTTGAAGATATATTACATGTCGGACAGGTTATCAGAGTTCAAATATTAAAAATAGATAAAGAGCAGGAAAAAATTTCCTTGAGTATGAAACAGCTTATGGTTAATCCTTGGGATAGTGCAGGCGAAAAATATATTGCAGGACTAATAATGAAGGGTAAAGTTACCTCTATAATGCCTTATGGAGCTTTTGTTGAACTTGAAAAAGGTGTTGAAGGGCTATTACCTGTAAGCGAATATGCATGGAACGATAGCGAACATTTATTTAAAAAAGAGGTAAAAGAAGGTCAAGAATTGGAAGTTAAAATTATAAACTGCGATAAAGAAACCAAAAAAATATCTTTATCAGTAAAACAAATGCATCAAAACCCTTGGGAAATAGCAGCAAGACATTATGTTCCGGGGACAAAAGTTAAAGGTATAGTAAAAAGTATTACACCATTCGGTGCATTTGTTAAATTACCGGAAGGTGTTGAAGGTCTTATTCATATAAGTGATTTTTCATGGTTAAAAACCATAAAACATCCTGAAGATGTTGTTAAGAAAAATCAGGAAGTGGAAGCAGTAGTTTTATCCGTTAATACACAAAATGAAAAAATTGCTTTATCAATAAAACATTTAACACAAGATCCTTATAAAAATTATAAGGTAGGCACAACGGTTAAAGGTAAAGTTAAAAGAGTTACCGATTTTGGTGTATTTTTTGAAGTTGAACCGGGCATAGAAGTTTTACTTAAAAAAACCGAATTATCTTTTGAAAATAAAGCTCAAGAACTACCTAAAGAAGGCGAAGAAGTAGAAGCAAAAATCATTAAATCCGACATTAAAGAAAGAAAATTGGAAGCATCTGTTAGAAAATTTGAAAAAGCACAGGAAAAAGAATTGATAAAACAATTTTCTTCTAACGATGAAAAGCCTACTCTCGGTGATATTTTGCAAGAGGAATAATTTGTGATAGACTATTTTAAAGGAACATTAGCTTATAAAACTTTAAATACCGCAGTTGTGGAAGTTACCGGTATAGGTTATAGTATTTCCATAACTGCGGATACGTTCAATAAATTACCTAATGACGGTAATCAAGTAAAACTCTATATTGTAGAATCTACAGGCATGTACGGTGGTGTTATTTCTTATTACGGTTTTTTATCAAAAGAAGAAAGAGATATGTTCGTTTTAATAAAAGATGAAGTTCCTTCAACAGGTGCTAAAAAAGCAATGGAATATCTTGATAAAATTTCAAAGTCTTTTGCGGATTTTCAGGCAGCCGTAATGAAAAGAGATGTTTCAATGCTTAGCGGAATTTTCGGTTTCACAAAAAAAACAGCGGAAAAATTAGTAGCAGCTTTAAAAGATAAAATAGCAAATGTTACCGTAAAAGATTCTAAAAAATGGAGTAATATTGCGGGCGGTTCTTCTTCGGAAGCGGTTGCAGCTCTTGTTTCATTGGGCTATAAAGAAGTTGATGCCCGAGAAATTGTAAATAAGATAGCAAGTGATAATAAAGATTTATCGGTAGAACAGATAATAAAAGAAGCACTCAAAAAATTGTAAAACAATTTTTAATGTATAATGCAAAATGTACAATGTATAATTAACGACAATACTATGATAAAAAAAGAAAATATTATTCTTACTAAAAGTTTAGAATTTGCAATATTGTCAATTAAGTTATATAAGTATTTAGTTAATAATAAAAAAGAGAGTGTTATTTCTAAACAATTTTTAAAAAGTGCAACAAGTATAGGTGCTAATATCAGAGAAGCTGATTGTTCTATTTCTAAAAAAGAATTTATAAGCAAATTAAACATTTCTCTAAAAGAAGCAAAAGAAACAGAATATTGGTTGGAATTACTTGTTAAAACAAATTATATTGATAACAAAAAATATGATTTTTTATATTCAAAATGTTTAGAGCTTATAAAATTACTAACTGCAATTATAAAAACGTCAGTTTCTAATTTAAACAATAAACATTAAGAATTTTTATTTATAAAAATTCTTACATTCGTTATACATTATTCATTATACATTGTACATTATTAAAGGAGACATATATGTTACCAAAAGGGTTTTATTGCGGCGGTCTTCACAGCGGTATAGCAAAGAATAAAGACAAAAATGATTTTGCTTTATTTTACTCGGATAGTCCATGCACGGTTGCAGGAATGTTTACCGGAAGTTTGGTTAAAGCCGCACCTGTTTTGATAGATATAGATAGAATAAAGAAATACAGATTATTTCAAGCAATAGTTGCAAATTCAGGTTGTGCAAATGCTTGCACGGGAAAACAAGGTAAAAGAGATGCTTTAATAGTTTGTAAAGAAGTAGCAAAATATTTAAAAATTTCAGATACGGATATACTTGTTGCTTCAACCGGTGTTATAGGAGATTTCTTACCTGTAGATAAAATGGTTAAAGCCGTTCCTAAACTTGTAGACACAATAAAAAAACAAGATGAACTTGCAGCAGTTCAATCTATTATGACAACGGATACTTATCCGAAATATATTTCTAAAAAAATTAAAGTTTCAACGGGAGAAATAAAAATTTGGGCATGTACAAAAGGCTCCGGAATGATACATCCTAATTTGCAAGGTTTACATGCTACAATGTTATCTTTTATTTTAACCGATGCACAGTTATATCAAAAACAACTTCAAAAAGTTACCGAAATTGCTGTTAAACAATCTTACAATTGTATTTCCGTAGATGGAGATACATCCACAAACGATACCGTTTTAGTTTTAGCAAACGGGCAAAGCAATACGGGTAAACTTGATGCAAAAGATTTGGAAATATTTCAACAAGCATTAAATGAAGTTACATTAAAGTTAGCAAAAATGATGGCAAGCGATGGTGAAGGTGCAACAAGAATGATAGAAATTTTTGTTAAAAATACCAAAAAGCATGAGGATGCAGAAAAAATTGCCTCAACTATAGCAACTTCCCCCCTTGTAAAAACTGCATTGTTCGGTTCGGATGCAAATTGGGGTAGAATACTTGCCGCATTAGGAAGAGCCGGTGTAAAAGTTAATCCGGACAAAGTTGATATTTATATCGGCGATATTATGACCGCAAAAGATGGTATGGCAGTAAAGTTTGATGAAAAAAAAGCTAAGAAAATTTTACAACAAAAAGAGTGTAAAATAACTATAGATATAAAATCCGGTAAACAGTGGGCAAGATATTATACATGCGATTTTTCTTACGATTATGTAAAAATAAACGGCTCTTACAGAAGCTAAAACGACAATTAGTAATTAATTTATTTTCGCAAAGCGAAACTGCGAAACGAATTTATCTTTTAAATTCTAATTTTGTATTTGCCTCAATCGAGTACCAATCGCTACCGCTTTCTTTTATGTACACTTCATTCGGCAAATACTTCATTATAATTCAAAATCTTAAAATTCTTTGAGAGAAACAAACGACAAAAGACTTTGTCGTTCCGGGCTTGACCCGGAATCTATGTTTAAATTTGTGACGTAGGCACACCGATATTAATAATTATTAACTTTGATACAACTTATTTCGCAATTTTTATCGGTTATTAGATTTTACCTAAAGATTTTTTTTGAGCTTTTATTATTTGTGTTATACCTGTTTTTGCACTGTCTAACATTTTATCTAAATCTTTTCTTGAAAAAGTGTGTCCTTCGGCGGTTCCTTGAACTTCAACCAAATCTCCGTTGTCAAGCATAACAACATTCATATCTATATCGGCAATATTATCTTCTTTGGCAGATAAATCCAATACCATTTTATTACCAACGAAGCCTATACTTATCGCCGCTAAAAATCCTTTTAAAGGCAAAGTTTCTATTAACTTTTGTTTTTGCAGTTTTTTAAGAGCAAGTGCCAATGCTATAAAACCGCCGTTAATTGATGCCGTTCTTGTCCCGCCGTCTGCTCTTATAACATCACAATCTATGGTTATTGTTCTTTTTCCTAACTTTTCCAAATCTACACAAGCCCTTAACGATCTTCCTACAAGTCTTGAAATTTCCTGTGCTCTGCCGTTTTGCAGTTTTTTTCTTGAGATTCTATCGTTACAAGAACGAGGCATCATAGAATATTCTGCCGTTATCCAGCCTTGTTCTTTATGTTCCGCTTCTATAAACGGCGGAACCTTTTCTTCTACGGTTGCTACACATAAAACTTTTGTTTCACCTAACGAAAACATACATGAACCTTCTGCATGTTTTAAATAATTTTTTACTATCTTAATTTTTCTCATTTTTTAATTATCCTTTTTTGATTTATTAATTATTAAAAACATTATAGCAATTATGAATATGACAATTGAAATGTTTTGTGCCGGAGATAAACCGAGAAAAAAAGTTCCCCTATCATCTCCCCTAAGAAATTCTATTGAAAATCTTAAGATTGAATAAAATATTAAATATAACAAAAAGATATAACCGTTTTTATGAGATTTTTTATACAATTTATGTAAAACGAAAAAAATTATTAAATTCCCAACGGCTTCTATTATTTGTGTAGGATACCTGTTATTTATTGAAATAAAGCATTGAGTTTCTTTACCATAACAACATCCGGAAAAAAAACATCCGATTCTACCGAAAGCATGTCCTAATGCAATAGCTGGAGCAAAAACATCCGCCAATTTTTTTATATCAATTTTCTTATATTTACAATACCAAACCGTATACAATATTGCGGTAATAAAACCGCCGTAAAAAACAAGACCGCCCTGCCAAATCTTTATAATATCTGCAGGATGTTGTATAAAAAAATCTATATTAACCAAAACATAAAATAGTCTTGCTCCTATAATAGAAAATATTATTAAATAAAATAAAAAATCATACATCCGGTCTTTTTTTATCGGAATATCATTTGTATGCTTAATTATATAAGTCATTCCGGCAAAAAAACCTATTGCCACCATTAAGCCGTAAGTATAAATTGTTATTCCAAATACTGTAAAAAGTTCAGGATACATGATTGTTTTTTTCTTTTAACCTATAAATTAAACTTAATATATTCTATCATATCAGTAAAAATTTATATATCAACTATATTTTTATATCCATGTAAAGTCTTAAATCTATTAATATTATTATCGTATCCTTCATTAGTAATATCATGATATTGTTCATAAATATCTGGTACCCTTATATTTAAAAGACCAAGCACTAAATTAAACATTAAATCATTTGTAAAATAATAGTTTCTGTGATTATATAAATTCATATAAATTTGTAAATTATCTTTAATATATGAATCCGATAAATATAAATATAAAGGGATATATGTCATACTTGGAACA
>JAEEGL012079381.1_pt1 | contig 13573 bp, 12 predicted proteins | sample 9134231 | NCBI WGS metagenome assembly JAEEGL01 (sample SAMN16246548, study PRJNA631951) | gut metagenome | biome: gut microbiome; feature: rumen; material: fiber-attached | host: Bos | place: Iran: Karaj | collected 2018-10
CTAAAAAAATTTTGAAAACTACGGTTTTCCTTTTAAGTATGCCCAAAAATGGGTGTTTTTTATTATTTAAGTCTTTGGGTAAAAAGAAAAGAGCTGTAAGCTCTAAATCTTCGCATGAAAATTTATTTCTTTACAGCTCCTATTTTTGTGCTATAATCTATTTGTCTTTGAAGGAGCAAGTAAAATGGAAAATGGTTACATGTATAAAAGAATAACAATGCCTATCCAAACAAAGGATGTTGATATAAATGATTATATTAGACCATCTGCAGTCCTAGATTATTTTCAAGATATTGCTGGTATTCACGCTAACCTATTAGGTCTTGGGGCGGATACTATGTTAGATATGGGATTGTTATGGATTATAATAGGCGAAAGATTTGATGTAGTATCAAGAGTACCATCTTATGGTGAAGAAATTACAATTGTTTCTTGGCCTAAGAATCAAGATAAGCTTTTTATGGAAAGGGAATATGAAATTAGAGATATTCATAATGAACTTTTAATAACAGGTATATCTTTATGGGTTTTAGTAAATAAGGATACACATAAATTAGAAAGATCTGATAAAGCTAAATTTCCAGGACTTTATTATGAAAATACAAATTATAATGAAGCAACAAAAAGAAAATTAAATCTTTGCCCTAAAGATATAATAAATGAATATGATTATAAGGTTTGCCTAACTGATTATGATCATAATAAGCATTTAAATAACGCAAGATACTTAGATATTATTTATAATATGTATGATAAGGATTATAATTTATTATTTAACTCTTGTGAAATTGCATTCCATCATGAAGCATTACAAAATGAAATAATCCATGTTAAACATTTTAAGGATGGAATATATGATTGCTATTGTGGATATGTAGGAGACGAATTATCATTTGAAGTTAAAATGGTATTAAAGGAGATTACTAATGAATAATTTTTTAAAGTTTTTAAAGCCATCTGTTGATGCATTTCATGCACAAGATGAAATTAAAAAGGAATTAATTAAATCAGGTTATATTGAACTTGAAGAGAATAAGAAGTGGAAATTTCAAAATGGTGGTAAATATTTTGTTGTAAGAGATGATGCAGCAATTATTGCATTTACACTACCTAATAATTTAGAATCACTAGATTTAGAAATGTCATATAATGTTGTTGCAGCTCACTTAGATTCACCAACATTTAAATTAAAGCCAAACTTTGATTTTGAAAAAAGTGGATATGGTATGCTAAATACTGAAGTATATGGTGGACCTATACTTAATTCATGGTTTGATAGACCATTAAATATTAATGGTAGAGTTATTGTAAAAACTCCAACTGGTGTAAAATCAGTATTAGTTAATTTAAATAAGCCTATGTGTATTATTCCTAACTGTTCAATTCATTATAGACCTGAATTAAACACAGGAGTTAAGGTTAATGCACAGCTTGATTTAGTTCCATTATTTAAGGATAGAGATTCTAATGTTGACCTTTATTCTATAATTGCTAAGAAATATGAATTAAAGAAAGAAAATATTATATCAAGTGACTTATATTTATCTATATTAGATAGAGGTTGTATTGGTGGTGCTGATGATTCATTTATTATTGCACCTCAAATTGATAATTTAGAATGCTCATATGCAATCCTAGAAGCAATAAAAAATTCTAAGCCTCAGGATGAAACTGTTAATGTAGGTGCATTCTTCAATAGTGAAGAAATAGGCTCAGACACAATTAATGGTGCTGCATCAGATTTCTTATCATCTATCCTAGAACGTATTTCATTATCTTTAGGATATAAGATTGTTGAGCATAAGGTATTACTTGCAAACTCATTTATGATTTCTGCAGATAATGCACAAGGATTCCATCCAAATTATTCTAATCTATATGATCCAACTAATGCAGTTTACCTAAATGGTGGTATCGTTATTAAGTCTGCTGCAAGAGGATCTTATACAACTAATGCTATGTCAATGGCTATATTTATGGAAATATGTAAAAGAAGTAAAGCTAAATTCCAGCTTAATACAAATAGAAGTGATGTTAGAGGTGGCTCAACATTAGGAGCTATTTCTTTAAGCCAGGTTTCAATTCCATCTGTTGATATTGGACTTGCCCAGGTTGCAATGCATTCATCAATGGAAACATCAGGTGCTTATGACCTAGATGAATTAATTAAGGCATTAAAAGGTTTCTATAAGACAAATATTAAGATGGTTTCTTCAAATGAATTTAAATTAATTTAAAACAATGAAAAAAAGTGTGAAGATTTTCACACTTTTTATTTTACATTATTAATTTCTTTTATTGCTTTATAGTGAGTATATTTTCCTAAAACCTCACCATCAACCTGAATGTATTCAGGCTTATTAAATGTTACATCTATTGATTTTCCCTTATGTATTGCAACTATTTTTTTATATTTATAATGCTCACCCTTTATCATTTTTGGGAATCTAAACATTGCATGTAGATTGCTTCTTGCATGTAGGACTACTAATGTTAATTCATCACTTAATCTATCTTGGTCAGGTGCGTTTTTCATTCCACCGCCATAATATTTACCATTCATAGATGCTGCTAGAATTACATTTTTATAGACATATCTTTTTCCATCAACCCTTACAACTGCAACCTTTTTTCTAAGTAGTAGAAGAAGCTTTGCTGCAATCGCAGTGTAATTAAATTTTTTCTTTTTCTTTTTTAATTCTTCAGCAGTATAACAAACTTTACCATCAATTCCAAAACCTACATTGTTTAAGAAATATCTTTTACCACCTTTAACAATGACATATGGGCAGTTTTTTAGATACTTTGTTATTTCTACTAAAGTATATGGAGGTGTTCCTATATCCTTAGAAAAATCATTTCCAGAACCACCACCATATAAGAATATTTTATTCTTAATGTCATTTCTTAAATACTTATTTAGAAATACATTAATAGTACCATCTCCACCGATAAGTATTATTTCATCCTCATCATTTAGCTTATTTCTAAATTCATCCTGCTTAAGAGTTAAGCCATTAACTGGGACTAAATCATCGAATTTAGATTTATATTCATCTAAAAATTTATTTTTAATGTCATTTCCTTTACCATTACATGATAGAGGATTATATATAACATATCTCATTTTCATCACCTTTTTAATTTTACCATATAATTAAACATTTGATATTATTTTTTTAGTCTAGACTTTATGTTATAATTATAATGTTTAAGGATGTGATTACTATGTTATATATTTTTAATAATATTAAAAGAAAAGAAATATTAGATTCAGTTATTAATATTGATGATGATAAAGTCAAAGCAATTTCTAATTTAATTAACTTTGGAATTGAAGAAGGACTTGATGGAAATTTATGGAAAAAATATATAATTTATACTTTCATTTTTAATGATAATAGCTATACGAGAGCAATAGAAAGAAATAAAAATGATATTGGATATTCTTCATATGTAGATAGTGATTTTCATTATTTTTATGAATTATATAATATGGATATATTATCATTAGGTGAGGCATGTAATTTTAAGATTACATCTGATAGAGCAAATAAGTATTTAGGTGAATTAATTGATGAAATTATATCTAAGATAATTGATAATGATTATGATTCTTTTAAGAATGCTATCCTAGATTTTTATAAAAATAAAGGCTTATCTTATATGGCTATATATAAAGCATTTAGAGTTGATGATGGAAAGCTAAAGCCTATTACAAATGTTTTAAATGTAACATTTGATGATTTAATTGGATATGATATGCAAAAGGAATTATTATGTGATAATACAGAATGCTTTATAGAAGGGAAGCCATTTAATAATGTATTATTATATGGTGATTCAGGTACAGGTAAATCAACATCTATAAAAGCCTTAATTAATAAATATTTTGATAAGGGCTTAAGAATTATTGAAGTATATAAGCACCAAATGGAAGAAATATCTAAAATAATTCATACTCTACGTGAAAGACCTTACTATTATATTATCTATATGGATGATCTTTCATTTGAAGAGAATGAGGTTGAATATAAATATTTAAAATCAATTATTGAAGGTGGAATTGAACCTAAGCCTGATAATGTTTCAGTATATGCAACATCTAACCGTCGTCATTTAATTAAAGAAACATTTAAGGATAATGGTACAATTGACGATGACCTAAATAGAAATGAAACACAGGCAGAAAAGCTTTCACTTGCTTATAGATTTGGTCTTCAAATCTATTATAGTAATTTATCTCCTATGGAATTTAAGAAGATGGTTAAAGCACTTGCGATTGTGAATAATATTAATATTGATGATGAAACATTATATATGGAAGCTAATCGTTGGCAGCTAAGATATGGTTCTTTATCTGGTAGATGTGCAACACAATTTGTTTCATATTTAATTAATAAGGTTGTGAAATAGTAATGATTTTAAAACTAGAAAAAACTAATGAAGAAATAATTGAAAAATTTAATTATGATAAATATTATAAGCTTAAAGATTATAAGATGGCTTCTTCATTAAATGCGATTAATATTTCTAATGAAATAATAAAAGCATATTTAAAAAAGGAAGAGGGATTAGATGATGCTGATGTTGCATTAAGAGTATATGCATTATTACAAGCACTATTTGTATCAGTAGACTCACTTTACCAAATTGCATTATCTTTAACATCATCTAAGTCATTTATTAACATAAATTCAAATAAGAATTTACGTGAATTGAAATATATTAGAAATGATGTTGTAGGTCATCCATCTAATAGAGTTGTATGTCATGATAATGCTTATTGTATCTTAGATTATTCTAATATAACAAAGGAGAAGTTTTGTTATACAATATATCAAGAAGATGGTAAAAAAGAAACTAAGACTGTATATATAGAAGATTTAATTGTTTCATATTTTATTGAGTCTAATAACTTTTTAAAGGAATTATTAAATGTTAATTCTATTAAGCAAGATAAAAAAGAGCTTATTGATAAATATACATCAGTTATTAAGAGATTCTATAATTACTTAGATTATAAGCAAGCATTAGATGAATTCATAGATTTATATATGACTTATTATCCAAGCGCAAATAAGAGTCAACATAGAGTTTTATGGAGATATGAGCTTATTTGTCATTTGCTTAGATATAATACTAAATCAAAAGAAGAAAAGGATATTATATTACATGCAGTAAGATTAGAGCTTGAAAAAATATATGAGCTTGTTGCAGGTATTCCTTTCTCAATTGAAATTTCAAGAAGATTACCAAGAAGTATTAGTGCGTTTTATCATACACTAAATAGACATCCTGAATTACATATATATTTAGATAATCTAACTAATACTGCAGACCCTTTATTCTTTGAGGCTATATCAAAAATATATAAGGTATGTCAAATGGAAGGTAATTCAAGTATTGTTTATTTAAATATGGTCATTAAGGCTTATAAGGATTTAAATTCTGATTTAATATATTCATTAGCTTTACCAATTATTTCATATAAAAGAAAATAATAACGCTTTCTTGAAAAATAATTTCAAAGTTATATATGTTTTTTGTTATAATTATTTTGTTAGACTGAGGTGAAATTATTATGGACGTAAAAGATATAAGAAATGTTGCAATCATTGCCCATGTAGACCATGGTAAAACTACATTAGTAGATAAGTTATTAAAGGATTCACACACATTCCGTGACAACCAGGATATGGGTGAATTAATCATGGATAACAATGATTTAGAGCGTGAACGTGGTATTACTATTTTAGCAAAGAATACTGCAATCAAATGGAAGGATTATAAGATTAATATCTTAGATACTCCAGGACACGCAGATTTCTCTGGTGAAGTAGAAAGAATCATGAAGATGGTAGATGGAGTTGTTTTAGTAGTAGATGCATATGAAGGAACAATGCCTCAAACAAGATTCGTTTTAAAGAAAGCATTTGAAGCACATTTAAAACCCATAGTAGTTATTAATAAAGTAGATAAGCCTTCTGCAAGAATCGCAGAGGTTATCGATGAAGTATTAGAATTATTCATTGATCTAGGTTGTGATGATGATCAGCTTGAATTCCCTATTTGTTATACATCTGCGATGAACAACACTTCATCACTAGATCCAGATGTTTCAACACAAAAGGAAGGAATGGATCCATTATTAGATTTAATTGTTAAAGAAATTCCAGCTCCAAATCAGGATAAGGATGCCCCATTACAATTCCAACCATGCTTACTAGACTATACTGATTTCCAAGGAAGAATTGGTATTGGTAAAATTGCACGTGGTACTATTCATGTAAATGACACTGTTTCTTGCTGCAGACTAGACGGTTCTATTAAGCAGTTTAGAATTCAAAAGCTTTATGGATTCTTTGGACTTGATAGAGTAGAAATAAATGAAGCATATTCTGGTGATATTGTAGGTATTTCTGGTTTAGCAGATATTTCAGTTGGTGAAACTGTATGTCCTGTTGGAAAAGAAGAACCTTTAGAAAAGATTAGTATTTCAGAACCAACTGTTCAGATGACTTTTGGTACAAATACATCTCCATTCTGTGGTAAGGATGGTAAACTTGTTACTGCATCTAAAATTGAAGATAGATTATTCCGTGAAACTCAAAAGGATGTTTCTTTAAGAGTTGAAAGAGTAGATATGAAAGAAGAATGGATTGTATCAGGACGTGGTGAATTACATTTAGGTATCCTAATTGAAAATATGCGTCGTGAAGGATTCGAATTCCAAGTGTCTCGTCCTCATGTTATCTTACATGAAGAAAATGGTGTTATGATGGAACCATATGAATACTGTGTAATTGATTTACCTAGTGAAACTGCAGGTGCTATTATTGAAATGATGGGTAACCGTCATGGTAATCTTGAAACAATGACTAATACTGAAACTCAAACAAGATTAATTTATACAATCCCATCAAGAGGATTAATTGGTTTCAATACTAATTTCATGACATTAACAAAGGGATATGGTATTATAAATCACTCATTCTTAGATTATAGACCATTAGATAATGTTAATGTTGGTACAAGAAAAACTGGTGTATTAGTTTCAATGGCAGATGGTCAGTCTACTGCATATTCACTTGGTGCACTAGAAGATCGTGGTGTTATGTTCGTAGGACCTGGTGAACAAATTTATGAAGGTATGATTGTTGGTGAATCTAATAAGGATACAGATTTAGCTGTAAATGTAGTTAAGGCTAAGCAACAAACAAATACTCGTTCATCAAATAAGGATACAACAGTAGTATTAAAGAAGCCTAGAATTTTAACATTAGAAGCTTGTCTAGAATTCATTAATGATGATGAATTAGTAGAAGTTACACCTTCTCATATTCGTCTTAGAAAGAAGATTTTAGATACAGTTGAACGTAAGAAGTTTGACTCTAAGGTTAGAATGGGCGAAACAGATAAGACATTATTATAAAAAAATAAAAAGTTAGTAAACATTTTATGTGCTTACTAACTTTTTTTAATATAAACTAAATAATTATTCTAGTGTCATAGAGCTTTCATATAAATATAGAGTCATATCTTCATGGAAATAAATTACATCCCCACGTTTATATATATTTCCATCATCATCTTTTGCAGAAATATATTCATTAGGAATTATTAAGTTAGCTCCATAATGGAAAGTTTCTTGCTTTATAAATGTATCGCCTTTATAAAAAGATATATTTACATCAATAGTCTTAAAATTATTTTCTAGTGATTTATTATTTGTAATATAATAATTTAATGCGCCAAAAGGAACAATTAAATTAACATTATCTAATCCATTATATGATGAAATACTAGTGTTACCATAAATATTTTCAAAATAAATGTTTTCTAAATTACTTATATCGTCTAATGCGTGAACATATATATTTTCAATGTTTTTTGGAATAACAATAGATGAACTATTACCATATAAATAAGCAATAGATTTTACATTTTTATCTATAATATAATTACTATCAGTAATATTATCATATAATAAAACCTCACCTAATACATATTTAGAATTTAGACTTCTAAAGAAAGGTGTATTATTATATGCATAATAAGTAATATATTTTATTTTATCTCCACCACTAATTTCTTCTAACTTTGAGCCAGTAAATGAATCATCATATATAGTTGTTGCGTTATTCAAGTCTATTTTTTTTAATTTTGAATTCTTAAATACGCCACCATATATAGATTTAACATCATCTGGAAGTGTTAATTCTTCAATATTACTATCTGCAGCTAAAAGATCTCCATTACTATTTATAAATAAACCATTTGTATATTTTATACCAGCATTTTTAAATGCATTTTCATCGATACTATTAATATTAAATTGTCTTGTGATATTTCCATCATCGTCCATAAATTTAATGTTTTCTAAATTATGACAATTTTCAAATGCACCTTGGTAAATAAATTTAAGTGTTGTTGGAAGCACTAAGTTTTTAATAGCAAAATTTTTAAATGCATCTGGTCCTATGGCAACAACACTACCAATAATTTCTCCATCTTTTGTAATTTTATTTGGAATAATTAAATCCTCACCAACATCAGATCCTTCGATAGGTCCTAGAATTTCAAACGAACCGGCATAACCAAATCCACCTATGCCAATCATATTAAATGGATTATCATATTCTTGGTAACTTGATATAACATCAGTTGTAGTTGTATTTGTAGTAGAAGTAGTTGCTTCATTTGTTTTATTACATGAGCTTAATGTAACCAATGATAAAGAAGTTAATAATACACCAATAATTTTTTTCATTTCAAATCTCCCTAACAAAAATAAATTCTATTTATTATTATATATTAATTTGCACTAAATTCAATAAAAAATCCAATTATATTTTATAAGAAAAATAGATAAAATATAGACAAAAACTATTTTATCTAGTATAATAAACTAGATGAATGAATTGGAGATGAGTTATATGGCAACAAAAGAAGAAAAAATCCAATTAAATATTCAAAAAAAAGAAACGAAATTAAGACGTAAAAATGAAAAAGCTGAAGCCAAAAGAGAGAAAAAAGAATTAAAAAGAATTAGAAAAGAAGAAAAGAAAAGAGAAAAGATGGTTGATAAAAGAGTTTCTTTAAGATTAAAAAGAGAAGAAACCTTAGAAAAAGGACCTGAAATTCGCGCAACAAGAAAAAGAAATGAGGCACCTAAGCTTTATGTATTAGAAGAAATAGGTAATGCGACAAGCCATGGTTGTGGTGCTATATTTGCCCTAATCGCAATGACTTTAATGCTTATGAAGTCTCATACTCCACTTATGATTGCATCTGCAATAGTTTATGGAATATGTATGTTTTTAATGTTTTTTAATTCTTGCTTATATCATTCATGGAAGTGGGGAAGTAAGGTAAAAAGATTATGGAGAAGATTTGATTATAGCTCAATCTATCTTCAAATAGTTGGTACCTTTGCACCACTACAATTAGTTGAGTTAGCAATAGAATATGGTAATACCGGACAAATTATTGGTATTATATATTTTATAATAATGTGGATTGCAGTTATTACAGGTATAACATTTGCATGTGTATTTGGACCTGGTAAATTTAGAAAATTACATTTTACTCTATATTTTGTAATAGGCTGGAGTGGATTATCATTTATTCCAGGATTCTTTATACATAATAGAATACCTTTATTCTTATGGATATTAGGTGGTGGAATTGTTTATTCCTTAGGTATGATACCTTTTGGAATGCTAAAAAGAAAACCTTCTGCACATTTTATATGGCATTTCTTTGTAATTGCAGGTGCAGTTATCCAATGGATAGGAATATATTTATATACATTTGCATAAGAAAAAGCCTTCGCAAAAGCGAAGACTTTTTTTAATTATTGATTTCGTCTCTTAAGACTTCTTCATATTTAACACCATAAGAATGTGTATCATCATCTACGGTCTTTCTTATAGCTTCAATTATAAATTTACAAGCGTGTCTTAAGGTGTCCTTTAAATTCTTACCATTTAGAATATCAGAAACTATGATAGAAGAGAAGATATCACCTGTTCCATGGTAGCTTTTTTCTTCCTTAACTTCTAGATTATAAGTTCTTGTAATACCATCATATGCAACTGCACCAATTGTATCACTATCTTCTTGAACACCAGTTAAGATTACATTTTTACATCCTAAATCAAATAAATCCTTTAATAATTTATTTACATATTCAGTATCATGTGTTTCTTTATAATCATTGCCAGTTAAGAAGCATCCTTCTGTAATATTTGGAATAATATAATCGGCTTTAGAACATAATTTTCTCATACCAAATATAATCTCAGTTGATAAGCCAGGATACATTTTACCATTATCAGCCATTGCTGGGTCAACTATGAATAATCCACCAGGTACTAATAATTCTTCCTTACATTTTAAAATATAACCGAATTGTCTTTTATCACCAATATAACCAGTATATATACAATCAAATTTAATTCTTTCATGAATCCAGTGATCAATGATTTTTGGCATTTCATCTGTTAAATCAAGAACAGTAAAATCCTTAAATCCACAAGTATGAGTTGATAGGATTGCAGATGGTAGAATTGCTGTTTCGTGTCCATAGTGTGATAATATTGGTAATGCAACAGTAGTAGAGCATTGTCCATAGCAAGAAATATCTTGAATTGTTAAAACTTTCATTATTTTTATACCTTCCTTATAAATATAGTTTATCACTAATCTGGTGTTATTTTAATAACCAGTTTTTATATATTTTATGGTACCAATTATAAATATGATAATAGCTTCTTAATAGTATTTAGCTTATCGTCATCTAGCTTTTGAATTTTATATATGGTATATAATCTATTTAAATCATCTTTACTTTTTAAAGGTAGATTTGGAATTGTTTCAATTAAAAAATCTAAGTTCTTAATAGGCTTCATTAAGTCAGTTAAATCTTGGTCTAGGTCAATGCCTAATAATTTATTTATATTAATGTATCTTTTATAGGAGTCCTTCTTATAATAAATAACATCCTTTTCTTTTAGCTTTTTTAATAATTCATCACTAATATTATATTCAATGATATCTTGTCCTTCATAATATAAGTATATTCCATCATTTCTTATAGCAAGTATATAATCAATTGAAACTTTAAACATATCTGATAATGTTATTAGCATTTTAGTAGAAAAATCTCTTTTTTCTTGCTCATAATATCCAATATTAGTAGAAGAAGTATCTAATTCTAAAGCTAAATCCTGTTGTGTCATATTAAATTCTTTTCTTAAAATACCCAAATTATTTGCCATAATAATAAACCTCTTAGTAAAATTATATATAATTTTTTATAAAATATAAAGTAAAAATGGAGCTATTATATAAGCTCCATTAATATTAATTCTCTTTTGCGATATTAATTAAGATTTTAACAACCATTTCCATTTCATCAAGACAAGCCATTTCGTATGGACCATGTGGATTGTATCCGCCTGTACCTAGATTTGGAGTATTTAGACCATTTCTTGTTAAGAAAGCACCATCAGTACCACCTCTTATTGGTTCTGATACTGATACTAATCCTAAGTCTTCAATTGCTTTTTTAGCTCTTATTACTGATCTTGGATCTAAATCAATCCATTCTCTCATGTTTTTGTATTGATCTTTAATTGTAACCTTAACAGTATTTTCTCCATATTTTTTATTTAATTCATCTTGGATTCTTATAAAATCATCCTTTTGCGAATTAAATATTTTTGCATCATGGTTTCTTATGATATATTCCATCTTTGCTTCACCACATATACCTTCAATTGAGCATAGGTGGTTAAATCCTTCGTAGCCCTCTGTATTTTCAGGTCTCATTTTAGAATCAAGCATTGAAATGAATTCATGAGCAACAAGTGATGCGTTAATCATTTTGCCTTTTGCATTACCAGGATGAATATCTAAGCCTTTGATTTTAATAACTGCAGAAGCAGCATTGAAGTTTTCAAAGTCAACTTCATTATATATTTCACCATCTACAGTATAAGCATAATCACAATTAAATCCCTTTATATCAAAGTTTTTAAGACCACCACCAATTTCTTCATCTGGTGTGAAAGCAACTTTAATATTAACATGTGGGATAGTTGGGTTATTTATAAAATAATGAAGCATACTCATTATTTCAGAAACACCCGCTTTATCATCAGCTCCTAAAACTGTTGTACCATCTGTAGTGATAATTGTTTTACCTTTTAATTTAGGAAGGAATTCAAAGTTTTTAGGATCTAAGGTAATTCCATTTAATTTAATTTCTTTACCATCATAGTTTTTTATGATTTGTGGTTTAACATTTGTTCCAGAAAAACCAGGAATTGTATCCATATGTGCGAAGAAGCCAATTGCTAAATTTGAGTTACAATTAGATTTTAATTCAGCAGTAACATAACAATTCTTTTCATCTAGAACTGGATTTAATCCTAATTCCTTTAAATCTAAAACTAGTTTTCTTGCAAGATCGAACTGCTTCATAGTAGAAGGAGTAGTATTAGAATCTTCACTAGACATAGTATCTATTTTTACATAATTTAAAAAATAATTTAATAAAATATTATTCATCAAAAAATCACCCAAAAACATTATAATTCGAACTTTAAATCATATCAACATAATATTTTTGTATTAAATTTAGCATTTTTTATAAAATGAAAACACTTTATGTAAAATTATAAACAATGTAAGCGATTTAATTTTGAAGAATGTTCAAAATATTTTCGAAAATTAGTTGTTAATTTTTAAAACTAGTTGTATAATTATTTTGAAGGTTTTATAAAATATAGAATCTTTATAGGTTTGTTTGAAAGGAGTTCTAGAATTATGAAGGGAAAAGTTAAATGGTTCAATGCTGATAAGGGCTACGGTTTTATCGTATCTGAAGAAGGCAAAGACGTATTTGTACACTTCAGTGCAATTGTAGCAGAAGGCTATAAGTCATTAAATGAAGGTGACGATGTTTCTTTCGATGTAGAAGAAGGCGAAAGAGGACAGTTAGCTAAGAATGTTGTAAAGGCAGCTTAGTCAGTTTGAATATTTAAAACAGATAAAAGTGTATGGATAAAAGGATTGCAAAAATGCAATCCTTTTTTGTTTTTAAGTATATGAATTATAATACATATTTATTTTATAAATAAAAAAAATGAAAACGTTATCGGAAAACGCTTGCAAATTACTCGTTAAGTTGATACAATTAAATTTGTAAATAACTTTTTACGAGAGAGGAAGAATAAAATGAAATTAAAACATCTAGCTTTGTCTAGTGCTTTAGCAATAGGGGCAATTGCTTTAGCATCATGTTCAAGCGGAAAGCAGGATCCTAATAAAAAAGTGGATTCTACTACAACAACACAACAAACAACTACTCAAGTTGAAACAACGACTATAGCAACAACTACAGATCCTATTTCAACAACAGTTGATACTACAACTGTAGCTACAACTACAAACCCAATTTCAACAACAGTTGATACAACGACAGCTGCACCAAGTACAACAACAGTAAATACAACAACAGCTGCACCAAGTACAACAACAGTAAATACAACAACAGCTGCAC
>JAEEGL012136765.1_pt1 | contig 13573 bp, 13 predicted proteins | sample 9134231 | NCBI WGS metagenome assembly JAEEGL01 (sample SAMN16246548, study PRJNA631951) | gut metagenome | biome: gut microbiome; feature: rumen; material: fiber-attached | host: Bos | place: Iran: Karaj | collected 2018-10
ATTGCAACACTCCAGTCCAGCCCTGGGCTCGCCGCCACTTAAAAATACAGCTCTGCTGTGTCTTTCTCGATTTCAATCCACCCTCCCCGCGCGGGGAGGGACATGCACCTTTCCGGAAATCAAATCCATCATCTCCGATTTCAATCCACCCTCCCCGCGCGGGGAGGGACATAGCGCTTTGTCCAAACGGCGATCCAACGAAGATATTTCAATCCACCCTCCCCGCGCGGGGAGGGACAGCAAAAATGCACAAGTTCACCTATGCATTTTTGTCAACAAACAACAACCTTCATCCGAGCGGCGGGCGAACGAGCCTCGTTTCGGAACGGTTCGGCGGAAACCGCGTCCCATTTCCCGCCCGGATCGGGTGCGAACACAACGAAGGTTTCATGACAGCTTCCCCTTCGCACCCTCAAACCATCAAGACGCCTTCGGGATCATAGGTCTCTTTCGCCCCGAAGTGCTCGATTTTGGTCTGATACTTGTTCCCCAAATAATAAAACCGAAGACTGTCCGCCTGCTCATCCATCATGCCCAGCAGCTTTTGCTGGAGCTGCTTGCACTGCGCGGCATCCAGGACGCACTCGAACACGGAATTCTGCACCCGCTGTCCGTAGTTGACGCAGGTCTTGGCGATCTGGCGAAGCCTTTTTCGCCCCGCCGCCGTTTCCGTATTCACATCATAAGTGATCAGCACCATCATATCCCTGCCTCATTTCCACAAAAAGGGCGGATAGGCATCCAGGTCCCCGCGGATATAGCGGGCCAGCAGCAGCGCCTGCGCATAGGGGACAAGACCCCAGGGCAGTTTTTCCTGAAGGAACGGGTGGGTAAGCTGTTCCTGCTTTTTCTCCTGCCAGGCTTTCAGAAATCCCCTGCGCGCCTGATCCGTCAGCAGGACCGCGCCGCTGCCGGAAAACTCAAAGTCGGAAGGCTCCACGATGCGATTGTTCACCGCAGTCAGGACGAAGCGGTCTGCCATGCAGGGCCGCAATTCTTCCATCAGGTCCAGCGCCAGGGAACGCCTGCCGGGCCGATCCCGATGCATCACGCCCACATAGGGGTCCAGTCCCACGCTTTCCAGGGCGGAAGCGCAGTCGGAAGCCAGCAGCGAATAAGCAAAGGACAGCATGGCGTTGACCCGATCCAGGGGCGGGCGGCGGCTCCGCCCCCGAAAGTAGAAATCCTCCTTGCTTCGCAGCAGCATATCGTCAAACACATCGAAATATGCTTTCGCGCCGACGCCCTCATAGCCGCGCAGCGCCTCCGGGTCTGTCTCTGCGGCGGCCTTCGGCTGCAATTCCTTCAGGACCGAGATCGCTTCCCGAAAGCGCGCTTCCTCCAGGCGCTGCCCATGGTCGCGCAAGGCGCGCTCCAGGCTCCAGCGGGCGTTATAAAGCTTGCCGAACACCATTTTCCCGGCGATCTCACAGCTCCGCGCCGGATCGTCCGCGATCCGGTACTGCTCCCGCCGCAGCAGCACGTTCCCGCCGGCGATCCCAGCCGTGCGCGCAAGGAACCTGCCCCGGGGACTGCAGAAGACCATGTCGATATCCCGCTCCGCGCAGGCGCCCATGAGCGCCGGAGACGCGCCTGCATAAGAAAAGCTGACGATGCTCTGCAGCGTATGGAGCGGGTAGCGGGCCGCGACCTGCTGATCCCGGTTGGCAAGCACATTTTCCCCCTCCAGGGACAGGTAAACGTCTTCGGAGGTGACAAACAGTGTATTGAGCAGCTTTCTCATGGGCTCTCCTCCAGCGCCGCCACCAGATAGTCGGCAGCGCTCCGGTTCTTCAACAGGCGTGGCAGACAGAGATCCTTCAGGGAGCAGGCATTGCAGGACTTCGACGGCTTCACCTTCGGCGTATATCCCCGCCGACAGAGCTCATGCATCTCGGCCAGGCTCTCCCTGACCGTCTGCCGCAGCTCGTCATCAAACGAAACGAGCTCTCTTCGGCGGGGTTCGCCATAGTAAAGCGCGCCTTCCGGCACCTCGCAGCACAGCATCTCCTCCAGGCACATGGCCTGGGCGCAGAGCTGCAGCCTGTCCGCCGGGTTCTCCTTCGGCCTGCCATGCTTGTACTCTACAGGGTAGGGCCGCCAGGTCCCGTCGGTCTCCGGCAGCGGGATGCCCTTCGGGTCGGCATGGAATTCCAGAACGTCGCATTTTCCCGACACGCCCAGGGAGGGCGAGCTGATGCTGACGCCGCGCATGGTGATCACATCCCCGCGACGCTCCCGGAGCGCAGCGTCGTGGGCCCGCCGGTGCATCAGCTCCCCCTCCGTCGTGCGGATATCCTCCGCCCACTGGTTTTCGATGTGGATCAGCGCCCACTGCCTCCGGCAGAAGGCGAAATGCTGGAGCCCGGAAAGCTGAAGATAGTCGTCCTCGGGAAAGCTCATGCCATACGGGTGCAGGTCACGCCGGAGGGAAGGCGGCCTTCGTCCACGCAGACGGTGTAATCCGCATACGCCCGAGGGGCGGCGACGCCGTCCTTCTTTCCGACGCTGACCAGCTCGAACAGTTTGTGCGCAGGAGCATTGCCCAGCTCAGAATCATGCTTGAAAACGATCAGCTCCCGCACGGCCATCTTGCCTCTTGCAGCAGCGCGGTCGTTTTCGAACATGTTGAGGATCGCCTCCCACAGAAGCGCAAGGTCATCCTCGGAAAAGCCGGTGGTCTTGCGGGCGAGGTTGGCGGAGATATAGCCCTCGCAGCGATAGAGGGCATAAGGCACGATGTACTTCCGGCCCATTTCCGTATCCTTCTTTTCCGCGTCCGCCTCCGTGGTGATGGCCGTGCGGGTGATGGTCACCTCCTGAGGCAGCACCGGGTCGATGCTGCGGGAGAAGCCGAGCTGGACCGGCCCGCGCACCTGTCCGCAGTTCAGCGCACCTTTCATAAAGGTCGTCATCACCGCGCCGAAGGTCCGGATATCAAAGAAATTCCCGCACATAAAGTCGCGGAGCTTCTCATCCAGCCTGTCGTCCTTCTTCTTCGCTTCCTTGAGCTTGTCTGCATCCACGCCCACATAGTCGCAGGCCTCCCGGTCGCTCCGATTCAGGGGTACGCCATCCTTGATATAGATGCGGTAGCCGGTACTGTCCTCCTTCACGGTCTCCACATAGTTGCGGATCTTGCGTTTGAGGCAGACGTCGGTCACCAGACCGTAGCCGGATTCGGGGTCGATGCGGGGCATGTTGCCCGCGTCGGGGTCGCCGTTTGGGTTTCCGTTCTCCACATCGAACAGGATGACGAATTCATAGCGATTCTTGATAGGCTCCATCTTATTTTTCCTCCTTTTTCTCGTAGCGCTTCTGCGTCTGATGATAATAACCGAGATTGAACGATCCCTGCTGCGGCAGCGTCAGCCGGGCGGGGTATTCCTCCCCCAGCACGCCGGTCAGGGCCATGATCTGCTTTTCAAACCAAATGCGGCTCCCTGCGCTCAATTTCCGAAGGTGTTTCTGGCAGAGGTTGTCCAGCAGCGGAAAGATCGTCGCCGGAGTGGAGGCCGCCGAGTTGAAATACTTGTCTTTGATCGTCGTGTTGACGCCGGGGTTGGCCGCTTCCTGCACCGCTTCGAAAACGGAGAACAGTCTTCCCAGCGTGTAGGCCGGATTTGTGCTTGCTTCGTTCAGTGCCACCGTCAATACCTCCTTCGGGCAGCCGTCATTTGTGTTTTTCAAATAATACGCTTTGATGATCGCGGCCTTGCCGCGGCTGATATCCCGCTCCGAGCGGATGCGCAGCATGGTCTGCTCCAGCAGCGCCGCCGGGTAGAGCCCGCCGGTGAAGATCGCACGGGCGACCGCGCCGGCAAGGACCGGGCTGGCGCTTTTATCGCGCGAATTCGGATTGACCGTTTCCCGCAGCATGACCCACAGTGGGATCATCCTGTAGTTGTCGTACGCAGGCCGGACGATCTCCATGCGCTCATGGTGGGCGTTGACGTTCTTCATCAGGTTCCCGAAGGTATCCCGATAGAAGAAGCGCACGGAGAGCCGCGCCGCATTCGGCGACAGGCCCAGGATATAGAAGGGCCGCGCCGGATCCAGCTTCCGTTCCGGAACCGGCTTTCCCTCCGCCAGCTTCCGGACGGCGTCCCGCAGATCGTCCTCACTGAGGTCGGCTTCCTCCTTGCCAAAAAGAGACGCGAAGGTCAGAGCCTGATACTGTTCTTCTCCGCCCTCGGCCCAGCAGACCACGGTGGTGTCTCCGATCTTCTGCACATTCTCCCGGTCGGCCAGCAGATGATTGAGCGCAGAAGTATAGGCAAAGGCTGCATATTTTCCCACGGGTGCGTTGTAGCTCTGTTCCTGGCCGTAGGAGCAGAAGGCCGGTGCATTGAAGGAAACGATGGCCGCGCCGCTGGATTGGGCGCCGTCCACGCCTTTGATAGAAGGGTGCACCGGCTCGATCACATCCTCCCGACCGGTGACAAGGCACTGCTGGAGTTCGCCTTCCGCCCGGTCATAGGCATTCTGCCACGCCCGACGGATCGGCTCATCCTCGTGAGCATATACGCCATTCACGCGGAAAACGAGATTGCCCCCTGCCAGGATCGCCTCGATATCCGATCGCAGCGCCGGGTGATTTCCCGTGTCCGCAGGCTGCCAATGATCGAAAAAATTCAGGACGCCCTCGGCTGCGGCGCTTTCGACCCCGTCCAAAAGAGCATGATGGAAGTCGCGGCAGGCTTCAAAGCATTTGACGCTCCGTTCCGGTTTTCCTTTGGCGTCGACGCCCAGCAGATAGCTGCTGTTGTCCCAAAGGAAATTCGGAGCAATACCGACCGTCCGCTTGACCGGGGCCGGAAGGGATATCCGCTGCGGCTGGGGCTTCTTGCCCTCGACCTCCTCCAGCAGCGGGATCACCTGTTCCAGTTTTCCTTCCTCATTGATGCAGAGCGCATAGTTCACCTTCTGCGTCGTCCAGCCGGGCCTTGCGATCTTGCCCTGCTTTACCAGGTCCTCATAGTATTGCGTCAGCGCTTGCAGGATCATCCCTTCACCCCCTCCCTGCGCGGATCGGGCGTCAGGATGACCCCATCCCGCATGACGGCGCGGAAAAAGATCGGTCGGATATCGGCGGGATCGCTGTAATCCATATCCAGCAGCATCCAGCCCAGGTCCTTCTCTCCTTTCAGTTCCTCCGGGCAGGGCGGCCGCTCTCCGCACGGTTGGAAATGGGCCGGAAACTCCCTTGTCCCGAAACAAGGCTGGTGATAGAACTGGCCCTTCTCGATGCGCCGCCGCGTCATTTCCTGAAACTTCCCGGCATTGTCGCCGGGGGCCGCCTTGTCCGTCAGCTCAAAATGGGCGTCGAGGATATAGCGTACATCCTTCAGGATCATGGCCGCGCGCTGCTGGATGCTGTCGGGTGTGGCAAGGAACAGTTCACCCGCGCCTTTTTCCATCACCGTCCGGACATTGCGGGCAGATATGACATCTTTGACCTCATTCCGCCGGATATTGGTGAAGCGGATGGGGCTGCAGACCTGGATCCGGTCGATCACCCAGCGCATCCCCGGATGCCAGAAGATCGCTTCGATCAGACCTCGGGCTGCGGAGGGCGTGATCACATCGTAGCTCACGCGTTCCACTTTCATCTCCGGTCTGGAGAAGCATGCGTAGTCGCCCCAGACCTCCAAAGATATCGACAAGCCGAATCACTCCTTTCTCTCGAAAATCAAATAAACAAACCGGCGCCTGTATCTTCGCTCAGGGAAAGACCCATTTCAGAGGTATACAGACTCGGGACCGTCAGTACCGCACTGTTCTCGCCCACAGATTCCAATGCCCCGCAGCTCATCAGCGTCTGAAAATGCTGCTCATAGACGCCGACAGCGAACTGTCCCAGCCTGCGGAACAGCTCGCGGGAGCGCTCGCCTGCCCGCAGGCGCTGAACGAGCGCCGCTCCTTCTCCCAGGGGAACGTATACGGTCTTTGTCTCGTCGTCGATCAGGCGGAACCGCTCCGCTGCCGTGCGGAAGGGCAGCGTCCGCCCCTGGACGCCTTCAACAAATGCGCTGACGACGCCGGCCTTATCCAGCGTTGCCGCCAGAGAACGATAAGCGCCGAAATAACGGGCGATCGTCTCCGGCGAAGCCGGGTCTGCTCCGCCCCGCAGGGCCTCCCTTGCCGCGCCGATGTTGACCTTCAGAAGCTCCGGCGTCGTGCTGACGCCCTCAAACACCGAAACGATGCTCTCCTCCGGCGGGCGTCTCCCCTCCCGGTTGCAGCGCCCCGCCGCCTGGAGGATCGAATCCAGGCCCGCCATTTCCCGATAGACCGCCGGGAAATCCACATCGACGCCCGCTTCGATCAGGGAGGTGGATATTACCCTGCAGGGCAGACCGTCACGGAGGCGGGCCCGGATCTCTTCCAGAACAGCACGGCGGTGGGCGGGAACCATCAGCGTCGACAGATGATAGCTGCCTTCCCGGGGCAGCTTCCCAAACACTCCCTGGGCGGACTTCCGGCTGTTGACGATGCAAAGGACCTGGGGCAGTGCGCTCAGTCTGCTCGCCAGCATATCGACGTCCACCGTGCCGATGTCTGTGAAGGTCACACGGCGGAAAGCGGAATACAGCGCGGCAGTATCCGGGCAAAGCTCCCTGGGCTTGTACTCCGGCGCAAATCGGGCAAACAGGTCGTTCAGGGACGGCTGCGTCGCCGTGCAGAGCACCGCAGTCGATCCGAAGGTCGTCACCAGGGCGCTGATCGCAGCGACGCAGGGGAGAAGGTGCGCCGACGGGAGCATCTGCGCCTCGTCGAAAATGACGACGCTGTTGGCGGCATTGTGGAGCTTGCGGCACTTCGACGGACGGTTCGCATACATGGATTCGAAGAACTGAACCGCTGTCGTCACGATGATCGGCGCATCCCAATTCTCCGTTGCCCTGACGTTTCGATACTGCCCGGCTTCCCCGCCCTCAGCGACCTCAAACAGCGCGCCGGAATGATGCTCCACTACGTTTCTTTCCCCGAAGACCTTACGGAAAACTGCCGCCGTCTGCTCGATGATGGAGGTATACGGGATCACATAGATCACACGATCCATGCCGTGCTTTACTGCGTGATTCAACGCAAACGCCATGGAGGCGACGGTCTTTCCGCCGCCGGTGGGAACGGTCAGCGTATAAAGCCCTTTTTCCAGGGCGCTTCCCTCGATGCAGGCGCGAAGTATTTCGCTTCGCTTCCCGTTCAGCTCATTCGACGGCTTCCACCACGGCGCGATGAACCGGTCTAGCTTCTCCGACAAGACGGAGAGCTCCTGACCCGGATCCCGCTGCACTGCGCCGCCGGACATAAAGCGCTCCGTATCCAGGTAATCGGCGTCCACCAGACAGGAGAACAGCATGCGGATGATGAAAGAATCCGTCAAAGCATCCACGCCATAGCCTTTCGGTGCGGAGGTCTTCGGCAATGCGGCAGGCAGCTCATAATCCGGGATCCGCTTCTCGAACGCCTTTCGAAGGCGGCCGAACAAGGTGGGATCGTCTGCCGTGTCGTTCCGGGCATTCCCGAAATCCGGCAGACCTCCGTGGTGTCCCGCCACACAGCAAGCCGCCCAGAACGCGTCCATTTTCGCACATTCAAGCGCGCCTGCCTCAGCATGGTCGACGATATGACCGCCCATGAGGCGCTGCTGAAACGGCGCTGAGCATTTCCCCGTATCATGTACAAGACCGATGATCCTGCCCTGCTCTTCCATGCCGAAGGCCTTTGCAAACCGGGCGCTGAACTCCGCCGTGCCGAGCTCATGCTCCGTCACGCTCTGTTTTCTGCTTCCGTCTTCCGAGATATGCGCCAGATAGATATCCTCCACTTTCACCCCTCCCATTGGCCCATCTGTTGTCAGACCGTATTCTTTTTCTTCATTATATAAAATATCAGCGCGATTGTCCAATAAAACGGACGCTTGTTGAGGTCATTCGCATTTTGACCATATTCCGGCAATTTAGGCAATACCGCATAATTCGTGGCACGCATCTTGCTTGCATAATGTTCCGTCATATTGCCCGAAAATCTTGGCCAATACAGGAAGTATTCCCCGCGATTTTCAGACAATCTGACGAAAATTCTGACTGCGCAATCTGCGCACCAGGATTGTGCGGTATTGCCTTTGTTTCATTATACAGCTCTAATGCGTTCGTTTTCAATCCCCGCCGTTTTGCCGGGAAAACCCGTGCAGCGGCGGCGGGTTTGTGGTATGATAAGGGAAAAGAACCATTATGAGACAGGGAGGGAGCGGCATGACCGTCGTTGAGAATCCGAACATGAAGACCATCCGGGACAAAAAGCTGGTGGTGGGGGCCGACTTCGCGGGCTACGCCCTGAAAGAGGCCGTCTGCGCCCATCTCCGGGCCAGGGGCTGGGAGATCGAGGACCTGGGGGTGAAAAGCGAGCAGGACAACGATCCGGAAAACATGTTCCACCGGGTGGGCCTGCGGGTGGGCGCGAAGATCGCCGAGGGGGAATACGAGCGGGCCCTGATCTTCTGCGGCACCGGCATGGGCATCCACATCGCCGCCAGCAAATGCCCCCATGTCCACGCGGCGGTGGTGGAATCCGTGCCCGCCGGGCTGCGCTGCATCACCGGCAACAACTGCAACGTGCTGGCCATGGGCGGCTTCTATGTCTCCCCCCAGATGGGCATCGAGATCGCGGAGGCCTTTCTCTCCAACGACCTGGGCTCCGGCTACGAGTGGTGGCCGAATTTCTATGAGTACCACAAGCTGGCTGTGGAGGAGCTGGAGGCCTTCGACTACGGGGAATTTAAGGCGAACGGCTTCAGGCTCAAGCACCTCTACGAGGTGGAGCTGCCGGACATGATGAACAGCCATAACCCGGCGTTCAAGGCATAAGGAGGCGGAGCCATGCCCATCCTTGCAGCCTTCATGGTGCCCCATCCGCCCCTGATCGTGCCCCAGGTGGGCCGGGGCGGTGAAAAAGAGATCGAAGAGACCCGCGCAGCCTATGAGCAGGCCGCGCGGGAGATCGCGGCGCTGAGGCCGGATACCGTCATCATCTCCAGCCCCCACGCCGTCATGTATGCCGACTGGTTCCACATCTCCCCCGGCAAAAGGGCTCAGGGCTCCTTTGCCTCCTTCCGTGCCCCGGAGGTCCGCTTCCGGGAGGAATACGACGCCGAGCTGGCGGAGACCGTGGAGAAGCTGGCTGCGGAGAGAAATTTCCCTGCCGGGACCCTGGGGGAAAAGGACAAGGCCCTGGACCACGGGGTCATGGTGCCCCTCTGGTTCGTCCGGCAGTTCTGGCAGGACTATAAGCTCCTGCGCATCGGCCTCAGCGGCCTGTCCCTGATGGATCATTATGCCCTGGGGCAGTTCGTGAGTCTGGCGGTGCAAAGGCTTGGACGGCGGGCGGTGTGGATCGCCAGCGGGGACCTGAGCCACAAGCTGCAGCCCCATGGTCCCTACGGCTTCGCCCCGGAGGGACCGGAATACGACCGGAGGATCATGGACGTTTGCTCCCGGGCCGCCTTCGGGGAGCTGTTCGACTTCGACGAAGCCTTCTGCGAAAAGGCGGCGGAATGCGGCCACCGCTCCTTCGTGATGATGGCGGGGGCCTTCGACGGGCAGCGCGTCCGGGCGCGGCAGCTGAGCCACCAGGACGTCACCGGCGTGGGCTACGGCGTCTGCACCTTCTACCCCGCGGGGGAAGACCCGGAGCAGCGCTTCCTGGAGGCGTACCTTGCAAAGCAGGCTGCCCAGGCGGAGGCAAAACGCAGCGCCCAAGACCCCTGGGTACAGCTGGCGCGGGCCGGTGTGGAGGCCTGGGTGCGCAAAGGGATGACGCTCCCTCTGCCGAAAGGGCTGCCGGCGGAGCTGACCGGGACCCGGGCAGGGGCCTTCGTCTCCATCCACAAGCAGGGGCGGCTCCGGGGCTGCATCGGCACCATCGGCCCCACCTGCGCCTGTCTGGGAGAGGAGATCATCCAAAACGCCGTCAGCGCCGCCAGCCGGGACCCCCGCTTCGAGCCCATCCGCCCGGAGGAGCTGGATCTGCTGGAGATCAGCGTGGATGTGCTGGGGGCCCCGGAGGACATCGCCTCCGAGGCGGAGCTGGACGTGAAGCGCTACGGGGTGATCGTCACCCGGGGGGCCCGGCGGGGCCTGCTGCTGCCGGACCTGGAGGGAGTGGACACCCCTGCCGAGCAGGTGGCCATCGCCCGGCAGAAGGCCGGGATCGGCCCCGACGAGCCTGTGAAGCTCCAGCGCTTCCAGGTCGTCCGGCATTACTGAAAGGTCGGAGAAATGGCGAAATGCATAGTTTGCTTCCGGCACTGCGAGATCCCCGAGGGGGGCAGAGGCTTCTGCGGCGCGAGGGGCTGCCGGGAGGGGCGGGTCGTGCCTCTGAATTACGGGCGCCTCACCGCTCTGGCCCTGGACCCCATCGAGAAGAAGCCCCTCATGCGCTTCCATCCCGGCAGCAGGGTCCTGTCCCTGGGGAGCTTCGGCTGCAACCTCCGCTGCCCCTTCTGCCAGAATCACGAGATCAGCTGGTCGGAGGAGGCCATGGCCTTCGGTGAGCGGGCAAGGCTTTTCACGCCGGAGGAGCTGACACAGGCTGCCCTGGACTGCCGGAACAGGGGAAACATCGGCCTGGCCTTTACCTACAACGAGCCCCTCATCGGCTGGGAATTCATCCGGGACACGGCGAAGCTCAGCCATGAGGCGGGGCTCAAAAACATCCTGGTCACCAACGGCACGGCGGAAACGCCGATCCTGGAGGCGCTGGGGCCCCACATCGACGCCATGAACATCGACCTCAAGGGCTTCACGGCGGCATATTACCGGAAGCTGGGAGGCGACCTGGACACGGTGAAGGCCTTCATTTCCCGGGCGGCGCAGCTCTGCCATGTAGAGCTGACCACCCTGATCGTGCCCGGGGAGAACGATTCCCCGGCGGAGATGCGCGCCCTCAGTTCCTGGGTCTCGGAGCTGCGGGACGAACAGGGGGCCCGGATCGGGGAGAGCATCCCCCTCCACGTCTCCCGCTTCTTCCCCCGCTTCCATATGACGGACCGGGGACCCACCCCGGTGAAGACCGTCTACGCCCTGGCGGAGGTCGCGAGAGAAAAGCTGAAGTACGTCTATACCGGCAACTGCTGAAAGAATACCGAAGTTAACATGTCAGGCTGCTTATAGCAGCACTTATTAACGGAGGTACTATTTATGGAAATCTGGGAAGCGTTCAAAAAAGCACATTATGGGAAAAACGCAGTGTTGCAGAGTGAGTGGGGAACGATCTGCTTTAGCCCCGATAGTCTGAGTGAGGTTGAAGACGGAGATCGAATCACCTATGATGAGTATCTGGATATACAACTGCAATCAGCAAAGAATGTCAGACACTATTTCGAGCGTTGTTATTATTCGGTTCCTCTCGGCTTCCGCGGACAAATTGAGAGACACACGAAGAACAAGGTATGTTTCAAAAGAATCTATGTTGAAGGGATGTATTTCGATGGAACCTGCTTCAGCGGCAAGGAAGACCATGTATGGATGGATCTGAAGGATTTTGAAAACTGCCAGGTAGGAGATTCAGTTTCGTTTTTTGCAGAGGTATATCGATATTTGAAGACCGGCAATGGAAAGGCCATCGATTTCGGATTGAGGAATCCGAAGGAAATCAAAAGGATCCCGGAATACGAGCTTCCTTCTGACAAGGAACTTATGGAGCAAGACATAGAATCAATCGTCTGTGAAACCTGTTATCTGAACGAGTATTGTACACCATCGTATTGCATTTTACGGAAGCTCAAAAAGGCACGGACAAGGGAGTTGCTAAATCTTATGGAATCCCATATTGAATGACGGGGAGTTCGTCATGGAAAGAAAAAGACATAATCTTCTGATTCCCATCTTATCTGTCATTGTCATTATTCTGGTCATACTTTGCTTTGTGCTCTTATGGGGAAAAACCAAGGCCGAGAAAGCATCCGCTGAATTCAAGGTAGCTTATGACGAACTGGTGGAAAAGAACAACGAAACAATCCAGACTGCGGAAGAATACAGATTATCCGCAGAAGAATACAGACGATCCTATGAGCACTTGGTCGAAGAGAATCAAAGGGCGGAAGAAGAAAAAAGGAACTCCGCACAGTTGGCAGAGGACTACCAAAACCGCTACAACCAATTGGTCGGAGACATTCTTGACGATGCCGCTCTGACTGAAAGGATGGGCAATCTCATTATCAACGTGTGGCATAATGCCATTTGGAAGAATCGGGATGAGAAAACCGATAAGTATACAATCCTTGGCGGCAGTTTTGTTACGGATTTCAATGATGCATTGTGGAATCTATTCAATGATGAGGACTTCAGTGAGAATATCTCTACCCTGACATTTCATCAGTTCCTTGTCAGAAATGCGATGAAAGAGATGCTGGCACCTCCCGATGGATTTGAAAAAGCGTACAGTGCTCTCGAAAGCCTGTATATTTCCTATCTTTCGTTTACTGACATCGTTATAAACTGCAAAGGAAGCCTTGAGTCTTTTTCCAAAGACTTTTCAGATGCGGACAAGGATTTCATGCAGCAATACCAAATTGCAGAACTATTTGTGGAGTATAGTTGAACGGAACAAAGCATACAACGTGATTGCCGATTCCATATGTGGGAACAGTTCAGACAAAACCAGCTAGTCACAAAAGGAGGCGCGCCATGAGAAAGCTGCTGATCGTCATCGATATGCAGAAGGATTTCATCGACGGGGCCCTGGGGACGCCGGAGGCGGCGGCCATCGTGCCGAGGGTGCGGGAAAAGATGCTCGCCTACCCTGCCGAGGATATCTACGCCACCATGGACACCCACGGAGAGGACTACCTCTCCACCCAGGAGGGGCGGCTGCTCCCCGTCACCCACTGCGTCCGGGGCACGGAGGGCTGGACCTTGGACCCGACCCTGGCTCCGCTGGTGAAGGAAGACCACATCTTTGAAAAGCCCTGCTTCGGCAGCGTTCGTCTGGCGGAGGCAATCGCCGCCCTGCCGGAGGTGGAGGAGATCGAGCTAATCGGTCTCTGCACGGACATCTGCGTGGTCTCCAACGCCCTGCTGCTGAAGGCCTATCTCCCGGAAACGAAGATCAGAGTGGACGCCGCCTGCTGCGCCGGGGTCACCCCGGAGAAGCACCTGGCCGCTCTGGAGACCCTCCGCTCCTGCCAGGTGGCGGTGGAGTGAGGGGGTGCGCTGCAAAAGCAGCGCGCCAATGAATTGCGCCTTGTGAATTGCCGCAGCGCGGCATGATTTGATCTGCGATCATGAATTGCCCTGCGGGGCATCAAGGCGCAATTCCATTCATGCGCATAGCGCAAATCATGGAGCGAAGCAAAAAATCATGACGGCTTTGGCCGTCGATTCATTCCTCCGGATCCCTCATACTGCATTTGCAGCAACCCCTCCCCTGATATGAGGGAAAGGCTGCGTACAAAACAAAGACTCCCTGCGGCCTGAGCCGCAGGGAGCCTCAAGCTGTCGACAAAGTGTCGACAGCTTGAGAAGCAAAATCAGAATGGTATTCTGATTTTGCAAGGATATAACGTGAA
>JAEEGL012761897.1_pt1 | contig 13573 bp, 13 predicted proteins | sample 9134231 | NCBI WGS metagenome assembly JAEEGL01 (sample SAMN16246548, study PRJNA631951) | gut metagenome | biome: gut microbiome; feature: rumen; material: fiber-attached | host: Bos | place: Iran: Karaj | collected 2018-10
GGACCACCAGTACATTCAACACCGTCTGTATCACCATATTCTGGGTGACCTGGACACTTAGAACCAACCTGACGGAAGTTCTTAATATCGTCCATACTTACTTTGTATCCTGCAAGGTGCAAAATACTGTAAAGAAGCATAGAACCATGACCTGCTGAAAGTACAAAACGGTCACGATCAACCCATTTTGAATTAGCAGGATTGTGCTTCATAATTTCGCCGTAAAGAACTGCAGCTGCTTCTGCTGCTCCAAGTGGAAGTCCAGGATGTCCTGAATTTGCCTTCTGAATAGCGTCCATTGACAAGCTGCGAATTGAAAGTGCAACTGCCTCAACACCTTTTTTGTCCATAAAAAAATACCTCTTGTTATTTTATGCTAATTCTTTGATAAGAGCAGAAAGAGTAGCTTCATCAGCCTGATCTTCCAAAGCTTTTCTGAATTTTGCGCTTCTGAAAAGTCCTGCCAAAGTAGAAAGAATTTTCAAATGAATTTGAGAATTATGAGTAAGCAGAACGAACATAACAAAAACATTACGTTCATCTGGAGCTTTCATATCAATTGGTTTTTTAAGATATACAACACATATTCTCTGATCTTTTTCATTCTTCATGATTGGAGCACGAGCGTGTGGCAAAGCAATTCCATTACCTACCGCAGTGCTAAGAACCTGTTCACGAGCACATAATGCATTATACACCTGGTCTGAGGTCATTCCATCGGGTAAATCTATCATTTTGCTTAATTTAGAATACACTTCCTGAGGAGTATTTCCTTCAACATTCTTAAAAATACCGCCACGATGAATAAGCTGGGTGATATCAACTTCGTTTTCCATAACTTCTCCTAAAACTTTATCTTATCCTTAATCTTTTTTGACTATTTCAAAACCCTTGTATTTATTTGTTTTCAATACTGACTTCAAAGCCCCCTGAATTTCTTCAAATGTCTCTTCCATCCCGTTTAAGGAAAGTTCAACATCATTTACAGGGAAACTTTCTCTAAGAACTTTAATTTCGATTTCTTCCAGCATGTTTACAATATGCCCAAACAACTGTGACAAAATGACCAGTTCATGCTGTGGAAATTCAGCTACATCAATTCCAGAACTGCCAATATTAAAGAACAAAAAATTTACCTTGGTAAATAAATCAAGCATACGCTTTCTGGTTTCTGCAACTAAGTAATCAGAAAAACGATTGTACTTTTCTCTAAGTATACCATTCCGTTTTTCTATATTCAATAATACTAATTTGCGTTCAGATTCTGTCATATCCAAAAGCTGGGGAAAAAGCTCTGTAATTAAATCTTCCAGATCTTTAGTCTTACCAGTTTTTGTTTCTTCATAAATATTATTTTCAAGATAAGCATCAATTACATTAGGACTAAGTGTAAAAGCAATTTCAGAAAGAATAAAATCTACAGGAGAAATAAAAGCATTCCATTTTCCATACAAAGGAATTTCTTCATTTTTCCTCCAGATTCTGGTCTCTACACCATAAGATTCAAATCCTAGTTTCGTACTATGAGCAAAGAATTCTTCTATCGATCCACAATTTCTTGTACAGAGTTCTTCCTGATTCTCCAGAATTAAGAGGGACAACTGCTCATCTATTGATTTAGAAGGCCCATGTCTTTCGATACTCTGAAGCATTTTTTCTTCAAATTTTGAATACCACTCTTCTCTTTCTATAGCTTCTTCTGAAACCACATGGGATTTAAAATTTGATTTTAAGAGTTTCATCTCTACAACAGAAGATTCCCAGTCCACCACCCTGCAGAGAATTCTATCCCCATAAGTGATTTTTTCTCCACCTGTTATTTTTTTTAAGGGCCAGGCAGTCAAAGTAATTTCTGTTGGAACTGAATACTGAACTGAAGCTAAAGTATAAGTTTTATTAGCCTTATCATTGTAGATATAAGGAATTGAATATCCTTCACCAAAAAGTGCAAAAGTGTCCAGGGCAAGATTCATTGAAAAAGTCACACTTTCTGAATCTATAGAATCTTTACCAGTGGTGGTAATTGTAATATTATCTGGTGATATTTCTGGATTTGTAAAAGGCATAGTACGATGCCCGATAATGATATAACCTTTTTCTATTTCTTCTTTACTTGGCTTAAAACTGAACCAGCGGCCGGTAAAAACACCAGCCCTTGTAATATACTCTTCATTTACAAGAGGAAAAACATATTCTGAGGAGCGTAAAACTTCTAAGGCTTCAGCTTTTGTTATTTTTACCCCTCTGCTTCTTATATATTTATAAAAATCTGTGAGAGTAAAAAGATCTTCATTAACTCTTAAATAAGCAATGATTTCATTCGAACGATTAAAATCCACACACTTATTCTAATAGAATTGAGAAAAACTGTAAATTACTGTTAATTCCTAAAAAAAATTATTATAATTTCAGAATGAAACTTACATTTTTAGGAACAGGAACAAGTCACGGAATCCCGGTAATTGCATGCGATTGCCAGGTCTGCCACTCTAAAGATCCACACGACAAAAGATACAGAAGTTCAGTTTATATTGAAACCTCTGACAAAAAATATATCCAGATTGATGTAGGACCTGAATTCCGCCTGCAGGCAATTGAAAATAATATAAAAAAGATTGATGCAGTTCTTATGACCCACGGACATGCCGATCACCTTTTTGGACTGGATGATCTTAGAATTTTCAGTTGTGATTCCTTCTGCATCCCTAAAGATCCAAAAAGCCGAAAAATTGTAGAAGCACCACCCCTGCAGCTTTTTACAAATAAAACCTGCATTTCTGACATAAGTAAACGTTTTGACTATATCTTTACACATCCAATCGAAGGTGGTGGACATGCAAAGATTGAACTTAAAGAGGCAAAAGAAGCTTTTTATATTGGACAAACAAAAATCACCCCAATTCCTATGATGCATGGACATCTTGAAACTACAGGCTGGCTATTAACAGAAAAAAAGGATGATGGAAGTCTCGTATCAATAGCATATCTTACAGATTGTAACTACATAAGTGATGAATCAATTGAACTTATAAAGAAGAACTGCGGGCACTTAAAACACCTGATTATTGACGGATTAAGAATAAAAGAACATTCTACTCACTTTAATTTTTTACAGGCTCTTGAAGCAGCGTCGAAAATTGGTGGAGAAAATATCTGGGTAACACACGTGACCCACAATGAATCTCACAAACAGATTACAGAATATTTACAGGAACACAGAAAAGATTTTTCCGGCTTAAGCAAAACAGAAAGTATTCTTCCTGCCTACGACAGACTGGTTATAAATACTTAAAAATAGATTTTACTGTTAAAAAAAATAACCCCGAGACAAAATCTCGGGGTTTTTAGTTCTAGTAGAAAACTTAGTTCTTAGCTTCAGTTGTCTTTGGAACTCTAACTTTCTTGTCAACAAATCCACGGCTAAGACAGTTTGAACATACTTTAAGTGTTCTTACTTCTCCGTTAGGAAGAGTAGCTTTCACACTGTGAAGATTTGGTCTCCAAGTTCTGCGTGTATGGTTATAAGATTTACTTACTTTATTTCCAGACATAACGCCTTTTCCACAAACATCACACATTCTAGACATTTTCTTTATCCTTCCTTATATAAAACAGTTTTCCCACACAATATACGATAGTTTAGAAAGCATATAAAAAATACCAAAAAAAGTCAATCTATGAAACTTGAATTTCCTTAAAATCACTTTCCATAAGTATTTTCAATATCCCTGATCTGATCTCGAAGGGCCGCAGCCTGTTCATATTCCATTCTCTCTGCACAGGCAGACATTTCTTCTGTAAGCCTTTTAATAAGTTTTTTACGGTCTGAAGCCTTAAACAGATTTGCACCTTTTTTAAGTACTTCAAGATCAATTGCCGCTGTATCCTGAGCTTCTTCCTTCTGGTGTTCAAGAATATCTGAAATTGCCTTTTTAACAGTTGTAGGAGTAATTCCATGTTCTTTATTATAAGCTTCCTGAACTTCCCTTCTGTGTTTTGTTTCTTTTATGGCAGCTTCCATGGCAGGCGACATATGATCTGCATACATAACCACACGTCCTTCTGCATTTCGGGCTGCACGTCCAATAATCTGAATTAAAGATGTTTCTGAACGAAGAAAGCCAATTTTATCTGCATCAAGAAGAGCAATAAAACTTACTTCCGGCAAATCGATACCTTCTCGCAAAAGGTTAATTCCAATAAGAACATCAATTTCACCAGTTCGTAAAGATTTTAAAATTTCAACACGTTCAAAAGTATCAATTTCAGAATGGATATATTTAACTTTCAGCTTAAGTTCCGTCAAATAATCTGTAAGATCTTCCGCCATCTTTTTAGTTAAAGTCAAAATAAGACTGCGTTCATTTTTTTCAATTCTGTCTTTAACTTCTTTGTAAATATCTTCCATCTGACCTTCGCTTGGTCTAACTTCAACAATAGGATCAAGCAAGCCGGTTGGTCTGATTATCTGCTCAACAACCTGGGTGCTCTGTTTAACTTCTTCAGGACGAGGTGTTGCAGTTACATAGATAATCTGATTCATTTTGGCATCAAATTCTGCTTTTTTAAGAGGCCTGTTATCAAATGCCGATGGCAGACGGAATCCAAAGTTTATAAGATTTTGCTTGCGGCTTCTGTCTCCTTCATACATGGCACCAATCTGAGGGACTGTAACATGAGCTTCATCAATAAGGCATAAAAAATCATCAGGGAAATAATGAAGCAAAGTGGCAGGAGGTTCTCCCCTTGAACGCCCCGAAATTGGTCCTGAATAATTTTCAATCCCCGGACAAGTCCCCATTTCCTTGAGCATTTCTATATCATAAGTTGTACGGGTTTTTAAGCGGTCCGCTTCTATGATTTTTCCTTCACGCTGAAATTCTTCCACCCGCTCTTCCATTTCTTTTTGAATGCGGTCACAGGCAGAAATCAAGGTATCACGGGGAACAACAAAGTGTTTTGCAGGATAAAATACCGTTTCATCCAGTTCGCCTGTGACATTTCTGTTCATAACATCAAAGCGGCAGATTTTTACAACTTCATCCCAGTCTAATTCAATTCTATAAGCTTCATCAGTTTCCATGTATGGTGGAAAAACTTCGATTACATCACCCTTTATGCGGAAATTTCCACGCTCAAGAACATCATCATTACGAGAATACTGAAGTGAAATTAACTGATCTGCAAATTTTTTGGTATCAAGAGTCTGTCCATTTTCTACATGAACACGCATTCCCTTGTAAACATCAGGCATACCAAGACCATAAATACAGCTGACTGTTGCAACTACAATTACATCACGACGCTCCATAAGGCTGTAGGTGGCCTTGAGTCGCAGCTGGTCAATTTCCTTGTTTATATCACAATCTTTTTCGATGTACAAATCCCGGGCTGCGACATATGCTTCCGGCTGATAATAATCATAATATGAAACAAAATATTCTACGGCGTTATTTGGAAAAAACTGCTTAAATTCACGGTAAAGCTGGGCAGACAAGGTTTTATTATGACTGATGATTAAAGTAGGACGCTGAACCTTTTCGATAATTTTTGCCATTGTGAAAGTTTTTCCAGAACCGGTAACACCTTTTAAAGTCTGAAACCGGTCTCCCCTGAGAAATCCTTCACTTAATTTTTCGATTGCCTGTCCCTGATCCCCGCTTGGTTCATAAGGAGAAACTACTTCAAATTTTCTCATTCAATTATTCGCTTAATGTTAGTTTTACTGTTATATCTTTTCTGTTTCTATGAACAACTACTGTAATTACATCTCCAGGCTTTTTTGATTCCAGAGCGGAATAATAATCTGCAATTGAAGTGATTTTAATATCATCAATTTTTGTAATTACATCACCACCAACATAAATTATATCCCGGCGAGAACCATAATAAGCTGCTTCTGTACCGCCCTTTATTCCAGCCTTTTCTGCATTTCCATTTTTTTCTACCTCAGAAATAAGAACCCCTTCTGAAATATCAAGACCTACATACTGGGCAATTCTTCTGCTTAACTGAACGATTGTTGCATCAATCTGACCACGCTGAACTTTTCCGTACTTCAATAAATCGCCGACAACACGAATGGCAGTTTCGGAAGGAACGGCAAATCCAACTCCAGCAGAACTTCCCGAACTAGACTTAATCATTGTATTAATTCCAATCATTCGTCCATTTGAATCAAGAAGAGGACCGCCTGAATTACCTGGATTGATTGCGGCATCAGTTTGAACCATATTTCTGATTATGCGGTTGTTCGAATTCTGAATTGGACGACCTAAACCAGAAACAATACCAGTTGTCATTGTTCTTTCCAAACCGAAAGGGTTTCCAATCGCAATAACCTTCTGTCCAACTTTTAAAGATTTAGAATCACCAAAAGAAATTGTCTTTAGTTCCATTCCTTCCGGTGGTGTAAATTTTATTACTGCAAGATCACTGTCTAAATCCTGTCCTACAACTTCTGCTTCATACTGAGTTCCATCAAAAAGTGAAACATAAATTTTTGTTGCATCCTGAATTACATGAACATTGGTGAGAATATATCCTCTTTTATCAATGATAGAACCTGAACCTGAACCACCATCCTGAACATATGGCTCAAGAAACCAGTCATAGGCAACAACTTTTGTATTAATGTTAACAACAGCTTCGTTACAAAGATCATAAACACTAATATTCTGATTTTCATCCTGGGTAAAAACTGTATTTGAAACAGGCATAGTAAAATCAGAAAGCGAATTTTCAGACTGTACTGCTTCAAAAGTTTCCTCCTGATTAGTTACAGAAGGATTTTCCAAAGCGATGTTTTCTGCTTCTGAAGAAGAGTTAGATTTATTTGTTTTTCTACCCAAAGAAAAAAAGATAGATGCACTTAAAACAACTGCAAGCAAAACAGAGAAAGATGTAATTTTGAATAATTGAGAACGTGAATAAAGTTTCATACGTATAATTTAATAAAACACAAGGAATTAAACAACAAAAAAAATTCCCTACTGTGACTCTAAAATTACTTTATAAGTTAAAGAATAGCCTGCTTTTGCACTTATATAATAGATTTGATTTTTACAGCCATTTTTACGAACTTCAAGAATATAATCGGAAGGAAGAAGATCTTTTACTGTAAGTCTGGTTTTCCCCTGATAAACCCGGTTCAAATAAACGCTTGCCGATGGCAAATTACATTCAATCACCAGATTTGCACGATTTTCACCACCGGACAGTTCCTTTTTGGAAACTGCTTCAAGAAAAATGATTTCCTGAGGGATATCCTGTGATTTTTCCTGAGGAATAACTTCTTCTGTTTCCGCAGATTCCTCCTGAACCTGAGCAAAAAGGCCTGTAAATTCTGATAATAGGAAAACTGCAAAAATCAGGAAAATTTTCTTCATAACAACATTCTATTCTACTCATCTTCCGAAAACAAGACATGATTCTCCAGAAAGCTGAAATAATTTTCGCAGTCTATTATTACATGATCCAGCAGTTCAATCCCAATTATTCGGGAGGCCTGAAGCAGAATTCTGGTAGTTTCTACATCTTCATCGGAAGGCTTACAATTCCCTGAAGGATGATTATGACAGACAATTATTGCCGCAGCATTTTCTTTTATTGCCTGACAAAAAACCTCGCGGGGGTGAATAAGGGTCCGGTTCAAAGTTCCGACAGAGACACAATGAATCTGGATAATCTCATGTCCACCATTTAAAGTAATCACCAGAAAATGTTCCTTCTGACTGACGGCGTAATTTCTCACAAAAGGAATTACATCCTGGGGAGTACGTATAGGAGCTTTAAGATGATTGTTACGCCGTCTACCTAATTCAATCGCAGCAGCCACCGCCAAAGCTTTTCCTTCACCAACCCCCTTAATTTTCTGTAAGTTTTCTATTATTTCACCATCATCAGACTGATCCAGCGTCTCGACAATTCTATTCGCAAGAATCTCCACCGGCACGTCCTTTGAACCTGACCCCAAAATTAACATTACAAGTTCTTCATCAAATGGAAAGGTAATTCCATGTTCCAGAGTTTTTTCCCTTACATCTGGCTTACAAAATGATAAATTTTTCATCATATATATAATTTCCAAGAAAGACGAAAAAAGGAAATCAAAATAAAAAATTCTTTCAATTTTTTGTATTTTATGTCTTTTCTAAAGTAGATTTTTTTTACTCCGATTATTTTTATATGAAAAAAAATTCTTCTATCAAATTTTCAGTTCTCATTTTTATTTGTCTGACTATCATCAGTCTTTTTTCCTGTAAATCTTTACCTGGCAGAAAACACAGAAATATTTCAAGAAAGATATTGGATTTAGGAGTTCTGACCCCAAATGAACTTGCTGATTTTTTTATTCTGAATAATCCAGAAACAGATTATGATTATATTCTCCAATTCGCCTCTTATTATGTTGATGAAGCCCTTGCAGAAGGAATTAATTCTGACCTTGCATTCGCACAAATGTGCCTCGAAACAGGCTTTCTGAAATTTGGTGGATTAGTTCAGGAAGATTTTCATAATTATTGTGGACTTGGGGCTATGGATGCAGAACACCCTGGCGAAAAATTTGAAAACGAACAGATGGGTATAAGAGCTCATATCCAGCACCTACAGGCCTACGCCACCAGAGAAGATGTAATTTTAAATAATGAATTGATTGACCCAAGGTATAACTGGGTTCATAAGTCTAAATTTGTTCAGGATATATGGGGATTAGCCGGAACCTGGGCAACTGACCCAGATTACGGCCACAAAATAAATGCTATTTTAGAAAGAATGGAAACTATTTAATAGTACTTCCAATGTAAGGCTTATCATTTAAGATTGCTTCAATATTTGGAATATTTTTTCCACCAGCGCAAATAACTGTCATTCCATTTTCATCAGCTTTTTTAGAAGCAATAGGATCAAAAGGACAGTTCTTTCCAGGTGTCCATTCATCTCCAACAATTTTGCGGAAATCTGCCCAGGAAATTTCATCAATTGGTTTTGCATCAGGATTTTTTCTTGGGTCATCTGTATAAACCTTTTCAATGTTAGAAAGATTTACAATTGTTTTTGCACCAAATTTTTCGCCAAGATAAACGGCATCTGTATCTGTAGAAAAGCCTGGTTTCCATCCAGAAGCAATTAATACCTGTCCGTCGAACTTTACATCTTCTGCAGTAGGATTGTAAACAACATCATTTTTACAATAATCACCAAAAGAGGCTTTTAAAAGCTGTGCATTGATACGAGTTGCCATAATTCCAATCCAGTCAGCAGCATTTGCATCAAAAGAAGAACCAGTTTTTTCACAAACTTCTTTATATCCATTCTGATAAACACGTGCTGGAGCTCCACCTCCTGCTACAAGAATCAAACGGCGTGATTTATCTGCATCGAGCCAGGCTGTACACATTTTGATAAATTTTCCAAGAAAATCTGTATCTGGTTTATCAGGTACAATAATTGATCCACCTACACTTAAAACTTTTGTTGTCATAAAAATCCTCCAAAATTAGTAAACACCCTTTATAACTGGTATTCCCCAATAACTGCTATATTTTACAGTATTCTCATTTGCTTCTTCCCAGATAGACTGAAGGGCAAAACTTCTTGGGTGCTGAACAATTTTACTGTTAGCACTTACAGGTTTTAACTGACTCCATCCTCGTGAAAAAGTTATATGATGAGAATCTAAATTTCCAAAATAATACTCTACAGAATCACTGATTCCACTATCCAGCCACTGTTTGAATGTTAATCCATCACCCAAAGCAGGGTCAACCGGAACCCAGCCTACTTTACTAATATAAATTTCACACCACCAGTGGGCCTGGGTCGAAAGATCTGAACCAATAAGAACACCACAGTCAGTTAATGCCGGAATTTCTGCTGCACGGGCAAGGGCTGTAAAAATAACCGCATAATCATATGCATCACCTTTGAATTTTTTAAGCAAATCGAGCGGGTCGGCATCATTTTTTCTAAGCTCTTTTGTTATTTCAAAATTGTTCAGCATATAATCATAAATAAGACGGGCTTTTTTGTAAGCATTTGTTTCTCTACCAATAATTTTTTTGCACAAATCTGTAATTTCGCTGTTTTCAGAAGGAATTAAATTATCTGGCCTTAAAGCCTTTGAAAGAAGATTTTTATTTGTATCCTTATAGTTTCCAATTTTTGCTGCATTTACGTTTGTATTAACTTCATAAACCGGCAGAACGAAAGTCTGATTAAAAACAGTTTTCTGGCTATTATTACGATTTACCGAAAGCTGGTGGATTAAAACATTCTGATAATTTTCCAGAACTGGAGCTGGTGTTACTTCAGTAATTTCTACATCAGGCTGAGAACAGGTTGTAAATGGAATTGGACAACGCAAAGTGATTGTAGACACGTCTTTTGTAACTATATCAGCTATATCAGCAGAATACTGAACAAGATAAATCTTTTTATTTACGAAAGATTTCTTTCCGGCATCATTGTTGATTGTAATATTTTTTCCAACAGATTTTTCCTTACCTGTATCAACCACCACAAGCCCGGTACAAGCACCATCAGGAACCCGCACTTTAATTTCTGTATTTGACCAGGAAATATAATCAAACTCATCTTCATTTCCAGAAATCATGTTTTCTGTAAGCAGAACGATATTTTTATATTCCGATTCAGCAATCTTATTGTTGTAATCAATTGTGAACAAAACTTTTGACTGATTTTTTGCATCACCAAAATTGTTTCCCTGTATAACCAGTTCATCCCCAACATTCAGTTTTTCAGAAGAAAGATAAGTGATTACAGGACGACTTACCTGTTGAACAGCTGGAACCGGAACAGGAATATCAACCTCATTTGCAAAAAGTGCTGGTTTTGATCTCAGATTTTTTGTTCCAACAATTACAAGTCCATCCTGAATATTGGCAGGAAGTACAAGTTTGATTGAAGTGTCTGACCAGGAAATGTAAGAACTGGCAGTAAGTTTTGCTCCGGCAATTTCAACGTAACTCATATCACGCACATTACCAAAATTCTTACCGGTGATTAAAACAACATCTCCTGGAGAACCAACTGGAGGATTTATAGATTCAATTTCAGGAACAGGTTTATTCTTATTGCTTATAAAATATATTAATGAAAAAACTAAAATGATAATTAAAAAGATGATACCTGCTCTTAAAAGAGGGTATCGTCTGATTGAGTAATTAATTTTTCCAGATGAATTCACTAAAATTTACCTGATATTACGCCCATTGGTACGTTAATTTCTGTAACTACAGGAATTTCGCCTACTCCAGGGACACTAATCCTTATAGAGATTGTCTCATCCTCAAGAGCTGGTCGTAATACATCAACATCTTTAACATTTTTTGCAAGAGTTGATCCGTTTTCGATACCTGCTTCAGGATGAATGACTGTATCTAATATATTACCCGAAACAAGCACACTTCTTCCACTATTTAATGAAACATTATTGGCAGAAAGTACATTCGATGGTGAAGGAATTGATGTATTTGATGGAGAAACAGCCAGTGACTGAACATCAGAAGCTTTGGTATTAAAACGAACAGGAATGATAAGGGCAAAAACCGCTGCTGCAGCTGCCGCAGTTAATCCATATTTGAATGAAACATTTACAGGTTTCTTTGATTTTTCTACATTATTTTTATAGGCCATCTTTATTTGAAGGCGTTCGTAACTTTTATCAAGGAAAGAATCATCAAGTTTTAATGAATCAGAATCTGCTTTAAGTGCAGAATGAACAAGTTTTAACTCATTCAGTTCCTTCTGACATTTTGGACAGTTTTTTACGTGTTCTTCATACTGAACTTTGTAGTTTTCAGGCAATTCGTTATCTAAATAAATAGAATGAATATCTTTACTCGGGCAAAAAGACATTTTCCTCTCCTATTATCTTAACAAGCTGCTCTCTTGCTCTGAAGATTCTGACTTTTACGTTTCCTTCTGTAATTCCTAAAACCTTACCGATTTCCTTATAGTTAAGATCTGCATACTCTCTTAACATAAGTACGTCCTGAAGATTTTTTGGCAGTTTCTTCAAAGCTTCTCTAGCTTTATTAATAGTTTCCTGTTTTAATAAATCAGTTTCTCCAGAATCTGATTTCCTGTGATCCTCATAAAGAACTTTTTCGTAAGCTTTACGCTCGCGGTCCTTTCTCTTGATGTAATTTAATGAAGCATTCTTTACAACTCTTATAAGCCAGTATTTCGCATCATTAATTGACGGAAACACAAGACCTTTTTCATTAGCCTTAATTAAGGAATCATGAGCCAGGTCTTCTGCAGCTTCTTCATCATTTACAATTTTAAATGAGATTTTGAAGAGCATTTGCATTGAAGCATCATAAATTTTCTTAAAGTCAGCAGGTTTTGAAGCATCAAGCTTTTCCATTCCTTCATTCTGACTTACATCTATAAAATTAAACACGGAAAGATCCTAAAAGTTACAAAAATTTAAAAAAACTACGAGCGCTTCCAGGTTGGACCGTTCGGTGTATCTATAATAATAACACCGCGGGCACTCAAAAGGTTACGGATTTCATCTGCGCGGGCAAAATCTTTATTTTTCTTAGCCTGAGTTCTTTCTGCAACCAAAGCGTCAATTTCAGCAGCTTCAGGATCACCGGAATGATCTATTACATTTGCCTGTTCTGCTTTTTCAATTTCAGCAAGGGCTTTAAATCCATTTTCAATTACACTAAGACTTAAAACCTTATCCATTTTATAGATTGCACTTAAAGCATCAGAAGCCTTTACACCACCCTTGCCATTCGATTCTTTCTGCATTGCAGCCATGGCGATTGGTGTTGCAAGGTCATTAGAAAGGCCTTCGCGGAATTTTGCAAGATTTTCGTCTTCAAAATCAATTTTTTCAAGAATCTTTGCAAAGTTTTCTGGTGTAAGTCCAAGATTTTCTTCTTTATTTGCTTTTGCAATCAGTTTTGCAATTCTCTGACTTAAAGCGGCACGAGAAGATTTTGCAGAATTAAGTGCATCAAAAGAGAATACAAGCTGTTTACGGTAATGTCCGCCCAAAAGGAAGAAACGGTAATCCAGTGGTTCATAGCCCTTATCTTTAAGAGAGAAACCTTTTTCTGCAGGTAAAGTTGTCTGCAGGGTGATAAAGTGTCCTGAAGATTTAGACATTTTTCCACCTTCCAGAATAAGGAATTCATTGTGGAGCCAGTACTTTACCCAAGGACCTTCTTTTTTGTCTTCTTCACTGAAAGAACCTTCTGACTGGGCAATTTCATTTGTGTGATGAACTGGAACATGGTCAATTCCACCTGTATGAATATCAATATGTTTTCCAAGATATTTCATACTCATGGCAGAACATTCAATATGCCAGCCAGGATAACCGCGTCCCCATGGAGAATCCCAGGTCATTGCCTGATCTTCAAATTTTGATTTTGTAAACCAAAGTACAAAGTCACCAGGATTACGTTTGTTATCATCAACAACAACAACCTTACGCTTTCCAGCCCCTGCCTTAAGTTCATCAAGATTAAGATTTGCAAGTTTTCCATAATCAGGATAAGTAGAAATATCATAATAAAGATTTCCACCA
>JAEEGL016175456.1_pt1 | contig 13573 bp, 11 predicted proteins | sample 9134231 | NCBI WGS metagenome assembly JAEEGL01 (sample SAMN16246548, study PRJNA631951) | gut metagenome | biome: gut microbiome; feature: rumen; material: fiber-attached | host: Bos | place: Iran: Karaj | collected 2018-10
GCGGCGGTGTAGGCCCAGTAGAAGCAGTTGGCGCTGCTTGAGGCGGCGACCACGATGAGGGGAGCCTCACCGTTGCGGCCATAGAGAGCCTGATTCAGGTCGCTCTGCTCAGTCTTGGTGGGCAGACCCGTGGAGGGGCCACCGCGCTGAACGTCGACAACCACGAGGGGCAGCTCGGTCATCACAGCCAGACCCAGCGCCTCGCTCTTCAGCGACAGACCGGGACCCGAGGTGCTGGTGCAAGCCAATGCACCGGCATAGCTGGCGCCGATGGCGGAGCAGATACCGGCAATCTCGTCCTCGGCCTGGAACACGCGGGCGCCAAGACCCTTGTGCTTAGACAGCTCAACCATCACATCAGTAGCGGGAGTGATAGGATAGCTGCCGAGGAACAGACGGCGACCGCTGCGCTCCGAAGCGGCCAGCAGGCCCCATGCCGTGGCGACATTACCCGTAATGTTGCGGTAGCGGCCCTTGGGCATCTCGGCGTGTGCAACCTCGAAGATGTGCGAGTGAATCACCTCCAGTTTGTCGGCATACTCGTAGCCTTCGCTCAGCACGGCCTTGTTCAGCTTGATCACATCGGGTTTCTTGGCGAACTTACGCTCCAGATAGGCAAAGGTCTGGTCCAGCTTTTTGTGCGTCATGTAGAAGATGATACCCAGTGCGAACATATTGCGGCACTTGTCGGAAGTCTTCTTGTCAGCGCCCTGCTCCTGGCCGATGCGGGCGGTGAAGGAGGAGATGGGGGCCTTGATGATGGTGTAGGCGTGCTCCAACTCGTCGGTGAAGGGATTCTCCTTGTAACCGGCTTTTTCCATGGCCTCGTCAGTGAAGGTGTCGATATCAACTATCACCGAAGCGCCACGCTTTGCCCACTTCAGGTTCGACTTGAAAGAAGCGGGGTTCATGGCCACGAGGATGTCACACTTGTCACCCGAGCTGTAAATATGGTTGCCCACATGCACCTGGTAACCCGACACACCGGCGATTGTGTTATGGGGAGCACGAATCTCAGCGGGATAGTCGGGGAAGGTGGCGATGTCGTTACCCGTCAGTGCAGAAGCGTCGGAGAAAAGCGTACCCGACAGCTGCATACCGTCGCCGGAGTCTCCAGCAAAGCGGACGACGAGGTCGTCTTTATTAACTATCTGATTGTTTGACATTTTAAAGATTTTTAAATAAACAATGCTTTTTTAATTGAAAGTGCAAAGATACGAAAAATAATCAATATAGCAACACTATATTCAAAAAGAAAAAAACCTCGGGCTGTTGATATTTGTATAATCAGCAATCACTATGATTATTACATGATAATATTTATCTTTTCCACCAATCATCTCTGCCAACCGCCCACATCCCTTGCTCCCTTGCCTCCCCCAACCCTCTTTTGCCTGTTGCAGAAGGGCGCCCAACCCGGGTGCAAGCAAGCAAAAAGGCCACTTTTGACCCATAGGATGACAACAGCCACATCGTCGGAAAGTGGCCTTTCCTCCACTCCTTATTCCTCAGTTCTCTAACATTTGTTCCTCATTTCTTCCTCCTACGACGGAAAACTAAACAACAAAATGAGGAACGACGGGACGAGAACGAGCGAAGTTGCACTTGGGGAAGTCTTGACTGGCCGATGCGCTATTCGGTTACAGCATTAACACATTGGCGTATTCATAGTTTCGGATTAAAAAATGCTCTTTTTTTGAAGAAAAAAGGCATCAGATTACAATTTTTTTGTACCTTTGCAAAAAAATATGTGCTTATGAAAACGATGAAAACACTTATCATTGTTGCACTAATCACCCTGGCCTACAGCCCTTTTGCCTTGGGGCAAGTATCTCGGCCTGTGGTGTATAAGAGCGGCAATGTATATCATGGTACCTACGATGGGTTCACACGGCCACACGGCTACGGAACCATGGATTTTCCCAATGGCGACAAGTATGAAGGCGAATGGCACAAAGGAAAATATCATGGCAAAGGCGTTTACACCTACGCCTCCGGCGGGCGCTGCGAAGGCACCTGGACGGATGGCAAGATGGTTGGCCCAGGCATCATCTACTTCCCCAACGGCGACATGATTGAAGCCGAATTCACCGACGGAGCCAACCAGACCGGTCGCGGCAAGTTCACCTACGCCAACGGCAGCGTCTATGAAGGCGACCTTGTCAACGGTCTGCCCGAAGGCGAGGGCAAGAAAGTGTGGCCCAACGGAGCCTCCTACACCGGCCAGTGGCACAACGGAGCCATGGAGGGAAAGGGCACCTACATCTTCGAAAACGGTGCCCAATACACAGGTTCCTGGTTCCACGGGCGGTACAATGGCGAAGGCACCTACACCAACAGCCGCGGCGAAGTGACACACGCCATCTACAAAAACGGAAAAGTAGAACAACTTATTGAAGACTAAATTCATACACAGAACTATGCGTAACATTATTATTCTTTTAGCAATACTGCTTGCTTCCTCACAGGCATTCGGTCAAAAGGTAACCCTCAGCACGAGCGGCAAGAGCGACGTAGCCACACAAGTCAAACTGCAGCGTCTCAGCCAGACTAAAGCGGGTAACGAACAGGTCAGACTGTTGGCCAAAGTCACAGCCGGCTTTGATGTGCAGAGGCTCAAAGCCCAAGGCATCACCGTCGGCACGAAAGCCGGCGACATAGTCACCCTACGCCTCCCCCTGAGCAAGCTTCACCTGCTCGAAGCCGAGCCCTCCATCCTGCAATACAGCATCTCACAACGTATCTTCCCCACCCTCGACCGTACACGCTACGACACCCACGCCGACAGCGTCCATGCCGGTGCGGGGCTGCCGCAAGCCTATACCGGCAAGGATGTCCTCATCGGCATCACCGACTGGGGCTTCGACTACAAGCACCCCAACTTCAACAACAACGGTGCTGACAACCGCAGACTGCTGCGTGCCTGGGACCAGTTCAGACTGAAAGGACCGGCACCCGCCGGCTACGACTACGGCACTGAAATAGTGGGTCGCCACGACCTTCTGCAAGCGGGCGGCGACACCGCCGGCCTCTACGGCTATGCCACCCACGGCACCCACGTGGCCGGCATCTGCGCCGGACGCGGCATCGATGGCAAATACACCGGTTTGGCTCCATATGCCAACCTCCTGTTCGCCTCCTTCTACCTCGACCTTTCTTCCTGGATCGACGCTGTGGGTTGGATGAAAAACGTGGCCAAGGAAGAGGGCAAACGCCTTGTCATCAACAACAGCTGGGGCATGTACACCCTTGGCCCCATCGACGGCACATCTCTTGCCAGCCAAGCCATCAACCATTTGTCCGACAGCGGCATCGTCTTCGTCACCAGTGGCGGCAACTGTGGCGACGACCAGTTCCACATCTCCCGTACCTTCACCTCCGGCACTCGCGACACCCTCCGCACTATTGCCACCTACTACGGTTCCCAAGAGATTGGCGAAGCCATCACCTTCTGGGGCGAACCCGGCAATGACTTCGATATTTCCTTCGCCATGGTCAGCTCCACCGACTCGGTCTGTCTGCCCTGGGTCGGCACCTCTGAGAGTAGTCATCCCTCCATGTACTTCACTAACGGGCAATACTATTTGGACAGCTCGCTTGTCGCACCCAATGGCGACCGGCTCCATTTCGAACTCATTGTCGAAACCAGCAACATCTTCAACTCTCGCCCGCACATCATCCTCAACGTCGACAAGAACCCCAACTACGCCATCCATCTGGCTGTCACAGCCACCTCGGGCACCGTCCACGCCTGGAACGTCTGCATCCTTGAAAACGGAGCCGGCAACATGGGGGCCGCCTTCTCCAAAGGTTATCTGCTCATGGGTTACACCGCTGGCGACAACGCCTATGGCATAGGCGAGCCCGCTTGTGCCGAGAGCGCCATTGCCGTGGCCGCCCACGGACCCGACAGCAAGAAACCCAACGGCACCCGCGAGCCGGGTCTCAGAGCCACCTTCTCCAGCAACGGACCCCTCATCGATGGCCGCAACAAACCCGACCTCTCCGCTCCGGGCACCAACATTGTCTCCTCCATCAGCTCCCGCACCACCGAATACTATGCCCCCATCATGACCTACACCTATGCCAGCACCGACTACATCTGGGCCAAAATGTCCGGCACCTCTATGTCCGGCCCTGCCGTCACAGGCATCGTCGCACTGATGCTCGAAGCCAACAAAGACCTCACTCCATCTCAGGTGCGCGAGATTCTCTGCATGACGGCCCGCAACGACTCCGTCACCGGTCCCCTCCATGATCGCGACAGCGTCAGTCCCTCGTGGGGATGGGGCAAGGCCGACGCCCTCAATGCCGTCAACGAAGCCTTGGCACGGGTCGACATCGCACAGGCCGACGAAGAGTGGTTCCAAAACTCACTCCAAGTATTCCCCAACCCTGCATCAACCTACATCCGCGTCCTCACTGGCCGCCATACTCCTGAGCAGGTGACCGTCTACGCCATGAACGGCATGGCTGTGATGAGCCAAGTGATTGTCATGGATGGCACCATCGACATCTCTCGCCTTGCCCGTGGCGTCTATGTCCTCAAGTGCGGAGCCCGCACTGCTCGTGTTGTGCGCCAATAAACCTTCGCTGTGAAAAGCGGAAAGTGAAAACAGGTAAGCTTATTAAAATTAAAACTTCCCGATGCTCAAATCATTCAGGAATAACAACATCATCGTTCAGATTATCGTCGTGCTGGCAGTGGCAGGACTGATGTGGGCCAACAGTTTTGCCCATCCCGCCTCTACCCCAGCCCTTGGTGGCGGAAGTCTGTATTACTGGCTCACCGGGGCACTCAGCCCCACTGCAGCCAACATCCTGGCCTTCATCCTTATGCTGGCCGAGGGCGTACTGCTCACCAGTATCCTCTACCGCCACAAGCTCATCGGCCAGGGCACTCTGCTTCCCCTCCTCTTCTTCGTTATTGCCATGAGTCTGGGGCGCCCCATGCTCTCCCCCATTCTGCTGGGCACCCTCTTCCTCCTCTTAGCCATTGAGCAGCTGCTACTCACCACCACCCTCCTCTCCATCGGGTTGGACAAGACCTTCGGCGCCGCCGCTTGCGTCGGCCTTGCCGCCTTGCTATGCCCCAACATGGTGGTGTTTATCATACCCTTCATCATCAGCATGTTCAATTACAGCCTTTACGGATGGCGCGACTGGACCATGTTCATCCTCGGGTTCCTTGCCCCGTGGATTGTGGTGGAGACCTACTACTGGGTTTGCGACGAACTCTTCTATCGCAACTACCTACTCCTCTACACCATCACCGATTTCCACCTGCGCGCTGGGGGCAACTTGGTGCAATGGCTTGCCAGCATAGTCTTCCTCCTTTTCCTTGTCAGTGGAATCCTTAGGGCCATCAGCATGAGCCGAAACCACAACATCAACTTCAACAAAAACGTCACCACCCTCCTGCTCTTCACTCTTGGCAGCATGGCCTTGGCCGCCTACAACAGGTTCTTTCCCGTGGCCGCTGCCGACTATGCCATCCCCTTTGCCTGCTGCACCACCTATCTCTTCATGGAGACTGGCCCCTCAGGCATGGGACGCCAACGCAAAGAGTTTTGGACCAACCTCATCTTTATCGCCACGCTGCTCTTCTTCGTCATCATAAATTGGTTTGAACCCCTCTACTAACTGCAAGCACCATGCTCAAAAGCCAATACACCCCGGACCTGATTGAATGCGGCTGTGACGAAGCCGGACGTGGCTGTTTGGCTGGTGCCGTCTATGCCGCCGCCGTGGTGCTGCCCAAGGACTACCAAAACGACGCCCTCAACGACTCCAAACAGCTCACCGAACGCCAACGCTATGCCCTCCGAGAGCAGATTGAACACGACGCCCTCTCATGGGCCGTCTCCAGCGTCTCGGCAGCTGAGATTGACCGCACCAATATCCTCCGTGCCTCCATGCACGCCATGAATCTCGCCATTGCACAACTCACCGTCACCCCCGAGCTGCTGCTCATTGACGGCAACCGGTTCTACAACGAAGGGCTCATACCCTACTACACCATCGTCAAAGGCGATGGCAAATATCTCTCCATAGCCGCCGCCTCCATACTGGCCAAAACCTACCGTGACGACTACATGAACAACCTCCACCAGCAATACCCCAATTACGGGTGGGACCGCAACAAGGGCTACCCCACTGCACTGCACTACCGCGCACTGCAACAATGCGGCCCGACGCCCCTGCACCGCCAAACCTTTAAACTAACAAAGCAACAACACTCGAATGAATGAATCCGTTGATTCGTAAACGTGCGAATGTGTGAACCGATTTACGAATTAACGCATCAGAATAATAGAATGAACGTAGTAGAACGGATAAGGGAACAGAACAAAGCAAACATCATGCAGCAACTGGTGGCCAAACCCCATCGGCGGCGCATCGTCAATCTGGACGATGTGCGCAGCATTGGCCTAATAGCCCGCTGCCTGTCGGATGCCGACCAGGTCACCCTCAGCCAGTTCACCCATCACATGACCAACCGTGGTTGCATGGTTCGGAAAATCGAGCTTCCGCCCAACGCTGAAGAGCTTTTGGACAAATACGGTCTGCCCAAGCCAGAATTCACGCGCCTCTTCACCAGCTACCACTATGACGTGCTTATCGACACCACCACCGGCAGCAACCCCTTCGGGCCCTTCATCACCCTTAATGCATCATCCAATCTGCGCGTGGGCTACGGCGGCACACCGCCGGCACCACAGTCCCCCACAACCCCAAGCACAAACTCGGACAGCGACCCCAAATCCTACCAGGACATCTACGACCTCATCATCCTTGGCACCGAGCCCTTCACCCTCTCCCGCTACCTCACCAACATCCTCGAGTATCTAATCCAAATACGCAAGATTTAAGACCCCCTTCAATCAACCAGAAGAGTCTAAACCAAAATACGACAAACAACAACACAAACATACAACATTGAAATCATGAAAAATCCATTCATAGGCACGGGAGTGGCCCTCGTCACCCCCTTTCGGAAACAAGAGACCATCGATTTTAGCCGTTTAGAGAAACTGATTGACGACATCATCGCCGGTGGCGTGGACTACATCGTAGCCTTAGGCACCACCAGCGAGGCCGCCACCATGACCGACACCGAGCGCCACGCACTTCAGGACTTCATCGTGGAGAGTGTCGGAGGCCGCTGCCCCATCATGCTCGGCTTGGGCGGCAACAACACTCTCGCCGTGCGCGACGCCATTGCCAACACCAACTTTGACGGCATCAGTGGCATCCTCTCCGTAGCCCCCTACTACAACAAGCCCAACCAGCGCGGCCTTGCACAGCACTTCAAGCAGGTGGCAGAAGCATCGCCTGTGCCCGTGGTCATCTACAACGTGCCCGGTCGCACCGGAGTCAACATCACGGCGGAGACCACCCTTTCCCTCGCCCGGGAGTGCCCCAACATCATTGGCATCAAAGAAGCCTCTGGCAACATAGCCCAAGTGATGCAAATCCTGCAAGCCAAGCCCGATAACTTCATGGTCATCTCCGGCGACGACAGTTTGACGCTCCCCATGGTGCTCATGGGTGCCCAAGGCGTCATCTCCGTTATCGCCAACGCCCTTCCTGCGGAGATGAGCACCATGGTCAAATACGCCCTCAAAGGCGATGTCAAACGATCCCTGCCCCTGCACTTCCGCATGCTGCCACTGATGAATGCCATATTTGAGGAAGGCAACCCTGCCGGTATCAAAGCCCTCATGGAACAGCAAGGACGCATTGCTGGCAACCTGCGCCTCCCCTTGGTCAAGGTCAGCAAGCCCCTCTACAACAAAATCTCATCACTCTATGACCAATTTAACGCTTAGAGCCCGCCAAGTCTTTGCACAGGACCTCTACGCCACACAAGCAACAGGCGTGGTCATTGACGCTGTAGAGCCCCGCCATGCCCGTTGCAGCGTGCAGCTGACCCCCCTTTTGCGCAACGCCATGGGTGCCGTGATGGGAGGCGTGATGTTCACCCTCGCGGACCTCGCCTTTGCCGCTGCAGCCAACAGCGAATGCATAGAGCAAGACGAGCCCCTTGCGTGGGTCACCACAGGCAGCAGCATTGAATACCTCTCTCAGCCTGCGGACCACACCCTCACAGCCGAAACCCAGTGCATCAAGCAAGGGCGCACCACCTGCCTCTACCTCGTTCACATCACCGACGGCACCGGGCGTGCAGTAGCCATGCTGACGACACGTGGTGTGAAACTTGCAACCTCCCCTACAGCATAACACACAATATCGACCTATGACAACTTACAAATCCAACTACAATGACTATTGACCAGATACTTATCCCCGTGCACGATGCCTTCCAAGCTTTCGCCGTGGAATATGACCGTTGCACCCGAGGTGGGGAACCCCATATCGCCACACCCCTGCTGGACGAAGTAGAGGACTACCTGAGCCAACACCCTGGCAAACGGCTGCGCCCATTGATGGTACTGCTGTCAGCCCAGGCTTGTGGACACCTTTTGCCACAACACGTGCTGGTAGCCACAGCCATGGAGATGCTGCACAATGCCACCCTGATGCATGACGACGTGGTGGACGAGTCCGACAGCCGTCGCGGAGGCGATTCGGTGCGGAAACGCTGGAGCAACCAAGTGGCTGTGCTCTGCGGCGACTTCTACCTGTCGCAGGTGATGGAGCTGCTGCACCGCGTTGGAGACAAGGAGGCATCACGATTAGTGGCAAACACTGTGGCCACCATGAGCCGCGGAGAACTGCAACAACTGTATTGGACCGCGGAGCATGGGGTGACGCAGGAGATATACATGGAGGTGATAGGCTGCAAGACGGCCTCGCTGATGGCTACCTGCTGCGAACTGGGCGCAATGACCCTGACGGAGGCCACAGCACCCTATAGGCAGGCACTCCACGACTTCGGCTACAACTATGGACTGGTATTCCAAATACTGGACGATTTGGCCGATGACCAGACCATCCACGACATACACATGCCAGGTTCGTCAAGCCCACAGGAACTGATTGCCCGCCACCGCCAACTGGCCACCGAAGCCCTACTCACGCTGCCACTGTCACCCGCCAGAGAGGCACTGGAAAGCATGTTGAACGCCTGACATCATTTTATCGCTCACCTCAATACAATAATCGAAACACAATAGATACAAAATAAATAAATAAATAAATAAATAAATAAATTAAAATCCATCTCATCATGAAAAGATTCTTTTTCACAGTGATTTGTCTGACCCTTGGGGGCATAGCCCTGGCTCAGAACGCAACTCTGCCTCAAAACATCACCCTGAAAGCCCTCGACGGCTCGTCCGTGCAGACATCTGCGATCCAGAACGACGGCAAGCCCATCATCGTGAACTTCTGGGCCACGTGGTGCAAGCCCTGCAACCGCGAGCTGAACACCATCAAAGAGCTCTACGAGGAATGGCAGGAGGAAACGGGTGTGAAGATTGTAGCCATCTCTATTGACGATGCTCGCAGCGCCCAGCGCGTGAAACCTCATGTTGACGGCAACGGTTGGGAGTACGAGGTCTACATCGACCAGAATCAGGACTTCAAACGCGCCATGAATGTTGTCAACCCGCCTCACACTTTCGTCATCAATGGCAAGGGTGAGATTGTTTGGCAGCATGCCTCATACGTCGAAGGCGACGAAGAGGAGCTCATCGAGGTGGTACGCAAAGTGGCTGCCGAAGGAAAGTGAAAAGCGATATTCCCACATTCTTAAACAGCGATTAATAAGATGACAAACACAAGAAAGCTTATCCCCTTAGTTGTGGCCATGCTTTTTGGCGCCCCCGCGCTGATGGCACAGGGCATCCTTGGGGGACACGTGACAGGCAATATCCAGCTCGACGGCCAATTGTCGCATGCCGATTCCCTCATTGGGGCATCGGACGTGCCGGAGCACCTCCTTTCCAACAGCCGCGCTGACATTCTCTACACAAATGGCAACTTCAGCGCCGGTATGCGTTTCGAAGCCTACCTGAACCCGATGCTGGGCTTCAACCAGCGCTACAAGGGCATGGGTGTGCCGAACTACTTTGCCTCCTATCAGAATGAGCTTATCAGCGTCACGGCCGGTAACTTCTACGAGCAATTCGGCAGTGGCATGATTCTCCGTGCCTACGAGGACCGCTACCTGGGACTCGATAACTCGTTGCGCGGTTTGAACGTCACCTTGCGGCCCTTCCGCGGCATCACCCTCAAAGCCCTGACGGGCTACCAGCGCATCTACTGGAACTATAACACCGAGGGATTGGTGCGCGGCATCGACGGCGAGGTGAACCTCAACAGCCTTATCACCTCCATGGCAGAAAGCAAATTCCGCATGACTCTCGGTGCAGGTTTTGTGAGCAAATACCAACCCGACGAACTGATAAGCACTCCTGAACTCGGCTATAAGCTGAACCTTCCGCTCAACGTGGGTGCAGGTGCTGTGCGTATGGACATGAACTACGGCAACTGGAGCCTGCAGGCCGAATATGCCCGCAAGGGTCAAGACCCCAGCATCATGAACAACTACATCTATCGTCATGGTGAAGCCTTGATGCTCAACGCTGTCTACTCCATGAAGGGGTTCAGCGCAAACATCCAAGCCAAACGAGTGGACAACATGTGCTTCAAGTCGTCCCGCACCGAGTCGGGCGAAATGCTGTACATCAACTACATCCCCGCCATCACCAAGCAACACACCTACGCCTTCCTCAACATGTACCCCTACGCCACTCAGACCACTGGCGAGATGGGGTTGCAGGGCGACGTGATGTACAAGATTAAGAAAGGTTCACTCCTTGGTGGCAAATACGGCACCGACCTCCACTTCAACGCCTCCGTCATCACTGGATTGGATACTACCACCATCGGCTTCATCGGGACAGATGGCTACACCTCCAAGTGGTTCAAAACGGGAGACCTTTACTACACCGACCTCTCCCTCGAAGTGGCCAAGAAACTCAACTCGGCCATGAAGTTGACCTGCACCTACGGCTACCAGATATTCAATCCCGTAGTGGAGGGTCACCACGGGGACCTGCACCACAACCATGTGGTAGTGGCCGACATGACATGGAAGGTAGACAAGAAGAATGTGCTGCGCTTCGAGGCCGAATGGATGGGAAGCGACAGCAAATACAACCCCGATGTGGACGACAAGCGTTGCGGCGACTGGATTATGGGGCTGGTGGAGTACAACTTTGCCGGTTCATGGTTCATCTCTGCCAGCGACCAGTACGTCTACAACGATGGCAACAAGGCCAACTACTACAACATCAGCATGGGCTACACCCACGGTGCCACCCGATTGCAGTTGGGCTACGGCAAGCAGCGCGAAGGACTTCTGTGCATCGGCGGCGTGTGCCGACAGGTCCCTGCCAGCAACGGTATGACCTTCAGCCTCACTACATCATTCTGAAGTGAAAAGTGAAAACAACCTGTTCACATCCTTTTCAATTTTAAAATAACACCAACAATGAAGAAAATGTTTTTCTGCGCACTCTTAGGTGCGCTCCTCTCTCTGGCAGCCAGCTGCGACAAGATAGACCCCGACCACTACACAATCCCCAGCGGGGTCACAGGCGAATGGTATGCCAGCCACGAGAATATTCCCAAGGTACAACGTGCCATGATTGAGAAATACACGGGCGTGCGTTGTGTCAACTGCCCCGATGCCGACGAGGTAATCCACGCCTCCCTCGAACATTACGGCGACCGTCTTGTAGCCGTAGCCATCCATTCCGGCAACTTTGGCCGTCCCCTTGGCTCCGACCCCGACCTGCGCACTCCCGGTGGCACCCAATGGTACGAGACCCTTGTGGGTACCAGCGAGGGACTGCCCGCAGCCTTTGTCAACCGTGGCGCAATATTCAATCCCATCTCTGGCGTCAACGACAAGGTGGACCCCGTGCTTGCACAGTCGCCCGTCGTCTCAATGCTCCTCAACAAGAGCAATGACGAAGTGAGCATTCACATCGGCTTTGAGCAAACCGTGGAACAAGAGCTGACGCTGACAATTCTGGTTACCGAGGACAGCATCCTCACCACCCAGATGCATGGCAGTGCCGACATCCACGATTACGCCCAGAACCACGTGCTCCGCTCCATCTCCACCGACATTTGGGGCCTGCCCATCAATGTCGAGAAGAAACAGGGCAGCAAGTATTTCATCACCCTGCCAGCCTTAGTCCCCGAAGGGTGCAACCTCAATCACTGCCATCTGGTGGCTTTCATCTCCGAAAAGGAGAGCCGCAAGATTATCAATGTTGCGCAGTGTGACTTCTAAACAATGAACAGGCGCATTCTCTCACTGGCCCTGCCAAACATAATCACCAACATCACCGTGCCCTTGCTTGGCATGGTGGACATGGCCATTGTGGGACACCTCAGCGCCAGCCATATCGGTGCCATTGCCATTGGTACACAAATATTCAATCTCATCTACTGGAACTTTGGATTCCTGCGGATGGGAACCAGTGGTTTCACTGCACAGGCCTACGGTGCGCACGACTGGAACGAAGCCGTGCGCATCTTCGTCCGTGCCATCTCTATTGCGGTGGCTGTGGCCTTTGCACTGATTCTGCTGCAATGGCCCATCAGCCGTCTCTCGCTGCTCATCTTCAAAGGGGGATCTGAAGTGCTGCAGTTGGCCATGGCCTACTTCTTTGTCCGCATTTGGGCAGCACCCGCCACCCTTGGCCTCTACGCTGTCAAGGGATGGTTTATCGGCATGCAGAACTCACGCCTTCCCATGTGGATTGCCATATTCCTCAACTGCGTCAACATCGTCTGCAGCCTTCTCTTCGTGCTGGTGCTCCATTGGGGCATTCGCGGCGTGGCTCTCGGCACTGTCATCGCGCAGTACAGTGGCTTTGCCGTGGGGCTGGTCTTCCTACTCCGCGAAATGAAACGCCTCAAACCCCGCACCACCCTCTCATTCCGCCTCAGACCACTGCTGAGCGAATCCCTGCAGTGGAGCAGCCTCAAACCGTTCTTCAAGGTCAACGGCGACATCTTCCTCCGCACTGTGTGCCTGGCTACGGTGTTCACCTTCATCACCGCCGCCAGCAGCCGTATCAGTCCGCAAGTGCTTGCCATCGATGCGCTGCTCATGCAGTTCTTCACCCTCTTCAGCTACATCATGGACGGTTTCGCCTACGCTGGCGAGTCGCTTGTAGGCCGCTACATCGGTGCCCGCGACGGGAAGTCACTCCGACTGACGGTGAAACTCCTGATGCGTTGGGGTCTCGGCCTCACGCTCCTCTTCACACTTATCTACGCCGTGGGCGGCGAATGGATACTGAGCCTGTTCAGCGACCAACCCGAGGTCATTGGCGGCTCAATGCAATACCTCTTCTGGACCCTCGTCATACCCGTCTGCGGCTTTGCGGCGTTCCTGTTCGACGGCATCTATGTGGGTGCCACGGCTTCACGAACCATGCTGTGGTGCATGGTAGTAGCCTCAGCGTCCTTCTTTGCCGTCTACTATGGCGGCAAACTGATCTTCCCCGCCTACGCCTCCAGTGCCCACGTGTGGAACAACGTGCTGTGGTCCGCCTTTATGGTCTACCTGACGCTGCGCGGA
>JAEEGL011786145.1_pt1 | contig 13572 bp, 8 predicted proteins | sample 9134231 | NCBI WGS metagenome assembly JAEEGL01 (sample SAMN16246548, study PRJNA631951) | gut metagenome | biome: gut microbiome; feature: rumen; material: fiber-attached | host: Bos | place: Iran: Karaj | collected 2018-10
GAATATATGGAAAAGTTTTCTGTTACTCGTCTTATTGGAGCGCCTCCGGGATATGTCGGTTACGACGAAGGTGGTCAGCTTACTGAAGCAGTCCGTCGACGTCCTTATAGTGTAATTCTGTTTGATGAAGTTGAAAAAGCTCATCCCGATGTATTTAATGTTCTTCTTCAGGTTTTGGATGATGGCCGCTTAACTGATGGTCAGGGAAGAGTAGTAGATTTTAAAAACACAATTATTATAATGACCAGCAATCTTGGAAGCGATTTAATTCTTGAAGCTGAATCGCAGGATAAGCTTGATTCTATTAAGAGTGAACTGGATGTACTATTAAGAAAAACATTCAGACCGGAATTCCTTAATCGAATTGATGAGATTGTAATGTTCCGTCAGCTTACAAAAGATTGTATTAATTCTATTGTTAAGCTTCAGCTGGAGCGTGTTCAGAGCAGACTTGAAGAACGTAAAATAAAACTGGACTTTGATGCTTCTGCTTTGGATTTCCTTAGTGAAAAAGGCTACGATCCGACAATGGGTGCAAGACCTGTAAAGCGTGCAATTCAAAATTATGTTGAAAACACGCTGGCTAAGGAACTTTTAGCTGGTAATATTCTGGACGGAGAAACAGTAAAAATACGTTCCGAAAATGGTAAACTGATTTTTGGAAAATAAATTTTTACATGGGCTGTCATTTAAGGATTATTTTTTCTTTTATGACAGCTCTATGTAAAATCAGAAATAATAAATTATTCGCCGCTTAGTGCAATTACGGGATCCAGCTTTGCAGCTCTTATTGCTGGATTCAGCCCAAAGAAAATTCCTACAAAAACAGAGAAAACAAAAGATATTATGCAGGCCTTTGTGTTTATTGTAAGTGCCTGAGATTGAATGTATTCAACTGCAAGGCTTATTATTATTCCAAGAATAATTCCCATAATTCCGCCCAAAAGTGTAATGCTTGCTGATTCTACCAGAAACTGCTGTCTTATGTCTTTTGGACTTGCACCAAGTGCTTTTCTAATTCCTATTTCCTGTTTGCGTTCTGTGACAGTTACAATCATTATGTTCATAATTCCAATTCCTCCTACAAGAAGAGAAATTGCTGCAATTGCGCTCAAAAGAAGACTGATAGTGCTTGTAATTTTACTCATCTGTTCAAGCATGCTCTGCATACTTGTAACATTTACAGAATATTCTGTTCCAGTAAGGCTTGTACAATATTCTTTAATTGAAGTTACCAGGCTTGTAGCTTTTTCTGCAGCAGTTGCCTGAACCATTACATTGGCGGCCGTAGGATTTGGACTTATCTTTTTTGCATAAAATCCACGCGGAACAAATGCTGAACCATTTTCCATACCTGTAGTCTGTTCTGCCAGGACTCCTATAACTTCAAAACTGAATGTTATATTGCTGGAAATAACTTTAATTTTTTTACCGACTGCATCTCCGTCCGGGAAAAAACTTTCTGCTGTATCATGATTCAAAATTATTTTTTGTGTTCCTTCCTGATTATCTGTTACATTAAAAAAACTTCCGGCTTCGAGTATAAGATTATACATTTCGAGATAGCCTGTTTCTACGGCAGTTATATTTACGCTTGATGAAGTTTCTCCATAAGTTAATGTTCCATTTAAACTATTTTTATACCAGACCTTTTTTATATCCTTTACATTTGCAAAAAGGTTTTCCCTGAAGGTTTCATCAAATGAAAGTGTAACAGAATCTCTTCTTCGCCTCATAAATCCCTGACTCACGCTTACTACATCAAGACCAGAGCTTCCGAATGTATTTTCTATTTTTTTTGTTGAACTTTGTCCCATGCTTGTAATTACAATTACCGAAGTAACACCAATAATTACACCAAGAAGAGAAAGAAAAGTTCTTGTTTTATTGCTCTTAAAATTTTTTAGAGCGTTTATAAAATCTTCCCACATATTAGTTTTCCTGCAGTTTACCGTCCAGAATTTTTATGCATCTTTTTGTAGATTCACCAATTCTTGGATCGTGTGTTACAATAATTACAGTTGTTCCATTATCTTTATTGATTTGACGGAACATATCCATAACCTGATGTCCTGTTTCTGAATCGAGTGCACCTGTTGGTTCATCAGCGAGCAGAATTTTTGGCTCTGTAACCATAGCGCGTGCAATTGCGACTCTCTGCTTTTGTCCTCCAGAAAGTTCATGAGGCTTGTGATGCATTCTTTCTTCCAGTCCTACAGCTTTTAATGCAATTTCTGCCCTGCGGTGTCTCTCACTTTTTTCCAGCCGCTGATATTTTAATGGCAGCATTACATTTTCAATTACGTTCATTGAAGAAATTAAATGATACTGCTGAAAAACAAAACCGATTGTTTTGTTTCTTAAAACTGCCAGTTCTTTTTCATTCATTTTAGCAGTTTCGCGACCGTTTATTTTGACAATTCCAGAAGTAGGTCGGTCAAGACAGCCTATCATATTCATACAGGTAGATTTGCCTGAGCCGGATGGTCCCATAATTGCAACAAATTCACCCTGTTTAATTTCAAAGCTTACACCCCGCAAGGCACGAACTTCGTTGTCGCCCATAATATAAGTTTTTACAACATTATCAAGATGAACGACAGTGTTACTTTCGTCCATATTCATTATCTGGCCCCTCCACCTGAGAAGCCTCCTCCGCCGCCATCTGGGAAGCCTCCTCCGCCACTATTTCTGTTGTTCCTGTTTCTATTAAAACCGGAAACTTTTGGCGTAGACTGTTGAACTAATACCTCGCCACCCTTCAAGCCTTCTGTAACTTTTACATAATCGCTTCCGTATGGCTGAACCTTTACGTTAATTTTTTCACCGGTTTTTGCAAGAACTACATAGGCTTCTTTATCTTCATAACCGATTGCATAACGTTCTACAACAACATATTCTTCTGTAGGACTGATTTCGATTTTTCCGGTGAATGAATAGTTCGGTAAAATTCCTTCAGGATATTCATCTATACGGATTTTTGCTTTAACGATTGTTGCGCCTCTTGAAGTAATTTCTCCAATTGCAGGCCAGCTGGTAACATAACCTTTTACAGTTTCTTTATTATAAGCCGAGAAAGTGAACAGAACTGTCTGACCGACTTTTAATTTTGAAACATCAGTTTCTGTAATTTCAACCTCGGTTGTAAGGTAATCAACATTTACAATTGTACCGACTTTGTCTTTTGCTTCCAGAGAGTCGCCGACAGCAACATTAAAATCTGCAATTACTCCATCAAAGGTTGCAACTACCTTTCGGTCGTTAACCTTCTGCTGAAGGGCATGAAGTTGTGTTTCCATTAACTTTAATTCACGTGCAGAACCGGAAACCTTTTTTGTCTGCATTTCGTAATCCTGTTTTTCCAGCTGATAAAGCTGTTCAGAATCATCCAGCTGAATAAGAACGTCTCCCGCTTTTACGTGGTCTCCGGCTTTTACGTAAACCGCAGTAACTGTTCCTGCACTGAGTGCCTGCAGTGTCTGTTCCTGTGCAGCCGAAACCGTTCCAGAAATTTCAATTACGTTTTCATAGGTTTCAACATTGGCAGTATAAAAAGTTGTTCCGCCTTTTTTCTTATTTGAAAGGACAGACCTTACAATGAACAGTATAAGAAGTATTAAAAGAATTCCAATTATTGTAAAAACAAGGATTTTCGCTTTCTTTGATAATTTGATTTTTAATTTCATTATAATCTCCTTAATCTCCGCAGTAGCGATGCCGCATCTTTGGGAAGTTCAAAATTCAATCTATTTTTGTACGAAGTTTGATTTAACCTCATTGTTATAAATCAAAAGATTTATTTTATTTATTATTGTCTGAACTTTATACTGATTGTAATTTGTCTTTGCAGAAAGATATTCACTTTCGCTTATAACTCCATTTTTGTACCAGGCTGCAAGATCTTTTTCCAGACCTTCATACATTTCATAACTTTCCAGCGTTGTATTCTGTTCCCATAAAATCTGTTCAAGATTTTGTTTTGCAGTAATCAGATAAGTTATGTATGAAGTTTCTGCTGACTGAATATCTAAAAGCTCCTGTTCTTCAGTCAGTTTATTTGTTTTTGTGGTAATGGAAGCTTTTCTAAAACTGTTTAAAGAAATCGAAGCACTTACCGAAAAAACAGGATTTGAATCTTTAACGCCTACAGGAAGTTCAATTCCCGCTCCAAGCGTAAGTCCCTGGTAAGTACTTGAAAGTCCGGCATTTACTGTATCTGATTTTGTTGTAGAATTATCTATTGTATAACCGCCGTTTGCAGAAAGAGAAAAATTTCTTTTTGACTTTCTTTCTATTGAGTTGATTGTATGATTCCAGTTTGCACTTTCGAGTTTTGTGTAATCATCCTTATTGAAATTTTCTGCATTAAGAGGCTCTGCATCCTGAATATCTGAAGGAATTAAAGTCATAAAATCTATATCATCAGATATTTCTATGTCGTAACCGCATTTTTTGTAGAAAACTATATAATCGTTAATAAAATCCTTTATTCCGCTGTTTACTGAATGCGTGTCTGATACAACCTTCATTTGTGCAAGTCTATATGTAGAAGAAGAGGTTGAATATCCCTTTGCCTTTGTCTGTTCAAAATTGATTGTATCTGAATAAAGTGTCGACTGACTTTTTATAATTGAATTAATTGAATTTAGAAGATTTTTTAATTCTGTGTAAAATTCTTTTTCTGCAGAAACTGCGCGGGATTGAACTGCGCGTTCTGCTTCTATACGAGAGCGTTCTGCCTTCATTAAAGAAACTTTTCTTGAAGAATTTTTATCAGAAATAATATCTATGCTGGCAGAAATTGTTGTATCTGAAATTTTAGTTTCGTTTGAATTCTTTTCGTTTGAAGTTTGGGTAAGGTTTGTTTCTCCTTTAAGGGCAAGGTTTCCTGCAGGAAAAACATCAATTTCGGCTTTTGGTTTGGCAGAAATTTTTGTCCCTGTTTTATCTGATTTTATGGTAACTGTTCCGGAAGAAAGAGAAACGTCAAAGCCGTTGTCTATTTTTACGGACTCTTCTGATAACTGAGCTTTTTGTGCGCTTAAGGTTAGTTTCTGGAGTTCTATATCATTTTCAAGATAAGATAATAAAAGTTCCTGAGTCGAAATTAATTCCTGACTATGCAGCGCAGAAAATGATAGGAAAAAGCATGCTGATAAAATAAATATTTTTTTCACAGATTCCTCACTATTGTTTTTCTTAAATCGTTTATATTAATTAAACAATAAATCTGTGAAAAAAGATATACGAATAACAAGTATTTATTTTTTATAACAAATTATTAAAAATATAAATCTGCCCGAAAAATGAGCAGATTTAATTAAGATTAAAACAGAATTAAGCAGGAACGGGCGTTATTTAATAAATTTTCCAGCAAGATTCTGAATTATTTCTGCACCACCAGCAAAGGTTCCGATTGTACTTCCTAACGAAGAAAGTATAAATACTAAAAGAATCCTTAAAATTCTGTTTTTATACCAGCCTTTGAATGAAGAAACATCATCCTGCAGAGTTTCCATGTCGCATACTTTTGGCTTGCACAAAATTGCCTGAACAATTCCTGTAACAAATCCTACTCCAATAAACGGACACAAAGACGTAAACGGAGCAGTAACAAGTGCCGTAAGAATTGTAACCGGGTGGGCGAGTGCAAGAATTGTAAGCAGTGCAGAAGGAATTCCATTATAAAGGAACCAGATGGAAAGTGCTTCTTTTCCTGCCTGAACTCCACCATAAATAAAGCCTGCAGCAATAAGTCCAATAATAATTGCAGGAATAATAAATTTAACTATTTTTGAGAAGAAAGTTTTTTTAGGAATTTCAGATATTGCATCCACATTGCTACTTTCTTCAGCATTTGCAATTTTATGTAAATGGGCTTCTACACCAGGCAAATGGCCTGCACCCAAAACGGCAACAATATTGCTTCCTTCCGATTCATAAATTTTGCTTGCAAGATATTTATCTCTTTCGTCAATTAATACTTCTTTTATAACCGGCATATAATCGGACAATTCTTTCATCATATTGTCCATTTCGCTGGTATTCTTTAATTTTTCAATCTGATCGCTTTCAATTTCTTCTTTTGAAAATGCGCTGGAAAGAAGTGTTCCAAGAAGCTTACATTTTCCAAAGAAAGTATTTTTTCCCCAGGCTCTTTTTAAGGTTATCTGAATAGGGCGGTCAACAAGAGTTGTCCTGATTGATTTTTCTTCTGCAACAGATAATGCGGCAAGCATTTCGTCCCCGGGTTTTACGCCTACATTTGCGCCCATTCTGCGCTGAAAAGATGCAAGAATTAAATTTGCAATCAATAAAAACCCTTCATTCTTTTTAAGAATTTTAATGATATCAAGGTTTTTATATTTATCTGCATTTTTAATGGAATCTGCGCGCTGAGAATCCAATTCAATTGCTACGCAGTCCGGATTTAATTCATTTATTGTCTGTTTTACTTCTTCTATACTTTCTTTTGAAACATGTGCTGTTCCAATTAATGTAATTTTTCTTCCGTTAAGCTGTAAAATTTTTTGAGTCTGACTCATTGCTGTAGTCCCCATTCGGCAATTCTGTATTCAAAGAACATTGGTGCCTGCATGCTTGTGACATCTGCATAATATTCTTTTGCAACATCATCTGCTTTATTCAATTCGTAGTATAATCCTATGTAGAATAACATTTTGCCGCGATTATTGCTATTAGTTTCTTTCTGGATTTTCTGCTTAAGTGTTACTTCTGCATTTCGGCTGTAATTATCATTGTAAAATCTTACAAGATCATATTCTGTTGTATTTGGAGTAAGTTTTTTTAGTTTTGCCTGAAGGATTTTCTTAGCGGTAAGTGAATCATTTAATTTAAAATAGCAGGCAGCAGTCATAAGTGTGTAAGAATAATTATCTGAATATTCAGCTGCTTTCTGGAAGTATTTTATGGCATTTTTATAATCTTTTTCGCGGTAAGCTAAAATTGCAGTTTCTTCATATGCATAAAAATAATTTGGATTTGTTTCGATTACCTTTAAGTAATTTTCCAGAGCAAGATCCCATTTTTCAAGATCATCATAACTTCCGGCAAGATATGCATAGGCAAGAAAATATGATGGATTTACTTCTACGGCTTTAGACCATGCCTTATGAGCTTCATCAAATTTTCCAAGATATCTGAGGTAAGTTCCCTTGTCCAAAAGATAATCATAATTGCTTGAATCATATTCAAGAGCAGTTTCTACATATTTGTAGGCGCGCAGATAATTTCCGTCATCGTAAGCGAGTTTTCCAAGATATGCATATGCCTGTGCATTGTCTTCTTCTATTTCCAGAACTTTTTCAAAATATTTTTGAGAAGCCTTTAAATCGTCTGTGTAATAAGACATCTGCGCATAACCGAGCATTGCATCTATATTGGAAGAATCTCCTTTTAATGCCTTTGCGTAGCAGTCTTTTGCAAGCTTATATTTTTTAGTTAATGCATAATCCTGTGCTTTCTGAATGTTTGCAGAAGGATTATTAGGATCTGCGGCCAAAATCTGATTTAAAGAAGTCTGATATGCTTTTTTGTCGCCTTTTGCCCTGTTACACATAGATAAAAGTTCAAGGGCTTCCATATTTTTATTGTTTGAAGCTAAAACGTCGTTTGCAATTTTTATAGCTTCGTCATACTGCATGTCTGAATAAAGAAGGGCGCCCAAAAGCATTTTTAATTCTGTGTCGTCTTTAAGCTCGGAAGGAAGACTGTCAAAATGGTTAATAGCTCCCTTTATGTCGTTTTTTTCGAGGAAAGCCTGAAGTTCACGTACAAAAATTATATCCGGACTTTCCTGAACCTTTGGTTTATCTTTCTTTTCTTCCGGCTTTTTTTCTTCTTTTACAACCGGTTTTTCTACAATTTCAGGTTCAGTATCTTTTGCAACTTCTTTTGTTGTTCCGCAGGAATTAATGGTAAAAATTAATAAAATAACTGAAAAGAAGGCTGTCAGTTTAGAAGTTTTTGAAAAAAATTGCTTTGTAATCATTTTATCCCACCTTTATATAGTATTACTATAGTTGAAATTTACCGAATCATCTACTAAACTAGCATTATAATGAAAATCAGGGCACTTAGAAAAGCATCGCTACTTTTATTAGTTGATGTTGTTATAATAATCGGCATTTTTGTTCTTCAATTTAGAACAGACTCAAATATAATAGAAAAATTAGGTAATCTTCAGCTTACTTTCTTAAAAAATGAAGAATCAGAGACTCCTGCAATTACAAATTTCCTGCGGCTGTCTTTTAACGGAATAAATATTTATTTTGATGATCAGAATCCCGTAAAGGTAAAAAAAGATAATAAAGAAATTCCTTTGACATTAACAAACTATAAAAAAACAGACAATCTTTCGTATTCTCTGTATTTTTCTGAAGACGTTATATTAAATGTTGCGCTTTCTTCTGAAAATTCAAATGCGCAGCTTTTACTTCAGCCGTATTTTTCTTCTTCAATTTCTCATCTTGTCGTTCCTTATAGTTTTTCAACAAATGTTAAAATTCAAAAGGAATCTGATAATCAGATTGTGCTTGAAGGTAAAAAGAGCTTATGGGAAGTCACTGCTTCTTCAACTCAAAATAATATGCTTGCCTTTGAACATTCCATGTCTATTGCAAGATACGGAATGTATACGGAATCTCAGAAATTCTCTCTTGATGTTCTTGTTGAGCTTCCTGGCGCAGATTCTGCAGTATTTGCTTCTAACGTACAGAAGTTTAAGAATAATATTATCACAAGTTATAATCCTGCTTCTCAGGAAAGTTCTTCGGAACAGGTTATTGCAGCCTATGTTGCTGCTATGGCAGAAAACGGAGATTATACAAAGGCTCTCGAAGCAATTCCTCAGTCATTTAAGAAAGGAAAGCAGAGAACTTATTTTACAGCGCCTTACTTAAATACACTCGAAGAAATGAATGATACTCTTGATGCCGCTGTTGCAGATTATGAGAAGAAGCTTACTTCAAGCATGCTTTCTTCATCCCTCGATATCTTTATGATCCGTAATATAGCTCCATTCATGTATATACATTCTACACCGCAGACTGTAATTAAGCTTCTTGATTCTGCGGCCGCAACAGATGTTTCTACACTTTCTCTTGCTCAGGTTACCGGAATTCTTGAAGTTTATGTTGATTTACTTTCTCTTGATCCTGGTTATGCAAGACATCTTGAGCCGGTTCTTGAAGACTGTATACAAAAAATTACCGACTGTTGTATTTACGAAAACGGCGTTCTTACAATTTCAGAAAACGATACATTCCTTTCTGTAATTCAGGCTGTAGAAACTGGAATGGCTGTTCTTCGTTACGGAATTGCTTCTAATAATGATGTTCTTGAAAAAGCCGGATATGTAATGGTTAATTCATATCTTTCTGATTCAACCTTTGATATAAGAACTTCAGCAAATCTTTATTCAGTTATTGCTTATGACAGTCCTTATTATCCTGGCTTTAAGAAGATTGGTACTGTTTTAGGAAACAAAGTGTGGGCATGGACTTGTGCTAAAGACATAACTTATACACTTTCTTCTGATAATTCAGAATTAATATTTACAATTGACTTCCCGCTTGAATGGACTCATTACGTAATTGTTAAGGGTGTTCCAAAATTCGCAAAAATCTTTATTTACGATATGCAGTTTAGAACTGATCCTCGCTTTGAAACTTATAATTCTTCGGGATATGTTTACAAGGCTCCGACAAAGACTTTACTGCTTAAGTCACGCCATAAGAAGCAGCTGGAAACAATACGTCTCGAAATAGAAAAGGAAAGACCTGTAAGCGCTGTTCCGGCAACTGCAACACCTGCTGCGGCAACAGCACCGGCTGTAAGTCCTGCTGCAGAAACAACGGCCGCCGCAGAAAATTCTTCGGAAAATGGAGAAGAAAATACTTCAGAAAGTACAGAAACTCCTGCACCGGAAGAGACAGTTTCTACAAGAACATATTATTACCCGTCAAATGTTCCGATGGAAGCAAGAAACCGTATTGATGTGGGTGGAAATACTTCAGAATAATTAAATTTCTTCTATAAAGTCTTCTGATGCAGTTCTCTTTAATATGATAAGGCTTATATCATCCGTAACAGGTGCATTTTCCATGAATGATGTAAATTTTGCCATTACCTTATCTTTAATTTCTTCTGCAGAATAGTCTTTATTGTCCTTTACAATATTCATAAGGCGTTCTTTACCAAAATATTCGCCTTTCTGATTAATTGATTCAGTAATTCCATCTGTATAGCAGACAAGAATATCATCAACTGCAAGCCTGCAGGAAACCGGCGGGAACGAAACTTCAAGGTCTTCAATTCCAATAATACCGTACTGTTCATCGCTGTTCTGATATTTTAATTCAACAATTTTGTCTTCCTGTTTAGAGTAAATAAACGGGTAGGGATGACCGGCATTTGCAACTTCCAGACTGCAGACATCATTTTTATTGAATTCGCTGAAGTGGAAAAGAAGGCCGGTAATGTAGTTTTCTACATTTACCTTTTCCTTTATATAAGACTTATTAATTTCCTTTAAAATATCCGATGTAGATTCCTGTTCTGCAATTCCTGCAAGGAAATGCTGAGAAATAATTCCTTTTGCAAGAATTGTCATAAGTCCTGCAGGAATTCCATGTCCCGAAACATCAAAAAGTCCAAGTCCGTACAAGGTTGATTTATTGTAATAGTAATCGTAAAGATCTCCTGAAACTTCATGGTCCAAAGCCTTGTAGCTTACGGCAATTTCCCAGCCTTTAAGAGTCTTGCTTTTTGGAGGAAGAAAGTTTTTCTGAACGTGAGAAACAGTTTCCAGACCACGCGAAAGAATAAAGTTTGCTTCGGTAACTTCTTTTGTTCTTATAGCAACAACATCTTCAAGATGTGTGTTAAAGGAAGATAACTGCTCTTTTAATTCAATATTGTTTATATACATTTTTCCAAAGCGCAGTAAAAGGAATACAAGGAAAATATTTCCTGTTATGAGCCAGCCGTAAATTGTAAAATACGGCATATGATCTATCTTTAAGATTACCTTTACAATTGTATCAATTATTACGCCAATATCTACTGGAAGAAAACCCAGCAAGAGAGTAATTGCATCTTTTCTTTTAGATTTATCAAAGAAAGATTTAAAAAGGCGCGGAAGACTAAAGAAGAACTGTGTTAAAATGAATGCAGTAAAGAAAGGTGCTGCCCTTACAAGTGTATTAATATTCGTAAAAAACAGAACGGTAATTGTAGGAATTGCCCATAATATTATTCTTGTTATTACAATTTTCTTTGAATCTCTTATACCTATGTAGTGAATTATGAATGAATTTGCAAAATATATTGTTGTAAAGGTTCCTACTCCAAAGAAAAATTTAATTATTGTAAAATAAGAAATAAAAGCCGGCTTTATCCACGGAATTTCAGTAATAAAGAAAGGTACCAGGAAGTGAATGCTGTATAATAAAAGCATTGAAAAAGACATAAACTGGACAGATTCTTTATATTTTCTGAGTAATACAAAAAGGAAAAAGAAAATAATAAAAAGAACGAACATTACTCCGGCGTAAATAAGGAGAATTCTTGAGTTAAAAAAGGTTTTTATATCTGCAAGCTCAAGTACATCGGTTTGTTCTCCTATAAAAAAATAATTAGAAAGCGAAACTATTGAACCCGGATAAACCTGAATTAAAATTTCGTTTATTCCATCCTGATTAAGTAAAATATCCGGAATCATAAAAAACTGCGAAGCAAAGCCGGCAGAAATCTGATTCGGCGGGAATGAACCGTACCTGCGTAAAAGAGTTCCGTTTATATAAAAATTATCTGAGGCATTTAACTGGGCAATAAATACGCCTAAATTCTGTTTTTTTAATTCGTTCGGAAGGTAAAAGCGAATTCTAAGCCATAAATAATCGCCGTCTTTTCTGATAAGGTTATTAATTTTTTTAAATTGAGCCTTGTCTAAAGGTTTAAAATCATTTTTGTGGTTTTTTATATTTTCTATACTATATTCTGCAGGCGTTTCCTGATATTCTACGTAATCAGATAAATAGTATCTGAAAGGTTTTTCTTTTGCAGATAGAGATGAAATGAGACATACAAATACAAGAATTAATAAAGATGATTTTTTTATATAACGCATAGCGCTACTATTATAATCTTTTTTGCTGTATATTGCAAAAAAATTTTAAACGTTATATAATACGATGTCATATTTATACTTACTTTACGCCAAACGGCGATCATAATAGGAGTTAATTATGGCATATTTTTTTGAAGAACCTTCCCACACATTTGATGAATATCTGCTCGTTCCTGGTTATACAGGCCCAGATTGTATTCCTGCCAACGTTTCGCTGCAAACTCCTGTTGTGCGGTATAATAAGAAAAAAGGCGAAAAATGTCCCCTTACAATGAACATTCCAATGACTTCGGCTGTAATGCAGTCAGTTTCTGATGACAAGCTTGCAGTTGCACTTGCAAAAGAAGGCGGAATATCATTTATTTACGGTTCACAGACTATAGAAGATCAGGCTGCAATGGTTGCCCGCGTTAAGGCTTATAAAGCAGGCTTTGTTTCTTCTGATACAAATATCCGCCCGGATCAGACAATTTCTGAGCTTGTAGCCGCAATTGAAAAAACAGGACATTCAACAGTTGCCGTAACAGAAGACGGAACAGAAAACGGAAAACTCGTTGGAATAATTACAGACCGTGATTTTAGAATTTCTCACTGTGGCCCAGATGCAAAAGTAAAAGATTTTATGACTCCTTTGAGTTCACTTGTAATGGCTCAGGAAGGAATTACTCTTGAAGAAGCAAACGATATTATCTGGCAGAAAAAAGTTAATCAGCTTCCTGTAGTTGATAAAAACGGTAAGCTTTTGAGCTTTGTTTTCAGAAAAGATGCCGCAAGTCACGAAGAGCATCCTCTTGAGCTTCTTGATTCTCAGAAGAGATACATTGTTGGAGCCGGAATTAATACACGTGATTATATGGATCGTGTTCCAGCTCTTCTTAAAGCCGGTGTTGACGTAATGACTTTGGATTCATCTGAAGGATTTACCGAATGGCAGAGAAGAGCATTGCAGGATATTCACGGAAAATGGCCGAATGCAAAAATTGGTGCCGGAAACGTTGTAGATGCAGACGGATTCAACTTCCTTGCAGATGACGGTGCAGAATTTGTTCAAATTGGTAGTGGCGGCGGTTCAATCTGTATTACTCGTGAACAGAAAGGTATTGGACGCGGTCAGGCTACTGCAACAATTGAAGTAGCAAAAGCTCGCGACGCTTACTACGAAAAAACCGGTATTTATATTCCAATCTGTTCTGATGGTGGAATTGTTTATGATCATCACGTTACTTTGGCTCTTGCAATGGGTGCAGACTTTGTAAAAATAGGTATTGGCGGCGGTTCAATCTGTATTACACGCGAACAGAAAGGTATTGGACGCGGTCAGGCTACTGCAACAATTGAAGTAGCAAAAGCTCGCGATGCTTACTACGAAAAAACCGGTATTTATATTCCAATCTGTTCTGATGGTGGAATTGTTTATGATC
>JAEEGL012018849.1_pt1 | contig 13572 bp, 15 predicted proteins | sample 9134231 | NCBI WGS metagenome assembly JAEEGL01 (sample SAMN16246548, study PRJNA631951) | gut metagenome | biome: gut microbiome; feature: rumen; material: fiber-attached | host: Bos | place: Iran: Karaj | collected 2018-10
CGCCGCACGGTCCTGCACATAAAAGAGCCCTTCCTCATACCCGGGCAGGGCCGTCACCGAACCGCCCTCCAGCTCCAGGCAGCCGGGCAGCTCCGGCCACTCACGCCAGCGGATCCCGGCGCGCTCGAGCGCGCGGGTATAGTCCTCCGGGCTCACTCTGGCCGTATTCACCTGGATCGTCAGACCGGGGATCTCGTTGTTTTTCCGGAAAAAAGCCTCCGTGAACGCGTAATCGTGTTCACGCAACAGACGCTCCGCCATCCAGAGAGGATGGCTGTAGCGCCGGCTCAGCCACGCGGCCGTTCCCTCGCCCGGGATCGGCGGGAGAGAGTCCCGGTTCTCCGCGACACGGCGCAGCACGGCGTTCACGAGTCCGGCCGCGCGCTCCAGTCCGACGCTGCGGCAGAGCGCAACGCTCTCATTTACCGCAGCGCGCGCCGGGATCTTATCCAGAAAGAGCAGCTGAAAGACCCCGAGACGCAGAATGTCCCGCAGCTGCGGCTGAAGACTCTCCGGCCGGCGGGAGCCGTACAGCCCGATATAATAATCGCAGTAGGCGCCGTTTTGCAGCACGCCCAGGCAGAGCCGCATGCACAGCGAGGCATCGCGTCTCTCCAGCCCGTACTGTTTCTGAACGGTGTCAAGGGCCGAGGCGGACCAGGCGCCGCCGCGCCGGCAGCGCTCCAGTGCTTCCAGCGCCGCTCTTCTCGCAGCGTTCTCCATCTCAGCTCAGTCTAAGCGCATGGCCGCGGAGGAAATCCGCCGCCCGCATCCGTTTTTTCCCGGGAGCCTGCAGCTCCGTGATATAGAGCGTTTCCCCGTCGGCGCAGGCCATTTCGATCCCGCGCTCTCCGGCGCTCACCACCGAACCCGGCGCTTTATCCGTACGATTTTCGGAGTACTCCGCATCGAAAACGCGGTAGATCTTCCCTTCCAGCTCCATCGTCGCGACCGGCCAGGGCTGCAGGCCGCAGATCCATTTCAGGACCGCGCGGGGACTGCGGTCCCAGTCGATCGGGCAGAGGGACTTGTCCAGCATGGTCACATAGCTCGCCTGACCCGGATCCTGCGCCCGGCGGGGCGCTGTCCCGGCTTCAATGTCCCGCAGCGTGCGGACAAGAAGCTTCGCTCCCATCTCCTTGAGCCGGTCGAAAAGCTCACCGGAGGTCTCTTTCTCCCCGATCGCGGTCTCCTCGGTGTAAATGATGTCGCCGCTGTCCATCTCGCTCGCAAGATACATGGTGCTCACGCCCGTGACCTCATCCCCGTTCAGCACCGCCCACTGGATCGGGGCCGCGCCGCGGTATTTCGGCAGCAGCGAAGCGTGGACGTTGACCGCGCCGAGAGGCGGCACCGCCAGAATGTCGTCCGGCAGGATGCGCCCGTAAGCCACCACGACCAGGATATCCGGCCGCAGTTCGCGGATCTCACGGAGCGCCGTGCCGTCTCGCATCTTTTCCGGTTGAAAGGCCGGGATCCCCGCGGCCTGCGCGATCTGCTTGACCGGCGATGCCGCAAGCTCCATGCCGCGGCCCTTCGGCTTGTCAGGCTGCGTGAAGACGCCGACGACGTCAAAGCGCTCCCGAAGCAGGATATCCAGCGAGGCAGCCGCGAAATCCGGCGTGCCCATAAAAACGATCCTCATCGTATCCCTTCCTCAGTCAGGATTCGTACTCGCCGCTTTCGAGCTCCTCGTCGCTGAGCATCCGCTCGGCTTTGGAGGTGAACACGATCCCCTCCAGATGATCGATCTCGTGGCAGAAGCAGCGCGCCGTGAGTCCCTCGCCCTCCGCCTCGAACCACTGCCCGTTGCGATCCTGGGCGCGGACCTTCACACGCATCGGGCGTTTGACGAGCCCATACTCACCCGGGACGCTCAGGCAGCCCTCCGGGCCATCCTGTTCGCCGTCGCTCTCCACGATCTCGGGATTGATGAGCTCGAGCACGCGCTCGCTCTCCCCCTCGGGGACGTTGGTCTCGATCACGAGCACGGCGCGGCGCAGCACGCCGACCTGCGGTGCGGCAAGGCCCACGCCGTTGGCGTTCGCCAGCGTTTCGCGCATATCGTCCAGCAGTTGGTGCAGACGTGAGTTGAAGTCCGTCACCGGGCGGCATTTTTTGTAAAGCCCCGGCTGCTCCTTGGTCAAAATGTTACGAAGTGCCATATTCTATCTCCATTATTAACGATATTCTCAATCGGAGGGATCGTTGTCCCCGAAAACCGACACGCCTTTGAAGCGTTTATCGGCCGCGCACTCGGTCACGACCTGGGCGATTGCGGCGCGCACGGTCGCGCTGCTGCGGCAGCTCAGGTTCACCCGATAGCGATACCGCAGGTTGACGCGCACAACGGCCAGCGGCGTGGGCCCGAGCAGCGAAAGCTCCGTCTGATCCGCCAGCAGTTGCTGCAGCCGCCGCTTGACGAAACGGCAGGCTCTCACGACCTGCCCCTCGTCCAGCCCGGAGGCCGTGACGGCGAGCAGATCCCGGAAGGGCGGCGTCCCCTGGAGGCGCCGCAGCTCCAGCTCGGCTTGATAAAACGCCTCATAGTCCTGTTCCGCCGCCTGGCGGATCGTCTCGTTGGCCGGGGTAAAGGTCTGGATGACGGCACGGCCCGGCTTCTCTCCCCGGCCGCTCCGGCCGACGACCTGCGTGATGAGGGAAAAGGTCCTCTCACCCGCCCGGTAGTCGCCCGCATACAGGCTCTGGTCCGCCGAGATGACCCCGACGAGCGTGACGTTTTCAAAATTCAGGCCCTTGGTCACCATCTGCGTGCCGACCAGGATCGGGATCTTTTCCTCCCGGAAGCGCTCCAGAAGGCGCTCGTGCGAACCGACCGGCGTCACGGTATCGGTGTCCATCCGCATGATCGGGATCTCCCCGAAAAGTGCGTGCAACTCCTCCTCGACGAGCTGGGTCCCCGCGCCGACGAAGCAGAACTGTCCGCCGCAGTCGGGGCACGCCGCATCCAGGCGGCGGGAAAAGCCGCAGTAGTGGCACATCAGCCGATTCGTCGCACTGTGGTAGGTCAGGGCGATGCTGCAGCGCGGACACTTGTAGGTATACCCGCACTCGCCGCAGCTGACGAGTTTATGCGCGCCTCTCCGGTTCAGGAACAGGATGCTCTGCTCTCCGCTGTCGATGTTGCGCTGCAGCTCCTCCCGCAGGAGCGAACTGATGCTCCCCGCGTTGCCGCGGCGCAGCTCCCGCTTCATGTCGACGATGCGCACCGCGGGCAGCTCCCGTTCATTGTAGCGTGTGGGGAGAGAGAAATAGGCGTATTTCCCGATCTCCGCCTGATAGCGGCTTGCGATGTCCGGGGTGGCCGAGCCGAGCAGGAGCAGACAGCCGGCCTGGGCGCAGCGGAATTTCGCCACGTCCCGCGCATGGTAGCGCGGGGTATTTTCGGATTTATAGGTCTCCTCCTGCTCCTCATCCATGATGATGAGGCCGAGGTCCCGAACCGGCGCGAACACCGCGCTGCGCGTTCCGATCGCCAGATGCGCTTTCCCGCTGCGCAGTCGTTTCCACTCGTCGTAGCGCTCTCCGGGCGAGAGACTGCTGTGCAGCAGCGCGACCTCGTCCCCGAAATGGGAGGAAAAGGTCTGCAGCATCTGAGGCGTCAGCGCGATCTCGGGCACCAGAAGGATCGCGCTCTTTCCGCGCCGCAGCTGTTCCCGGATCAGGTGGATATACACGCTGGTCTTGCCGCTTCCCGTCACGCCAAAGAGCAAGGCTGCCCCGGCGTGATCCGCCAGGGCGAGTCGATCCAGTCCCGAAAAGGCGGCCTCCTGCTCGGCATTGAGCACCGGCAGCGGCTGCGGCTCCGTTTCTTTCGTCTCGGGCCGCCGATAGACCTCCCGTGCGTAGAGCTCCACCGCTCCCTGCCTGCACAGCGCCTGCAGAGACTGACGGGCCGCCCCGGTGAAATGCAGCAGATCCCGGCTCGGCAGCGCTTCGAAACTGCACAGCAGCTCCAAAAGCTCCGCCTGCTTCGGCGAGCGGCGCCGCTTTGCCTCCGAAAGAGCTTCCGCCTCTTCTCGGGGCAGGAGCAGCCGCGCCATCTCCACGGTCTTGTCCCGGACGCGCCGGGTCCCGTCCTCCCGCAGCCAGACGCCGGCCGGCAGGATCGTCTTGACCGCATCGTACACGGTGCAGAAAAAACGCTCCCGCATGAACAGAGCCAGGCGGATCTGCTCCGCGCTCAGGATCGGTTCCTCATCCAGCACGGCGAGTATCGGCTTGAGCTGTTCAAAGTCGCTGTGATCCGTCAGAGCGAGAACGATCCCCTCGCTGCGCCTGTTTCCGCGTGCGAAGGGCACATAGACCCGTGCGCCGGGCAGCGCCTTGTCGGCGAGCTCCTCCGGCACAAGATAGTCGTAGGGCCGGTCGATCCAGTATGTAGCGGCAGAAACCGCGATTTTTGCCACTGCACGGGACGTACCGGCCACCGCCTTTCTTTATTTTTTGATGCTGAGCTTACCGGTATACACCTCGTCGATCGCGGAGGAGACGGGCTTGCGGTCCAGCGGGATCTGCTTTTCCTCGGCCTCTTCCGAGAGCTGGCGGGCGCGGCGCGCCACCATGTTCACGAGCTGATAGCGGCTGCCGATCTTGTCGACAAGTTCTGCAACGGGGGGATAGAGCATCATAATCGGTATTCTCCATTCTGCCGCAGTGCGGCTTATTTTGACAGTTTCAGGCGTTTTCCAGATATTTCATGCGATCGGCCGCGCGGCAGTGCTCCGCCGTGATGATCGCGGCAAGCTCCCGCGCGGCGACGTCGATCTTGTCGTTGACGATGATGTAATCGTAGAAAGTGGCCTCGCCGTATTCCTGGCGGGCACGGGCCAGGCGCCCTTCGATCGCCTCGGCGCTCTCGGTCCCGCGGCCCTCCAGCCGACGGCGAAGTTCCTCCAGCGTGGGAGGAACGACGAAGATCTTTACCGCCTCCGGCACCTTGTCCCGGACCTGGCGGGCGCCCTGGATCTCGATATCGAGCAGGACGTTCAGCCCCTCGGCAAGCCTCTGCTCCACATAGGCGCGCGGCGTGCCGTAGCAGTTGGAGACGTACTCCGCGTGCTCGAGCAGCTCGTCATGCGCCACCATCTCGTCAAAGCGAGCCCGGTCGATGAAAAAGTAATCCCGTCCGTCGACCTCGCCGGGCCTGGGGCTGCGCGTCGTGACGGAAGTGGAAAAGCAGACGTCCTGCCTCTCCTGCATCGCCCGGGAGACGACCGTGCTTTTTCCCGCGCCGGAGGGCCCGGAGATCACGAACAGCTTCCCTCTCTTACTCATTCTCTCTCCCCGCTTCCTCTCTGTAGTTTTCATCCAGGCGCGCGCCGAGCACCTCGGGCGTCAGCGCCGACAGGATCACGTTCCCGCTGTCCATGATCAGGACCGAGCGCGTGCTGCGTCCGAACGAGGCGTCGATCAGCGCGCCGCGCTCCCGTACATCCTGGATCATGCGCTTGATGGGAGCAGACTCCGGACTCACGATCGAGATGATCCGCTCCGCCGAGACAAGATTCCCAAATCCGATTCCGAGCAGCTTCATACGGCGCTCCTATTCGATGTTCTGGATCTGCTCGCGGATCTTCTCGATCTCCGATTTCAGATCCACCACTACGTGCGCGATCTCGGAATTCTGACATTTGGAGCCGATGGTATTGGCCTCGCGGTTGAACTCCTGGATCAGAAAATCGATCTTGCGCCCCGTGGGCGAGCTGCCGTTGATCATGCCCGTGAGCTGGGACATATGGCTCTTCAGCCGCACGGTCTCCTCGTCCACGGCGATATGATCGGCAAAGATCGCCGCCTCGGCCAGGATGCGGTTCTCATCGATCCCGGCGGTCGAGAGCACTTCGGCCATCTTCTGTTCGAGCCTCCGGCGATAGGCCGCCACCGTGTCCGGGGCCTTCTCCTCCACCTGCGCGACCAGGCCGCGGATCGTCTCGAGCCGGGAAAGCACATCGTCCCGGAGCTTCTCGCCCTCGCGCGTGCGCATGGCGTCGAAGTCGCGCAGCGCTTCCTCGACGATCGCCTCCATGCCGGCCGAGATGGCGTCGGCGTCCAGGTCCTTCTTCTCGACCGCCAGCACGTCCGGGAAGCGGCTCACGCTCTGAGCCGTCAGATCGTCCGCCAGTCCGTATTCCACGGCGATGTGGCGGATCGCGTCGATATAGCCCTTGAGCAGCCCCTCGTTGACTTTCACGGTCATGTCACCGGCCGCCGAGGAATCCACGTTGACAAAGACGTCCACCTTGCCGCGGCTGATGTGCTTCTGCACGAGGGTCTTGACCATCTCCTCGGCAAACAGGAAGCTGCGCGGTAGCCGCACAGCGGTATCCAGGTAGCGGTTGTTGACGCTTTTCAGCTCCACCCGGATCTCCATTCCCTCGACAGTGCCCTTGGCGCTGCCGTACCCCGTCATACTTTTTATCATACTTCCTCCGCAAATCGGACGATCTCAAACTGGATCCCCTTGTTTTTTTTCGCGCGCTGGCTCAGCACCAGGATCCCGGCGCTGACGAGCACCGCCAGGAAACTTACCAGCACACGGAGCCCCTCGCCCGCGCCGCACAGCGCCGCGAGCGCATAGCTGAGAAACATCAGCACGATGGGCAGCAGATACACCATCGCGGCGGCGCCGAATATCGTCTTCGACTGGGTGGCGATCACGACGCGCTGTCCCGGCCGGGCCTGGATGCGGTTTCGCGCCAGGGTCTTGATCTCGCTCTGAAAGATGCAGCTCTCACAGCTCGGGCAATTCCCGCCGCAGGCGGTCGTACGCGCCACGGCGACCTCCGCCATGTCGTTTGGCAGAAGCCTGGTTACAACGGCGTCCTGTGTCATGCGTTCGCCTTTCTGATCTCCACCGAGACCGCATAATCGCCGATCGCTCCGACGTCGGTAACACCGTCGACATAGATTCTCGCATACGGCATGTACGAGCCCGTGGAATCCCTGATATCGGTCAGATCCGCCACCGCGCGGATATTCTCGGCACGGATCTGCGCAAGCTGTTCCTCGGTGCCGCGGATCACGACATCGAGCCCCTCTGTCAGGATCTCCACGCTCGTCCCCTCCGCCGCGCCGACATAACTCAGATTCGAGACGCGGAAGGACTTGGTCGTCAGACCGACCACCTCGACGGTCACCTTCGCCTCGATCACGCCCGTGACGTTGCGCAGCTCGTTGTCGATCGTGATGGGATACGTCTCCGTAAACGTGGAGGCGAAGTCGGTCAGGTCGATGGTCCCGAGCGTGATGCGATTGACCCCGCCGAGGATGGAGGAATCGCCCGCAAGCGTGACGGAGCTCGGTTCGATCGAGACCTTCGTATTGGCCTTCGTGGCACCGGCGCCCTCGATCAGATCGACGCCCAGCCCGACGCTCTTCACCTGCAGGATCGGAAGCGTCGCCTGGATCACATCCGGATCGCAGCTCAGATACTCGGTGGAAACGGGCTCGCCGTTTTTATCCATGAGCGTGTAGGCGGCCTCGACCGAGTACGTGGAGTCCACGACCACATCCTGCCCGAAGCTCACATAGGCATAGGCCACGTCCTTGAGGTAGGCCTCGGGTCCCGTGACCGTGATCGTGGAGGGCTCGAACACCGGCGTCTCCGCCGTGTAGCCGTCGGCGGAGCGCCCCTCAAAGCCTCCCCGCACCTGGATCGGCGTCGACGTAAGCTGAGAGACGGTGAAGTTCACATACTCCGGCGTCTTTTTTTCTTCCGTGATATACCGTTCATCCACACTGGTCGGGTAAATGATATCGTATTTGAGCGTGGTATAGGCCGCGCGTGTCAGCTTGCTCACATCCACCTGCGCCACCAGGTCGTCCGCATCCAGCGGCGCGACGACACGGCGGGGCCCCGTGATCTCCACCGTCACGTTGTTTGTGTTCAGATCGGTGATGATCAGGTTGCGGGAGTTGCGCAGCGCCTCCTCGCCCACGACCTCGATCCGCACATTGCGGAAGGTGGTCTTGAAGGCCTCCGTCTCCTCGCTGGTCACGTAGATCCAGATCGTCAGAGAGGCCAGCAGCGAGACCACCAGCCAGAAGATGCGGCTGTCGCGAATTGCTCTTATTATCTTCATTTTATTTCCTCTTAAACCGCTTGGACAGCGTCGTCAGGAAAGCGCCGCCGCGCTTCTTTTTCTCTTCCTCCACCACGAGCTCGCTGTGCAGAAGACGATCCAGCGTCGGCGCGGAGAGATGCCTCTTCAGCATGCCGTCCACCGCCATGGAGATCGCGCCCGTCTCCTCCGAGACGATCACGACTACCGCGTCCGACTGCTCGCTCAGGCCGATGCCCGCGCGATGGCGCATCCCCAGCTCCTTGCTCAGATTCGTGCTCTGCGTCAGCGGCAGGACGCATCCGGCCGCGGCCAGGCGCCCGTCGCGGATGATCACGGCGCCGTCATGCAGCGGGGCTTTGTTGAAGAACATATTCTTCAGCAGTTCCGCGGAGACGTCGGCGTTGACGATGGTGCCCGTCCCCATGACCGTGTTGAGCCTGACGTTGCGCTCGAAGATGATCAGCGCGCCGGTGTGCGACTCCGACATTTCCTTGCAGGCCATGACCGTCTGGGCGATCGCCGTCTCCATTGTCGGGCTGCCCGCCGAGCGATTCGTTGTCAGGCTGCTGCCCATGCGCTCCAGCAGACGGCGCAGCTCCGGCTGGAACAGGATCACGATCACGATCAGGCCCAGTTCCACCGCCTTGCGCAGCAGGGAGCTGATCATATTCAGACGGAACACCTCCGCCAGCGCCCAGACGATCAGCAGAAGCCCCAGACCCTTTGTCAGATTGTAGAAGTTGGTGCGGCGCACCAGCCAGATCCCCTCGTAGATCAGGTACGCGACGATCAGCACATCGATCACGTCGGCGATCCGCATCGTGGCGAGGATATTCAAGGCTTTGTTGATTACGCTTGCGATCGCTTGCATAGGCCGTCTCCATTTCGTCCCCGGCTGCCTGTTCCCGGGACTTGTATCTCGCTGTCCGCGCCCGGATTTTCTCTTTCGTGCGCTGGACCTGTTTAATCACTTTATTATAAAACATCTCCGCGGAAAAGGCAACCGCTTTCCTCAGGCCGCGCGGATTAAATTCTCTTAAGAAGCGCTCCCGCTCCGAACGGCTCGTCCGTTCGGAGCGGGAGCGTATTCATTCCTCCGGGAGCGTCTCCCCGTCCACATCGTACAGCAGGGAGAGAGGAATCTTCTCCCCGTTTTCAAGATGCAGCACGCCCTCGAAGGGGTCGATCCTTTTCACGGCTGCATAGCTGCGGCGATAACGGCCGCCCTCTTTTTTCCCGTCCGGCCGGAACCAGACAAACGCCGCGGGTTCCCCGCTCTCCGCCAGACGGCGCAGCCGCTCGTTCAGGACCGACCGGCACTCCTCGGTCAGGTCCGCCGCCGTCTCGGTGTATCGCCCTTCCTCCTCGATCTCTTCTTCCAAGCCCGTCAGCGCCTGAAACGGAGCAAACTGCGCCGCGCGCTCCCGCAGCGGCATGGCGGGGTGGTCCGGGGATACCGGATGCGGCCGATAGAGGATCTCGTCGTAGCGCGGATCCCAATCCTTCATGCGCGATGCCCTCCGATCTGCCGGTTGCGCTCCCGTGCCGTCGCTCCCTCCCGGAAGCTTGTCCCCGAAAGGATGGCGTTTTTCCCGTACTTCTCCTTGATGGAGAGGATCGTCTTCTGCCGTTCTCTCTCCCGGTTCTTCCTCTCCTGCTGCCCGGTACCCGACAGCGCCGGGAAAAGCGCCATCTGTTCCCAGTCTCCGCCCGCCGGGCAGCGCTGCGCCGACTGTGTGTGATTGGCCGTGATGTTGATGCGCCGGATCAGGAGCAAGGGATCCACCGTCCGGTCGAACACGGACAGCGCGGCTTTTCGGATATCGCCGGGCAGCGCGCTGCGTCCCGTCAGATTGGCGGTGCCGTGGGCATGCTTCGGGATCGATCGCCCGTAGCGGTCCCGGACCACTTCCCCCCGGTATGCCGTACGGCGTCTGCCTTCCTTCAGGTTCTCCGCATCAAAGCCGATCGTCACCACGATCTGATCCGTATCCAGCCCCTTGCCGAGCAGGACCTGCGCCAGTGCCTCGGCCATCTCCTCGAGGACGACGCGCGCTTCGGCGCAGGCATAGGGCCGCGGCAGCACCTGTCCGGAGCCGAGGCTGCTGCCCGCGGGACGATAGCTGCGGATATCCGCCAGCGTGCAGGGCTCCCAGCCCCAGGCGTGGTCGATCAGGAGCTGCGCGTTCACTCCGAACAGCCGGTACAGCAGCTCCTCGTTGTAATACTCCCCCCGGCCGCCGACCGAGCAGCGCGCGACATCGCCCATCGTATACAGGCCGTGCGCCTCCAGCTTGTCCCGATACCCCGGCCCTACGCGCCAGAAGTCCGTCAGCGGACGATGCCCCCACAGCAGCTTCCGGTAGCTGATCTCGTCCAGCTCGGCGATGCGCGCGCCGTTCTCGTCCGCCGGCACATGCTTGGCCACGATGTCCATCGCCACCTTGCTCAGATAGAGGTTGCTCCCGATCCCGGCCGTCGCCGTGATGCCCGTGCTCTCCAGCACCTCACGGATCAGCATCCCGGCCAGTTCGCGGGCCGTGACGCCTCTCGCCGCCAGATAGGACGTAGCATCCAGGAACACCTCGTCCACCGAGTAGACGTAGATATCCTCCGGCGCGATGTACTTCATATAGATGCTGTAAATGAAGGTGCTGCGGGCCATATACAGCGCCATCCGCGGGGGCGCGACGATATAGTCAAGCGCCAGGGACGGGTCCCGCTTCAGAGACGGATCGTGCCAGGAGCTGCTGACAAAACAGCGCCCGGGGGCCTTCCGGAGCCGCTGGGCGTTGATCTCCTTTACGCGCTCCACCACCTCAAACAGCCGCGCGCGTCCGGAGATCCCATAGGCTTTCAGCGAGGGCGTGACCGCAAGGCATATCGTCTTGGCCGTCCGCGCCGGATCCGCCACCACCAGGTTGGTCGTCAGCGGATCCAGGCCGCGCTCCACGCACTCCACCGAGGCATAGTAGGATTTCAGGTCAATGCAGATGTAGCAGCGTTTTTCTTCCACACCTCTCCCGCCTTTCTCCTGTCCGGATATCTGCATCTATTATAATATCTTATTAGGAGAATTTCAAGCCGGAATATCTCGTGTCGAGAGAAACGGCCGCCCCAAGATGTGGAGCGGCCGGGATGAGGGGAACGCTGCTTTGACCGGACCGACATTGACAGCGCAGCGCGCGGCGGCTATACTCTTTCCATACGCTTTGAACAGCGGAGGGGGCCCACATGAGCAGACATCTTATTCTGACCGGTCCAACCGGCATCGGCAAAAGCACGCTCCTTCGCCGTGCGCTCGGCCCGGCGCTCGCGCAGGCGGGCGGTCTCGTGACCGAGGCGGCCTACGGCTCCCGCGGGGAGCTTGTCGGATTCACGCTCTCCCCCGCGGCGGCGGCCGGCGGGGTCGTCGGGTTTACGCCGGAGCTCTTTCTGGACTGCAGCCGCTTTCCGCCGCGCACAGACAACGAGGTCTTTCGCGGCACGGGCGTCCGGCTGCTGCGGGAGGCCGCCTGGTATCCCTACGCGCTGCTGGACGAGTTCGGCGGTTTTGAACTCATCATCCCGCAGTATCGCGCGGCCCTGTACGAGCTTCTTCGCTCGGATCTGCCGATCCTAGGCGCGCTCATGACCGCCGAAGAGGCGGAAGCCATGCGGCAGGCGCTCGGGCTCGGGGAAAAGTACCGCGGGTATGAGGACGAACTGCTGCGTTTCCTGCGGCAGGACAAAGATACCCGGATCCTTGAGCTCCGCTCGCCGGAGGACCCTGCCGCTGCGGAGGCTCTTGAGACGTGGGTACGGGATTATCTGGGCGGAGAGGCGTGACCTCTATCCCCCCGGGGGGCTTGCAAAGCGGCTCTCTTTCGTGTATGATAACCAACAAGCATCAGAAAGCGGGGAAAAGCCCATGCATGACGAAGAATACTATACGCACGATCACGGGGACGGCGTTGTGCACAGCCATCCGATCCCGCATGTGCATACCGACACGGAGGGCCATGGCCACAACCACCCGCACACACAGACTAAGGCCGTTCTCAACCGGCTGGCAAGGGCCATCGGGCATCTGGAGTCCGTCAAACGCATGGTGGAGGAAGGGCGCGACTGCACCGAAGTGCTCGTGCAGCTGGCCGCCGTGCGCTCCGCGCTCAGCGGCACCGCGAAGGTCATCCTGAAAGACCATCTGGAGCACTGTGTGGGCGACGGTGACAGCGCCGATCTGCAGGCGCTGAACGAGGCCATCGATAAATTTATGAACTGAAACCGGCATCCCCCGGCCCGCTTCCGCGGATCGGGGGATGCTTTTGCTTTTTCTATGGCTTTGCTTTCGGATCGCCGCTCAGATCCCGGAGCGCAATATTCAGCGCCGCCCCGAGATACAGGATCTGGCAGCAGAGGAACAGCCAGAACATCAGAAGGATCAGGGAAGCAAGCGACCCATAGACCAGCGAGTACCGCGCGGAGACCGCGATGAACGCGGAAAACACATAGCTCATGCCGACGATGCCGATCGTCGTGAAGACGGCGCCGGGGAAGCTGCGGTAGCGGTCCGTCCGCCGCTTGGATACCGCAAACACGGCCCAGGCGATCGCAAAAATGATCCCGGCCAGCAGAAGAAAACGGATCCACTGCCAGGAACTGCCGATGTCGATAAAAGGCAGCCAGCCGTTCAGCATTTCCAGAAAATCCCGTCCTGTGAAAAGGACCAGTATGGCGAAATAGACGGCCCCGACGAAGAGCACGGAGAGCACGAGGCTGAACAGGAACCCCGCCAGTCCCTGATAGCGTTCCCCTCCCTGCATCTCCCCGATCGTGCTTTGCATGCTGCGCACGCCCGCGGACGCCGAGGTCAGCAGGACCGTGAGGCCGGCAAGGAACATGGCGTTGCTGCCGGCTCTCGAGACATGTACCAGAAAGCTGCGGAGCATATGGGTGGTATCGGAGCTGATAAACTGCGAAACGAACTTCAGGGCTTCCATGACCCGAAGATAGTTCTTGCCGAGCAGTGAGTACAGGCAGATGATCAGCGGGAAAAACGTCATCGTCATATAATAGGACAAGGCAGCGGCGGCACGCGGCAGCCGGCATTCGGTATAGAGGAAGACGATTCTCTTCAGCAGCTTCCAGATATTCATCCCGCTCTCCCCCTTCTCCGTTTTATTGTACTCCCATTTGGGCGGCGGCGCAATAGCGGCGCGGCGAGCTTTGTCCTTGTCCCTTCGGACTGTTCCGCGGGAAACTCCGCGTTTTCGCATTGATTTTTTCCTTTTCGGATGATACTATACTCTTGTATCCGATCAAGAAAGGATGGAGTGCAGAATATGAAGACCGTTTCCACATGCAGAGCTCCCGCCGCCATCGGCCCGTATGCCCAGGCACAGATCACGGGCGGGCTCGTCTTTACCTCCGGCCAGATCCCCATCATTTCCGAGACCGGCGAGATCGCCGTCGGGCTGGAGGCGCAGGCCCATCAGGTGTTCCG
>JAEEGL012669864.1_pt1 | contig 13572 bp, 10 predicted proteins | sample 9134231 | NCBI WGS metagenome assembly JAEEGL01 (sample SAMN16246548, study PRJNA631951) | gut metagenome | biome: gut microbiome; feature: rumen; material: fiber-attached | host: Bos | place: Iran: Karaj | collected 2018-10
AGGCCATGGCATTGGCCGTACCTACGCGGGCAAGCTGCCCCTGTTGCGCATCGACTATATCTGGGCCAACGAACAGATCCAACCGATGTCGTTCAAACGTATCAAATACAAAGGCTCCGACCATTTCCCGGTGATGTTGGACTTCAATGTGAACCATGGACTTTAAACTTGTATCCGATTTCCAGCCTACAGGCGACCAACCCGAGGCCATCCAGCAGCTTGTGGAAGGCTTGAAGCGAGGCGACCGAGCCCAGACCTTGTTGGGCGTGACGGGTTCCGGCAAGACCTTCACCATCGCCAATGTGCTGGCCCAGCTGAACCGGCCCGCCTTGGTGCTCAGCCACAACAAAACCCTAGCCGCCCAGCTTTATGGCGAGTTCAAGCAGTTCTTTCCCGAGAATGCAGTCGAGTATTTTGTATCCTATTACGACTATTATCAGCCGGAGGCTTTTATTCCTTCGACCAACACTTATATTGAAAAAGATTTATCGATTAATTCTGATATCGAGAAGCTTCGCCTGAGTACTACCACCGCCTTGATGTCAGGGAGGAGGGACATCGTTGTCGTCTCTTCGGTGTCGTGCCTCTATGGTATCGGCAACCCTGACGACTTTAGCCAGAACGTCATTTATGTGGCTCGAGGGCAGAAGGTCAAGCGCGACGAGGTGGCCAAAGCCCTTGTGGATGCCCTTTACATCCGTAACGAGATTGAGTTCACCCAAGGCAAGTTTCGGATCAAAGGGGAGACCCTCGACGTGTTTCCTGCCTACGCCGACATCGCCTATCGCATCGTGTTTTGGGATGACGAGGTCGATGCCATCGAGAGTTTCAATCCCGTTACCGGCAGCCGCATCGAGGAGATCTCCGAAGTCACCATCTTCCCGGCCAACATCTTCATCACTTCGAAAGATAAGATGAACGCCGCCATCGTGCAGATCCAAGACGATCTGTTCCGTCAGGCCGCCTATTTCCGTGAGATCGGCAAGAACCTCGAAGCCAAGCGTTTGGAGGACCGTGTGAACTACGACATCGAGATGATGCGAGAGTTGGGCTACTGCTCTGGCATCGAAAACTACTCCCGTTACTTCGATGGCCGCAGCCCGGGCACCCGACCTTTCTGTCTGTTGGATTTCTTCCCCGACGACTTCATCACCATCATCGACGAAAGCCATGTCACCGTTCCCCAGATCCGAGGGATGCATGGGGGAGACCGTTCTCGCAAGCGCACCTTGGTCGAATACGGGTTCAGGTTGCCTTCCGCCCTGGACAACCGTCCCCTTGAATTCCATGAGTTTGAGGCATTGACTGGCCAGATGATCTACGTCAGTGCCACCCCCGACGACTATGAGCTGCAGCAGAGCGAAGGCGTGTATGTGGAGCAGATCATCCGTCCCACTGGCTTGCTCGATCCCCCCATTGAGGTGAGGCCTAGTGTCAACCAAGTCGATGACCTCTTGGAAGAGATCCGCAAGGTGAAGGAGAAGCAGCAGCGCGTGCTGGTGACCACCCTCACGAAACGTATGGCCGAGGAGCTGAACACCTATCTCAACAACCTGAAAATCAAGGCACGTTACATCCATTCCGATGTCGATACCCTGGAACGTGTGGAGATCCTGAGAGGGCTGCGCATGGGAGAATTCGACGTGTTGGTCGGTGTCAACCTCTTGCGTGAGGGCTTGGACCTCCCTGAGGTTAGTCTGGTCGCCATTCTGGATGCCGACAAGGAAGGCTTCCTCCGCTCCGAGCGCTCCTTGACCCAGACCGCAGGCCGTGCCGCCCGTAACGCCGAGAGCAAGGTCATCATGTATGCCAGCACCATCACCGAATCGATGCAGAAGACCATCGACGAGACCAACCGCCGTCGTGCCAAGCAGATCGCCTACAACGAGGCCCACGGCATCGTCCCCAAGACCATCGTGAAGGCCATCGACAGTGCCCTGTCAGAGGCCACAGGCCGTCATAGCATCAGCTACACCCAAGACGAGCGTCCCGTGGTGGCCGCCTCCGAGCAAGTCGAGTACAAGACCAAGAAGCAGCTCGACAAGGCCATCCTCGAAGCCAAACGCAACATGGAAAAAGCCGTCAAGGAGATGGACTTCATGGCGGCAGCGTTCTATCGCGACGAAATGGCGAGGCTGAAGGCGATGGAGGAGGTTACGAGGTGAGTTCTTCAGGCGTCGATCCTGTGAGTCGTGCAATTGTTTCTGGATCCATTCCAAGGTCTTTCAATTTTTGGGCTACCTCAAGGGCTTTTGCCTTGCTTCCTTCGGTGATTCCTAATTCCTTCCCTTCTGCGATTCCGAGCTCTTTCCCTTTCGTCATGCCGATTTCTTCCCCTTGTGCAAGTCCTTCTTCATGTCCTTGCTCGAACCCTTCTTTGTTGGCGCACTCCCATGTACTGTAGCTGTCCCAGAGATCCCTGAGGCTCTCCCTATAGGTTAGGAGCTGTGTTTCGTTGAAACGTGCAATCTCAGCCTCGCGGAAGAGCTTTTGAAAGACTTCTTCCTGGAGTTCCTCAGGTTGCTCGTCGGTATAGCAGAGCGAGTAAAGGGCGTACATCCACTTGTCTCGCATGGTGTCAAGTTTGATTTCCATGTCTTCGGTTTTGGGCATCTCAAGATAGATGAGGGTTAGCTTGTCGTAGAACACATGTTTGTCTTTGACATCCATGAGTTTGATCTTATGGAAGTACTCGTTCTCAGGATACTCGTTTTCCGGGAAAACGAAGTCCAGGATTGCGACCAGATAAACATCTTTGAGGTGGTAGTCCCAGCCTTTCTTTGGCTTTTTCTTTTCTTTTAGCCATTTGCCTCCGAGTCTGGCAAGTTTCTTCTCCATTGCTCTGGCTTCGGCTTCCGATTTGGCCTCGCCTTTCTTGCCTTGCTCTTGGATGGGTATGGTGGCGTCGTAGAAGCTCCGGTCTTTACAGTAGATTTGCTTGCCGTTCTGCATTTCGACAATGAAGTCGGCGCCTGACTGTGTCTGGCAGAACACATCGAAATAGCTTGAGCGCATGGTGTTGATTTCACCGACATGTTCAACGTTCTTATAGGTGATGGATATGATGGGATCGTTGTTTTCGTCGTCGGAGATAAGCGCATTGAGAAAACTGATGAGCAGGTCAGCATTCTGCTCGGTGCCGAAAAGTTTCTTGAAACCATAATCGGTATACGGATTAATAAATCTGTCTTCCATAATATTAATTAATAATAAGTTCTACAATCTGTTGATTTATTGTCCAATTGTATTCTCAACATTTCTGCAAAGATAGAAATTTTAATTCATATTTCAAGAGTTCATACGTTATTTTTTACTATTTATTTGTTTTTCCCGAAAAATTCCTTATTTTTGTAGCCTCCTTGTCCAAATAGGTTTTTCAATGGCATATCAGGGCGAGGACGACATATTGAAAGAAGGCGTTTGCCGAGCTTGTTTTTGTACTCTTTGAACCTGGAAAATTCAATAAGCACAAGCAGAAACAAAGCAGAAGCAGATGCCCGCGTGGTAAAGCGTGGGTATCCTTACTGTTTGTTCGTTGTGCAGGTTTTCCAGGACCTTAAGAGTCGGACAGCAGCAACAGATACCCCGCTTTCTTTTTGTATGTAGCAAAAAAATGGAAATGTTTCATTCCGGTGAGGGTGTTTGTCGGAAAAAAGTGGAGATTGCCGAAAATCCCATCAAAGAGTAGGCATTTTAATTTAATTGTTATGGGTGAAAACAAATTCCTAAAGATTTTTGCTCTGGTAGCTTTTGTGGCATTCGCGGCTGTCAGTTGTTGGTCAACAACAGAATCACTGTTTCTAACGTTGGAAAATGCTCAAATCCCTAAATGGGTGTTTTGGATTGCTGTTGTCGGTCTTTACGTTTTGACTTCCATTTGTTTTAAGATGGTAATTGATTCATTTAATCAGAATGTGTACATGGAACGTAGGACACTGAAATTCATAATAGGTTTATTAGGGGTTATTGTTCTTTGGATTGCCTTCAGCATGCCAACTAATTCTCATACGTTCTTTTATAAACAGATGGCGAAAAGTACAGCTGTAAAAGAATTGAAACATGTTGATGGAGAGCTTCAAAAACTATCAAGCGAGGTTACTTTCCTTGATATATATAATGCAGAGTGGAATAAATTCGAAGCAGATGTTCTCAATGCTTTAGCAGGAGTAAAGAGGGAAATCAATGATTTCCAAAACACAGGTACAGGTGATAAAACTGAAGCTAGAATAGTTGATGTTGAAGATTTACTTGGTCTGAAAACAGGAACAATAGCTAGGATTAAAGCACGTAACAATTCACAAAGAGAGTTGAATAAAGTGTGCGAGTATTATGATAAAGCAGTAAAAGAGCAGCTTGATATTAAAAAACAACAGCATAATGCAAAAGTTGCAGCAGCTTTAGATGATTTTCAAAAGAAAATGTCTAATGTAGGTCCCATTCGCCTTGCAATAAAAAATACGCTTGAACAATTGGATGATCCCCAATATGATAAAGAAGCTGTTTTGAAAAATGCTCGAATAGTAATTGGACAATCTTATGCTGAGTTAGAATCACAATTCAATGGATTGTATACTTATGATGAATCCTTTTATCGATCTGACCGTCTTGTGAAAGTAACCAAGGTTTGGGGAGATTATTTTAAAGGAAGATTTAAACAAACAGATTATACTTTATGGTATTGGATCCTATTAGCCGTCATTGTTGATATCGCAGCCTTTGCATTCTTTAGTATAGCTTTTAAGAAAGAAGATTATTAAACAAAACAAACAGATTTTTAAATTCAATTTAATATGCCAAACGTGATACTTGATGAAAACCAGAATACTCCTGTTCAGAATGAACCCATAGGAGTCGAAGATGAACCTGTAGTTAATGTTGAAACAACAAATCCTGTCACAGAAGAAGAAAAGGTTCAGTCGCCTAGTGATAGAATAAAAGGGTTGAATCTTGAGGAATTAAACGATCCTAATAAAATCAATGTTACAATTGCTGATAGGGATGCCCCAGTTGTTATTCTTTTTGGGCCTCCTGCTTGTGGTAAAACTATGACATTGGTTCGTATGACCCGCTTTCTACGTGAGAATGGATATACGATTACACCAATAAGAACATTCCGTCCTACATATGATAAAAACTATTCTGAGATTTGTGACAACTTTGACATTATGATGAACCAGGACGACGCTGCGAAATCAACAGGTAGAATTAGCTTTATGCTTGTCAAAGTTAGTAAAAATGGGAGAACAATTTGTCAAATTCTAGAGGCTCCTGGAGAGTATTATTTTAATCCCAAAGCGCCTAAAAGTCCTTTCCCGAGGTATTTCAATGCTATTAAATCAAGTAGAAACAGAAAAATCTGGACTATTATGGTAGAACCCGATTGGGAAAATGAGGTTGATCGCTTGAATTATGTAGATAGGATTAAGAAACTTAGGACACAGATGGCAATTAAAGATAAGACTATCATTATTTATAATAAGATAGATAAAACAGAATTCTTGATTGACAATAGCGGTAATGCTCATTTTGGATTGGCCCGAAAAAATATTTGCGACTTATATCCTGGGATTTTTGATCCGTTTAAAAACAATACCCCAATTTCTCGTTGGATTACACCCTACAAGTTGGATTTTACCATATTCCAAACAGGTGATTATTCAACCGCAGCTGACGGCACTTCACTGTTTGAGCAGGGGCCAGATGTGTTTCCAAGAAGGCTTTGGAAGATTATTTTGAAACATGTAAAAGGATGATGATATGGATGTTGAGGTATTAATTCATGGAGTGCCAGATGGTCAAGACTATTTTGGTATACCAGAGGAACGGACTAACGCAGAGTTGTATTACGATAATTCACCAGAGTCGGTCAAGTTCGTAGTGGAAACAAAGCAATCTGGCAATAATTCTTACGCCTATTATTCTTATCTCCGTTACAAAGGCATGGTCGGTTATGGAGGACGTCCAGGGTCGTATTTTGGACTCACTTTACGAATTGACAGATACTATCAAGATGTTTTGCATATGTATAACATGCTTGAGATGGTGTTTAAGAAATATGTCATTGGCTCTCTTCTTTTACAAACGGGCGATTCTTTCAAATACTTGGCACCCAATTTCGCCTCAAAAAAAGTGGAGATAGGCCAACTTCAACAGGGCTTAATTCAACTTATTCAAAGTTCTTGCGTTTCGTCAAAGTTTGTAGATCTGGATGCGAGTTTTATCCATCCAATTATAACTGCAGCATCATGCAATATCTCGGATATTACTGAAAATGTGATGATGTCTTCTCTAAAGAAATATTCAAAAGTGGTGCTGTCGCCAGACTATAAAACTAACCTTTCAAAGGAGTATGAAAAGAAGATTAAAGAAACAGAAGGGAAAGGTGGAGTATTGGTGGCAGAAAAAGAGAAAAAACTTGCCGAGAAAGAAACAGAAATAGCATCATTAAAGACGACGATTAGCTCTCAGAAAACTACAATAGACTCGCTCCGCACAGAAATTAAACAGAAGGATGCTGAGATTATACAGTATAAGAAAAACGGAGACGTATCTCGGTTAATAGCTAGTATCAAGGAACCTATTGGAAAGCTTTCCGAATACTTTCATGTTAAAGATTCAGTCAGAGAACCCCCAAGACCTTCATACGGACACAAGAATTATTTAATAGGTATTGTAGCTTGTGCGTTATCTCTCATTGTTCTTGCTCTTTGTCTAGTTTTATTGTTTAGAACTCCCAAGAGTGACAACTCTAAACTATTAGAGAATAAAATCACAGAACTAACTCAAACAAATGATCAATTAACCAAAGAAATTGATCAAAAGACGCTACTAATTGCAGATTTACGCGCCCAACTAGATTCAAAAACAGAGGAACCACAACTGACACAGACTTCTTCTCCTTCAAAAAAAGAGGTGAGAATTGATGTGAGTGGATATAGTTCGGGACCATTAATGACGGATAAGGTATACACAATAACTATTAAAGAAGGACAAAATAAATTCAATGGTCAAGGGAGGTGGATACTCACGAATGCTGAAATAAAGCAGGGAAAAGATACGGATGTTCAAATCAATATCCAACCAACAGGTAAAGGAAATGTTGTATTAGATTATCAATCAGCCAACTGTACTTGTAGAAAACGAGATTTCCAAATAAAGACCCCATCCTTAGATACACAAAACTCAAAAACAGGAGGAAATAATGGTGGCGCTGTGGAAAAACTAGACGAGCAGAAACCTGCTATTATTAGTTTTGATATCATTGTCAATCCAGATGTTTCTGAGGTGGAAATTGGGAAGTCATACACTATTTCGATTTCAGGTTATGATGGCAAGGGGACTTGGAAATTGGATGGATTTGAAACAAGTGATGATAGAACGAGTCGGCAGATAACAGTAACAGCTATAGCTGGTGGTACAGGGAATAAGGCAACTGTTTCATACACTTTGGAAGGTGGAGAAAAGAAAAAAACAAGATCATTTAATTATAAAGAAAATGAATAAATCCTATATACTTCGATTAGTTGCTTTTTCTATATTTTTTTCTCTGCTTTCTTGCGGCGGGAAAAAACTAAAGCCAGAACCATTGTCCAGTTTTGAGTATTCTAAGACTGACTATTATGGTAACGTAGTGGAAGTGCCGTTTAGAGAACAAGAAGGTGTACGAACAGTACAAGTTAAAATCAATGATTGCGCAGAATTTCCTATGATTTTTGATACGGGTTGTTCTGGCGTTTCAATCTCGATTCTTGAATTAGCCACGTTAATAAAACATGGTTATATCTCTGAAGATGATGTTATCGGTATAACACAAACTCAAATCGCAGATGGAAGTGTTGTCGAAACTGCAGTTGTCAATTTGCGAAAATTGCAAATAGGAGAATATGAATGTAGAGATGTTCAAGCTTCTATCTCTGATAATGGCGCCGCCCCTCTGTTGCTAGGCAATGGTGCGTTGAAAAATGTTGAGTCATTTGATGTGGATGATAATGCAAAAGTCATCAAGTTTTATTTAAAATAGTTTTATTGAAACAAGTCGCCAACTAATAATGGCGACTTGTTTTTTTGTGTTTCAAAATGAAAGCCGAGATTTATATATTTGGCAATTTTGCGGATGGGTATTCGCAATATCCTGACAACTATACACGTGAACTATTTAAGTCAGTTTCAAGTACTAGAAAAGGAGCATCAGAGATTGTCTATCACCGTGAAGGATCACTGACTTATTATATATATACTCGAGAGATTTCTCGTTCAGCCAATACTTATATTGGTTTGTGTTATGTGTTTAATGATATTATCATAAAGGATTTCTCATATTTATTTGGTATTTTTGAAGATGCAGTTACAAATATTGTTGTAAAAGGGAAATTGCTGGAGTTTACCAATAATGGTAGTTTTGTGACTAAAGTAAATCAGTTATATACAAATAGAGAAGAACTTCAGCGTGTGTCTGATTATCTGAATAGCCAGATTTCATCATTGGGAAGATATGCAGAGAAACTGCCCTCTGTAAATTTCGCGGTATCTAATAAAGAATGGAAAACCTTTTCTCATGAAGAAAGCAATGATATTTTTGCTGTCATTTCTGATTATTCAAACATACGTGTGATAAAAGGAGAGAATTATGATTCAGAATCATTGAAAGGATACTCAGCAAAATTAAAAGCGCAAGACGAAAGTATAAAAAGACTTCAAAATGAGATAGTTAGCTTAAAAGAAGAAAACACAAAATTAAATCGTCAAAAGAAACAGTTTACTATAGTAGTAATTCTTTTATTACTTATAGTTTTGGGAGTTTTCGTTTTTGTAACTCAAATAAATAGTAAAAATGAAATCATACAGCGAAAAAATGGCGAGATCGAACGACTTGAACAACATCGTAATAAACTACTGGTGGACTCGACGAATCTCACTATGTCGCTTAACGAAACTAATGAATCATTGAGGATTGCCAATAACAATTTGAAGCAATTGCGTGAAGATTATAAGTATTTGAAGAACGAGAAGGATGACCTGGTTGCTGCAAATGACTCTATGGAACAGACAATTAATCAATTAAATAATAGAAACTTAGAATTAGAAAGAACAGTATCTGATTTGAGAAGACAACTTTCCAGTAATTACAGTAGTAGTTCCTATACCATTGGTCCTTCGACTAGTCATTCTATTGGTGGACATGATAATACTTATGCTCAATGGTTATATGCCACAAAACCGCTTAAAATAAACTACTTTTATGTACATCCTAATAATTCTGGATATATTACGATAGGATTGTATAACTCCTATGGCACTTTGGTTTCTTCGAGCCAAGTTTATGTATATGCCAATCAATGGAATAAAATAAGTCCCAACAATTTTGTGCTAAGTGATTATTCAAAATACTATCTTGCTATCTATGAAGCAAACGGTATCTCACTTAGTTATCACAATTCCACTAGTGGTGAGTATAGTAATTACAAAAACAGCTCATTACAAATTTTGGGGTCATGTTCAAAAGGTAAATCTGATTATGGGACAAGTTATTATCAGTATTTTTATAGCATTAACTATTCGATAAGAGACTGATTCGTTTACAGAAATCAGAGATGGATATGAGAATTAAAGTTTCAATAAGGATTTGTGGAATCAAATTGTTGGTTTTTATGCTTTTGCCCCTGATACTATCTGTTGGTTGTGAACAAAAGTTAAAACCTGGTAATCCATTTGAACAATATGATTCTGACGAAGAGGCTTATGCTCAAAGTACTATTTCAAAATATGATGATGCTCAGGAATTGAGTTTTTCTAGAAATTATCCTGATGTTGTTGCTGTGGAAATGTTAGGCGAAGATGGAACTCCATTTACCATAGGGGCGATAGAAGGACAGGTGTGTGTGTGGTATAAGGACGGAGTATCGTTTAATTATGTCCAAAACAGTATAATGTCTTTAGGTGGAATAATTGTGGCTCAAATACCGGAAAATTGTTATTGTTTAGTGGAAGTACCAGCCAACGAAGTGCAGGTCTTTCTCAGAAAAATAACAAAAGATTCTGATGTGAATCGAGCCTATCCGAATATGGTTTACTATCCATGTGCAGTGAATAACTACATATTGGATAATTTTAATCCATATTATTCCAGAAGTGATGGCGATACTACACCTCATGGAGACATCGTTCAATATGCTTTACAGGAATACGCTGAGGGCATCTCCTTAATGCCTTACAATATTGGTACTAGTGATGGGCAATACATGAACAATAAGAAATATTTCGAAAATGGCCGTTTTTGCCCTATCTTTGGATGTACAAACAGCGAAGTATATGCCATAAAAGACATCTCAAAAAATGCAGGAAGTGGGCCGATTATTATTAATATGTCATTTGGACCAGCCTTGCCAGAAAGAATGATTAATGGTAAAGAAGTGGGGTATTATTGGAATAATGCAACTGATGATGAGAAACAAGAATATAGGGAACGTTATTTGTTATTTATGAAAGAAACAATTAAGAATCTAGAACCATTAAATGGGAAAGATTTTGTTGTTGTCAAGTCTGCTGGTAATTCTGGTGTAAAAACTTTTGATAATGATATAATTGCTTATCTTCGAGACCATCTTTCTACAAAGGAAAAGGAAGTCATGGACAAGCATATCCTATTGGTAGCTGCAGGAGAAACAGAAAGATTACATCAAGACTATTCCAACGAAATGGAAAGTGGTCATTATGATCCATGGGTGACAAAAACGGACATATCTGATTTCAAGTTCGAAGGGAAGAAAATGAGAGGGACATCGTTCGCTGCTCCACGTACCGCAGGGATTTTGTCGTCTGTGGCAAATGATATGAATCTGACCGGAGCAGAGGTACTGAGATTGGCTAGAGAGGTAACTAAACATGACGGAGAATTGACAGAGGAATCTTTATTTAAAGCAGTTGAAGATAAAAAACCATCGTCAAACGAATACTCAATAAATGGATGTCTTTTATATCGTTTGATCATCGAAATAGGAACCGATATGGAGATACTTGAATTACATAATAATTGTAATGATGACATTCGAGTAAAAGGTTATCTTCTTAACACCATTGCGTCACATGGCGGTGCCAATACTCTTAATTTTGATAAAATCATTAAAGCTAACCAAACGGAATATGTAGAAGGTTTTATTGAGAATGAATGCACAATAATAAGTGTTGAAAAAGTAGTACAGAATCATGAACAACAAAAAAACAATACAAAAATAGTTGGTACAATGTGGAGATGGGATTTCTCAAAGAATCCAGATATAGAATGGTATGATGCCCTGCGATTTGATGATGAATCTAATGGAACAGCACTAAGTGTTTATCAAGGGGATAGTACGGTTATTACACATTTTCATTATTTTTATAACGAGGAATATGATGGATGGTGCGTCACCGATTGGGGTCAAAACATTATGTATTTTGTTATAAACGGAAATGAGCTGAATATGGGTTTTTGTAAACCATGTGTTATTAATGGAAATAATATCATATTTGATTCTCGAAGATATTACCGTATGTAGTTTTTTTGTTTTTTGCTATGAATGATTTGGAAAAGAGTTTTGTGGATTTCATGGGACTTTTACGACCATGATCCGTCGCCTTATGTGGCGTTATTTGGTCCTTAGGCTTTGGGCGAAAGAGGAGTTAATCGGTGAAAAATGGCCGATATCCGTTTAGTGAAAACGGCGAAATCCGATCACTTGTTTTTGTAATTTCGCCTAAAGTGGCTTGGCTTGCCCCGTTTTATTCTGTTGTTGGATGATTTCCAAACTTTCCACAAAACTGATTCAAAATTGTCGAATTATTTTAAATTTTCCTCTTGACAAGTGGAAAATTCTGTTGTATCTTTGCGGTGTGAATGATAACTTCTTTCATTAATTTATTAATACAACCGCTATGGATGCAATCGTAAGTTTTATTGTGGATCGTTGGCCTGTTCTAGCCTTTGTCGTTGCAGCATCAGTTGTGACCTTTTTGATCACCAAATGGTACTACAATCGGTTTGTTCCCATGGAGAAGAAAACTGAGAACAATGAAAAACGGATGGAAAAACTACCTTGTGCCAAACACGAAAAGCAGATCTATTCGATAAGAGACTATCTCTATGCCAGATATCCCCAAGCATTCGGACCCTATTTGATGCAGAAAAAGAGTCCCAGTCAACTGAATGAAGAGGGAGACCGTATCTTTGAGGAGCTAAGGGGAGCTTCTTTTTTGGAAGCCAATGGACCAAGGTTGATGGATGAAATTGAACGGAAGCGGCCTCAAACACCCTTTGATGTTGAACTGCTTGCACGAAGTGTATTGTTTGATTCGCTAAGCGATCCAGCCTTTAATGACATAAAGCGGTGGGTGTATGAGGCTCCCATGCGGAAACAAATCATCGATGGCGTTGAGAAGGAGTATGTGGTGACGATAGACGATGTTGTTTTTGTGCTAAGTATACCGTTACGAGATCTGTATCTGAAATGTCATCCAGAATTGGTTTAATTGGTCTTTGATGGATTGGTATGTTTTTTTGATTATCTTTGCACCAACAATCATCATTGAAAAATACCATGAGACTCCTATTAATCAGCAACTCCACCAATTTCGGGGAGACCTATCTTGCCTGGGCATGCAACCAAATTGAATTCTTCTGCCTGCAAAACAATCTTAAGAAAGACAGCCGCATCGTGTTCGTGCCCTTCGCAGGGGTGAACATCGCTGGAAAGGCTTATCCGGAAAGCTACGATGCCTACGAGGCCCGTGTGCAGAAGGTGTTCCTCGAGAAATTTGGCTTTGAGAACTTCACTTCGGTGCATCATTTCGATGACAAGGTGAAGGCTGTCAAAGAGGCTGATTGCATTATCGTTGGTGGCGGCAACACCTTCCACCTGGTGGCTGAGATGCACAAATACGGCCTGATGGATGCCATCCGTGAAAAAGCCTTGTCGGGCACGCCTTACATTGGCTGGAGCGCAGGCAGCAACGTGGCTTGCCCCACGCTCTGCACCACCAATGACATGCCGATCGTGCAACCGGCTTCGTTCAAGACCCTGAACCTGGTGCCGTTCCAGATCAACCCGCATTACCTCGACCCGCATCCGGAGATCGACAAGATGATCAAACATGGTGGCGAGACCCGCCAGGACCGCATCAACGAATACCTCGCCGTGAACCAGCAGATGGTGGTGGTGGGCCTGCGTGAAGCCACTTCGCTTTGGGTTACCGACGGCAAGATGATGCTCAAGGGCGGCAAGAAGATGATTGTGATGCAATATGGCAAGGAGGCGGTCGAGATCGAACCGAACACCGACGTGACCTTCCTGCTCGGCAACCAGCCTGCCTAACGCAACTCGTCGATTACCAGGTGACGTGGGAGGTTGATGGTCTTCCTTCCGCTGACGTTGCCTTCAATCCAATAATCCTTCGCCTGCGCTCCCATGAGTGCGGTGAAGGATTTTTTGATGCGTGAGAGCAGGGGATTGAGGGTGCTGCCGACAAAGTCGACCAGGTTGTCGACGGTCTGCTGGAGCCGCTCCACATTGTTGTAGCTGGAAATGCTGGCATAGATCG
>JAEEGL013265645.1_pt1 | contig 13572 bp, 7 predicted proteins | sample 9134231 | NCBI WGS metagenome assembly JAEEGL01 (sample SAMN16246548, study PRJNA631951) | gut metagenome | biome: gut microbiome; feature: rumen; material: fiber-attached | host: Bos | place: Iran: Karaj | collected 2018-10
ACAAGCGCCAGTTCTTCGCGACTCTTGCTGTGACCGATCAGGAACCGCAGGTCACATACAATGAAGCCAACAGTGATTACGAAACATATTATTCAAGATACGAAACGGCCAAGTCGACATACATAAACCTGCAGGAAAGCTACTATGCCGCGCAGGAGACGTTTGACAGTAAGTATTACAACTTCGATGCCCTTGAGCATACGGAGGCAGAGAGAAATGCGCACGACGCAGAACTTGCCGATCTTCAGGCAAAAGAAGCCGCTGCCAACGATGCGAGAGTACTCATGGAACGCGAAGAGAAGAATGTCAGCGAAGCCAATTCATCACTTGAGTCTGCACGAAAATCATATCTCGAGTATGTCAATTCCCTTTCCGCAACTACGGCCCAAAATACGATCGCATCAACCGAGTATTCGGAAGTGCTTCAGGATTATTACACTGCCAAGGCTGCATACAAGTCGTTGAAGGATGAAATAGATGAGCTTGAATTAAAGAGCGTTCTCGCCGAGGGTGACAGGGAACTTGATACGAAGAATTATGAGCAGCAGTTCAATAATCAGAAGTCTGCCGTACTTATCGATCTTAAGGCACAAAGGGATGCGCTTCTTAACAAAGCCGCCAAGGGTGTCATCAAATCTGAGAGTGAAGGTATGGTTTATGATGTATTGATCGCCGAAGGCCAGGGCGTTACGGCCGGCTCCAAGATCGCATCGCTCCTGTACGGAGATCTTAAGGATGAAGTAGCCATATGCTATGTAAAACTTGCCGACGCGTTCAAGTTAAAATCCGGGATGCAGGTATACATATTCCCGTCAAATGTCGACAGACAGGAATACGGTCATATAGAGGCCTTTATCGATACGATCGGGAGCCACGTGGCTTCGGAAGAAGATCTTAAGATGCAGATAGCCAGTGATTCCGTCGTGCAGGATTTTGAAAAAGAAGGTTCCGTTGTGGAAGTACGATGCAAAATGAGACAGGACGCCTCCACAAAGAGCGGATACAGATGGAGCACGAGCAAGGGCCGCGATATTGAACTTGCGACCGGAACAGTGATCTCGGCAACGATCATCACGGAGGAAAAGCGTCCCATCGATCTTCTCATACCGTATCTGAAGAACAAGTTCGATTTCAATGAGGACGAAGATGAAAAACTATAACGAAGCTTCTCCCGAAGAGATCGCTCGCAGATATCACAAGGAAAGTGAGAAGAGAAAAAAGAAAAAGATAAGGGTCGGCTATGTCAAGACTCCGACCGAATACCAGATGGAAGTCAACGAGTGCGGCGCGGCTTCCCTTTCAATGATACTGCAGTATTACGGCCGGTATATCCCACTTGAGGAACTGCGTGTAGAAACAGGTGTCTCACGAAACGGCTGTAATGCCAAGAACATATATCTTGCAGCCGAGAAATACAATCTCGATGTTACGGCAAGTGAGCGCGATCTTAAAAAGATGCTTGCAAAGAACCGCCCGCCGTGCATTCTTCACTGGAACTATTCGCATTTTGTCGTATTCGAAGGCAAGAAATTCGGAAGTTACTATATCAACGATCCTGCGCAGGGCAGAAGAAAACTCACATATGAAGAACTCGAGGAAGGATACTCGGGTGTAGTCCTCGCTTTTTCTCCGAACAGGAAATTTGTCAGATCGAGAAAGAAACGTACGCTGTTTTCTTTTATCAAAAAGCGTCTCGAAGGGCAGGGAAAGACCATCGCAGCGTTGTTCCTTATCGGGGTCGCACTTATCTTGCCCGGCATACTCACGCCGGTATTCTCACAGGTGTTTCTTGACAATATTCTCGTCAAACACGAGATAACATGGATGAAATGGCTGCTTCTCATGATGGCGGGAACAGCTGTATTTTCTGCATATTTCAAGTGGCTGAACAGTAAGTTGTCACTGCTCCTTAGATGCAAGACAAGCCTTATGACCACGGATGACATGATAGCGCATATGCTCCGACTTCCGATGGTGTTCTTTGAACAGAGATATGCGGGAGATCTTGTGTCGCGCGTATATAACAACATGGCTGTATCCACGTTCCTGTCGGGGAGCCTTATCACCGTTATGATCAGTCTTGTTACAAGTATAGTGTATCTCATACTCATGCTCGGCTACTCCGTCAAGCTGTCACTTATTGCGGTTGCATTCTCTTTTATCTCCATGCTCATAGCATACCGTGTGTCGGTAAAGATAAGGACGATGACGATGAAGTTCGGACTCGACAGCGGAAAACTGGCCGGTGCCCTGTATAACGGCCTGGCTTCATCGGCCAGCCTCAAAGCTGTCGGAGCTGAAGGAGAATATGTCGGACGTCTCATGGGATATTATGCCGAGGTCAACACTAATGACCAGAAGCTCGGTAAAATGCAATCCATACTCGATGTCATACCCCAGAGTCTGGGGTATGTAAACACTGTTATCATGCTCATCTTCGGCAGCATGGAAGTCATAAAAGGCAATATGACACCGGGTATGCTTCTTTGTTTCAACGGATTTCTGTCTGCGTTTTCGGCACCGTTTGATAACATCGTAAGCTTCGTAAGATCCATACAGCAGGTCAAAAATGACATGATGCGTGTCGACGATATCATGAACTACAAAGAAGAGACGCGTTATAACACCGTCAAGGACGAAGAGATGGAAGGCCGAAAACTTCGTGGTGAAGTTCTCATGGAAAACGTTGCATACGGTTATAACAAGATGGAGCCTGCGCTCATAAAGGGATTCGATCTTAAGGCAAAACCGGGACAGAGCATAGCTCTCGTCGGCACGAGCGGATGCGGAAAATCAACCGTTTCCAAACTCTTAAGCGGCCTGTATGAGCAGTGGGACGGCAGCATCCTATTTGACGGGACCGAGATCGAGAATATCACGGCTGAGGTGATCACAAGTTCTATCTCTGTAGTTACCCAGCAGATATCGCTTTTTGACGGAAGCATATATGACAATATAAACGGATGGAACAGTGCGATCACACAGGAGATGGTTATAAAGGCCGCAAAGGATGCATGCGTTCATGATGATATCGTAAGAAAACCCGGAGGATACGGATATACGCTCCGTGAAAACGGTTCAAACATTTCCGGTGGTCAGAGACAGAGGATAGAGATCGCAAAGGCGCTTGCGACAAATCCGACCGTGCTCATCATGGATGAGGCTACATCGTCTCTTGATTCAACAACGGAAAAGGAAATACTCGACAACATAAAACGCAGGCACTGCACATGTATCGTTGTTGCACAGCGCCTGTCCACCATACGCGATTGTGATGAGATCATAGTAATGGAACATGGACGTATCAGGGAAAGGGGTACGCATGATATGCTCATGTCATTTAACGGTCTTTACAGAAAACTGATATCGGAATCGGAGTAGCAGATGGCAGAGGAAGGTAAGATCATTAAACTGACAGGCTCCGAAAGCTTTTCGACACCGGATCCGAAGGAAGTGTTCATGGTAGAGTCCGGAGAAGCCAATGTCTACATACAGTTCAATGAAGGAGACGTGGTCGACAGATCACTGTTCCTTCGTGATGTCAAAGAAGGCGATAGAGTGCCGGGGCTTGCATGCCTTCTTCCGGGTTCTGAGAACAAATGGCATTTTGTCATAATCCCGAAGAAAGAAGTCACTCTTTCAAGAAGCATGTCGGATGATGCCAATGCTGCGCTTGGAAACGAATTTGCCGACAGCATCGAAAAATTCCCCCGGGACGGTGAGACCGATTACCAGAAGAGGTTCGTACGCTGGTACATAGAAGTCCTCCGTCAGGAGACGGCGGGGATACATAAAATGCGTGAGCAGAAGAAAAACGATGCGAACGCGAATTTCGATCTTATGGAATCCCTTTTCAAGAACAGACGGATATTAAAGTATGAATTCTCGTCCGATTCGCTTTTATACAACACGGTAAGCGTGCTTTGCGATTACATGAACATACCGCTTGTTTCCTATCAGCGGCTCGTTGCCGTAAATGGGAATGATTTTACGATACTTGATATCGCAAGACTGTCTCATTTTGTAACGAGGTCGGTCGCCCTGTCTGATAAGTGGTACAAAAAGGACGCAGGCGCATTTATAGCGTTTACAAAAGACGAAAAAAAGCCGGTTCTCCTTATCCCCAAAAACAACCATACGTACATGATCTATGATCTTGAGCGCAGATCCGAAAATGTTGTTGAACAGGAGGAGGCTGATGCACTTGAAAAGGATGCGTATATAATCTACCGTCATCTTCCGGGCAATAAGCTGAGTCTTAGGGATGTTCTTCTGTTTGGCGCAAGACTCGTATCTGCCAAAGACAAAGTCATATTCGTGCTAATGAGTATACTGACTGTTCTTGTCGGACTTGCAATGCCGTACCTTAACGAAAAACTTTACGATGAACTGATCCCGCTCGGAATGTTCGAACCGATATATCAGGTCGGTGTTGTCATATTTGTTGTAATGATAGGCAATATGTTCTTCAATCTCGTAAAGAACCTTGCAAGTTTTAGAGGCGTCAAGACAATGGAATACTCGATCGTTGCGGCGACATATGACAGGATATTCAAACTTCCGCAGCGTTTTATCGAACGGTTCGGAACGATAGAACTTGTTAACCGTGTCTCGTCTGTATCCGGGGTATTCTCGTCGACGGTGTCGACAGGAATAACAGCGGTTCTCGGATTTGTTCTGTCATGGTTTTACCTTTATAAGATGTTTGACAAGAGCAAGACACTTGCATGGCGCGGACTGATCATGGCACTCATCTCAGGCGTTGTAATGTATATCTTCGGTTATCTGCGCGTATCAAAAGAAAGAGAGAGACTTGTTGCGTCTACGAAAGCAAACGGCATGCTGTACCAGTTCCTGTCGGGAATACTCAAGGTCAAAGTTTCGGGCATGGAAAACAGGAGCCTATACGAATTCCAGAAGGCCAATGTCGAGTCTATGCGTTACGAGATGAGATCCACGAATATATCCAATGCCGGGGCGGTATTTTCCGCGATAATGTCCGTCGCATATTCGGGAATAATCTACTTTGTCGTCGTCAAGAAAAAACAGGAGCTTACCATAGGTGAATATACCGCATTTACGAGCGCATACGGGCTGTTTACGTCTGCCGTCTCGCAACTTGTCAATTTCTTTATTACCAGAGCCAATCTGACTCCCGTGATGGACCGAATAAGGCCGATCTTCGATGAGCCGACCGAGGTTTATGAACTGTCGCCGACAGCCAAGGCGCTTAAAGGCGAGATAAACATCGATCACCTTTCTTTTTCGTATGAAGAAGATGAACCGGAAGTTCTGACCGATATCAACATGCATATAAAGCCCGGTGAATTCATCGGTATAGTCGGGCCTTCCGGGTGCGGAAAATCAACCCTTTTAAAACTTCTTCTCGGCTTTGAGCAGGCGACGGCCGGAAACATTTTTTATGATAACCGTGATATAGAATCTCTTGAGAAGACCGAGATGCGCCGGCAGATGGGTGCTGTCTTGCAGGACGGACGTATGGTCGTAGGTAATATTTATACGAATATAACACTGTCGGCACCGGACCTTATGCCGTCCGAGGTTGAACCGCTTCTCGAGGAGGTCGGTCTTGCCGAAGATGTCGCAAAGATGCCGATGGGAATGTTCACATCAATCTCCGAAGGCGGTGGCACGGTATCGGGAGGGCAGCAGCAGAGGATACTTATCGCAAGGGCTCTTGCAAATGATCCGGTCATACTGTTCCTTGATGAGGCAACGAGCGCTCTCGACAACATCACCCAGCAGAAGGTGTGTGAGAACATGGCAAGACGTAACATGACAAGGATCATGATCGCACACCGCCTGTCCACGGTAAAAAACTGTGACAGGATATATGTTATGGATAGCGGATGTATAAAAGAGATCGGCAACTATGAAGAACTGATGGAGAAGAAGGGCTTGTTCTATGAACTTGTAAGGAGGCAGGAACTTGGAAACGTATAGATTTTTTGATCCGAAGGATATCAAAGATATATCTAATGTTAAGAGGATAATGGAGCATCAGGCGCTTATACCGGGATATGCAAAGGAATTTAACGAGCATCCCGAGGAAAAGCTTGCCGAGCTTGGGTTTGATTATACCCCGAGAGATATTTCTTTCGCACCAAATACGATAGAGAACAATGAGATCAAGATGCATCCGATGTATCCGGGAACTCCGGCTGAGAAATATGCCGATTTCATGGACAACAAGATAAAATACCGGAACACGATAAGGCAGGCGTGCGAGCCGGCAGATCAGGCGATGAAGAAGTGGCGTGCGCGTCAGATAGCAAGGTGTATGATACAGCTTGGTCCCAAATCAAATGCTCTTATACATGCTCCGTTTTCAATGGAACTTGCCGACGGATGTTCCGTGGGGTGTGATTTTTGTGCACTCGCTTCCGGCGGACTTAAATCCGTTTTCAGATATACACCCGAAAATGCGAAACTGTTCAATGATGTCATATACACCGCAAAAGAGATCATAGGTCCTGCTGCCGGGATGGGTACACTTTACTTCGGAAGTGAGCCTCTTGATAATCCGGATTACGAAAAGTTCAAGGAAGACTATACGAAGTGTTTCGGAACGATCCCACAGATCACAACGGCAAGATCCACGATGAACATCGAAAGGCTTCGTCCGCTCCTTCGAGAGATCAATGAAACACAGAAGAACATATACAGGTTCTCGATGCTGTCTGAAGATATGGTACATAAGATCTTCGATGCATTTGAACCGGAAGAGCTTATACTGACCGAACTGCTCCCCCAGTATGATGAGGCACCTTCGTCAGGCCTTATAAAGAGCGGAAGAAGAGCGGAGGATGACGAATACGAGGATACGATATCGTGCATGTCGGGATTTGTTGTAAACATGTCAAGGCGCGAGATAAAACTTACTACTCCCGTGTGGTCATCAAAAGAACATCCTACAGGTGAGGCGATACTCGAAGTTAAAAACTTTGAGGATGCGGATGAATTCAGAAACATACTTCTCGGGATGATAAGCGCTCATATGTCAAATATCATCGCTCCCGATGACATGATATGTATCGAAGACGGCCTGAATATAGATGTCAAAGAGGATACTATCGTCATCAATGCCGAGAAGGGTGTTCGTCTGAAGATGGAAACAAAAGGCAAACCGGAAATGTTCATAAGAGTATTCGATTCGCTGTCAAAAGGGTTCAGACTGAAGCGTGAAATCGTTGACGAGTTGTGCCATATGGAAGACGGCTCGATAGTTCCGGCGGAACTGATATACTACACCCTTAATAAATGGTGGGGGATGGGTCTTGTGAAAACAAAGAGTGGGAGACTGTGATATGACCGAACACGAATTGTCTCTTCTTAACAAAAATCTTAATGAAATGTCACCCGAGGATGGAAACCGGATCATGCAAAGGCTCGCGCATGCCAAGCGGGTCGTTGATATCACGAGCCTTATTCCGGGATCGGGAGAAGAGTATCTTGCAGATAAGCAGGCTTTTATCGATAAGTACGGGATCGCCTTAACATCTGAAGAGGTTGATTTTCTTATCGCACCGTCCGATCCTAAGGAAAAACTTGCGATAATATCGGATCCGAAGAGGGTTTTGCAGATGCCCGAGAGTTTCTTCCGTTACAGGCAGTTTATCGGGAACAAGATCGCTTTCAGGAATCTTATGATCGAAAAACTGTGCGTTCCCGAAAACGCCAAGATGAAGAAGTGGAGACAGAGACAGATACAGCGGTGTAACGGGGTGCTCGGGGGCCTTAATGAAGCGTTCGTTCACACGGTGATCACATACGAGCTCGCAACGGGATGTTCGGTCGGATGTCCGTTCTGCGGACTTGATGCGGGCCCGCTTCAGAAACTGTTCAGATATACTCCGGAAAACACAAAACTGTTTCGTGATGTACTTAAGGTATGTCATGAAGTTTTAGGTGATGCCGCAGGCCAGGGAATGATGTACTTTGCGACGGAACCGCTTGATAACCCGGATTACGAGAAGTTCGAGAATGATTTTTACGAAGAATTCCGATGCGTTCCTCAGATCACAACGGCTGTTCCCGACAGGGATATCGAAAGGACAAGGCGGCTTGTCGTAGAGCTGTCTGAAGGGCGTGGATTCATTCACAGATTCACGATAAGATCGGCCCGGATGGCCGAAGAGATACTGGATAAGTTCACACCGGAGGAGCTCGTCATGGTAGAACTCCTGCCGCAGTTTCCCGAGGCTCCGGCATTTGTTCCTTACGTAAAAGTGGGCAGGGAGACGGAGGATACTGCCACGCCCATTGCGGACGGGGATCCCGGAACGATATGCTGCGTTGACGGCTTCTGCATAAACTTTGCCGATAAGAGGTTCAAGCTTGTCAGTCCCACAAGGGTCAGTGACGTATATCCTAAAGGAATATATGAATCCGGCTGGATAGGTTTTGATGATGCGGATGATCTAAAAGAAAAACTTACGGATCATATCGATAATGAGCTTGAACAGGATATTCCGAAGGACAGGCCGCTGAAAATGTATGATCATCTGTCAGTCGGCAAATATAAGGGAAAAGACGCTATCATAAGCAGATACGGGGAGATAATCCCGATGGGCGAGCCGTATATGATAAAGGTTGCCGGCTTACTGAAAGAGGGGCAAAATACGCGTGAGCAGATAGTAAAGATCATTACCGCAGATAATGATGTCGCACCCGAGAACGTATTCTGGTATCTTAACCGTCTGTGGGACGGCGGATGCATAGTTGAGAAAATGTTTGAAAAATGAAAAAAAGTAGTTACAAACCGCGTAAATCATTATAAAATACTATATGGAGCTATTGATGATCAACAACAGGAGGTTGATATGGCAGAAAACTATGAACTTACCGAGCAGCAGAAAAAAGAATTACAGGAAGCTATAAATGATCAGATGAACCGTATGGGTGAGGTTTTCTCACAGTGCTGGGAATCCGATGAATTCAAGCAGGCATTCATCAAGGATCCCAAGGCGATCTTCAAAGAGTACGGTGTAAACTTCAATGAAGAAAAGGAATATGTTGTAATAGATTCACCTGCCAAGTCAATCGTTCATGTTCTTCCTCACGACGGTGTTAAGAGCGCAGTTGAGGGCTTTAATAATATCCTATACAAGAAGGTTGAAGATCTTGATGACAAGGACGGAAAGCAGATACTGCTTGACGGATGGAAGTATGAGATCTATCAGAATACTCCCGATAAGTTTTACATTGTCATTCCTCACAGCCCGGAAGATCTGTCGCCTGAAGAACTCGAGATGGTTAACGGCGGATGTTTCTTTGCCGTATTGATATTTGTGGCTGAAGTTGCAGCGATAGCAACGACAGCTGTTGCCGCAGCAGAAGCCGTTGCTCTTGCCGTTGTAGCCGCAGCGATCGTTGAGGCAGCCGCTGTAGCAACAACTGCAGTTGCGGTTGCTGAAGGATGGATGGTCGTACTGACTGTAACGATACTTGCGACAGCCAATAATGCGATCACAGGGTACTTTATCACAACGAACGCAGAGGCGATCAACCATGCTGCGAATGTTGTAACCCGCTGATAACGGAAGTTGGGAGTACAATGAAGGGGAATAATAAGGGGAATAATAACTCTATAAGTAAGGTAAAAGGGAGCAGCTTTATTTCGATGTTCCTTGTTGCCTGCACATTAATAACAGGGTCGCTGTCTTCATGCGGCCCTGTTTCTTTTGCAAATGATGAGTCGGTTACAGAAGTGTCAGCCGGTGATATCGTTGTGGAGTCTGAAGAGACTATGCCCGAATACTATGCAGGCGACGAAGGCGGAACGGTCATACCTACCGGAGTTCTGACTTCATACAGAATTGGTGTCACAACAAATGATCCGGAAGCCGGAGAAGTGGAGTATCAAACCGTGCCGTCAGAAGGCGGACAGACATTATATGCTAGTGCTGTCCCGAATGAAGGATTTGTGCTCGATCACTGGATGCTGAACGGAAATGTCGCAACGGATCTCGGAAGCGATACAGCCGTGGAGATTACCGATATCAATTCGGACATGGATCTTGTGGCGGTGTTTGCTACCGATACGCCAACAGACAGCGGGACTGTATTTAGAAGTCCGTCTCTTTTGGGAGGTCCGTTAAGATCCTCACCATCAGGGTCCGGACCTGATGGAGCATTTACTATCAGTACCGGTGTAATGACTCAGCAGAGCTACGGTTCTACTAGCTATGCACCGGTTGATGATGGAGGAACTGTGTCAGGAGGTTTGAATTCAGGAGAATCTACGCCGACTCAGATCAATGCTGTTGCAAAACCGGGATATGTATTTGATCATTGGGATATCACTATTACTTATCCTGATAAAAGTGTTACTGATAATTACATTGAATATTCTAATCCGGTAACGATATATCTGTACTTGGATGATAGCGGGAAAAACACTAAAAATGGTCATGCAAACTGTATAGCATATTTCAATATAAAAGATACGAAGATAAGCCTTGCCAGCATGGCACCGGATCAGCTTGCCGGAAAGGTCGAATATAACAGCAACCCCCTGAATGTCGGAGCTGCGCCTGTTTCTTATACGGCCGGAGGATCCATATCCGTCACAGCTCATGCCGGATATTACATTGACAGTGTAAGCTTCACGGATTCGGAAGGGGTATCGCATACATTCAGACCGAGCGGAAGCCGTCAGACAGGTTTTTCATTCAGTATTCCCGCTGAATTTTGTAAGGATGATATTTATCTTCATGCCGAGTTTACCAAAAGCAAGTATGTCATCAAGGTAATTGATGACCCGCCCTCGGGAGGGCGGACCCAGATTCAGGCTACAACTTCGGGAAACTTTTACGGACAGGCGGAAGTCAATCCCGGAGAGCAGGTTTATATCGTAGCAGATCCATATTCCAATTATGAATTCGACTGTTTTGTCCTTGCTGACGGCACCAGAGTATCGGGTCAGCCGAATGCAAGCCAGCCGGGTACATACCAGATTTGTATAAATAGTGCATACGCCGACATGACCATAACATCCAAATATAAAAGTACGGCGGATGTAACAGTTGCTGTTCAGAGATCACCCGAAGAAGGAGGAACGGTCAAGTATAACGGTGTGACCGCTGATACAAATCCAAAAGATTATACGTTTAGCCCCGGTACGGATTCGGGTTTCACTCTTGAAGCCACCCCGCATACAGGGTACAAATTCCTTAATTGGGAGGACAGTGCGGGTAATATCTTTAACAGTAAGCAGGTAAGAATAACGGGACTCACCGAGAACCGTACATATACAGCCGTATTTGTAAATGATGATGAAGAAGAGGAAAAAGGTCTTCGTGTTGTAGCTGAACCCGCAAGCGGCGGGCACGTGAGGAAGAAAGCAAGTGCCACAGCCGGAAAGGTCGATCTTACCGCATATCCTAACAGGGGATGGAAGTTTGTCGGCTGGAAGAAGGAAGGCGGAATCATATTCAGTAAGAAGACAAAAGTGACCGTCAATGATGAAAGCGTCACTTATGTAGGCTGCTTTGAGAAGGACAAGAATTACCGGCCTACTACCGATATAGTGGATGAACATTTCTATAATGAGAAACGAAGAGTCACGCATCCGAACTATACCGTCACAAGACAGACGATGGAGAACCTCGCATTTGTGTCGGTCTCATACGACAAGCTTAGAAATGCCAACGATCTTCCCGGCCTTCACGGATACGGTGCGGTAGCATCCGTTAAGAAGTATCTTGAAGGCAAGATCGCGGCATCCGATGTGGTGCTTGTGGGAGGAATACTTACTACAACAAGGGGTGAAGTGATCGGTACCGAGAATATCAAGGATATCGATACACTCATGAATTCCGCAAGGGATATCACTCTTAAAAAGTTCGGAAACAGGTATGATTCCGAGATAGTTGCTGCCGTTTATACGAATCCTCCGGAAGGATTTGACGGTCAGGTCCGTACGTATCTGTGGAGACAGACCGATACGCAGTATCAGGACAATGTATATGTTATGTACCGGGACAACGGCATGGACTACAAAGAGATGGCAGCTGTAGCAGATGAAGACGGTACCGTAAGGTTTACGCTTGAGGATGCCCTTGTTGGCACCGAATTCGCCCTTGTACGTGTCAGGATAGAAGATGACGAGTAAATGAAAGTATGTGCGTGCATATGTGAACTGAATCCGTTCCACAACGGTCACGAGTATCTGCTGCGTGAAGCAAGACGTATCACGCAGGCGGATTACATGATCGCCGTAATGAGCGGTGACTTTGTTCAGCGCGGTATACCTGCCATATGCGATAAGTATGCAAGATCTGCGCAGGCCCTTATGGGTGGCGCAGATCTTGTCATTGAACTGCCGGTTATGTATGCGACCGCATCCGCGGATTATTTCGCGGCAGGTGCTGTATCAGCCATAGTCAATCTCGGATGCGTCGACTATATCGTGTTCGGGTCCGAATGCGGAGACCTTAACCTGCTTCGCTCGTGCGCGGGACTTGCGGAAGAGAGAGATCCCGGACTTCACATACTCTCCCAGGGTGCGGATTCCGAAAAGACAAAGAATTATAGGATAACCCAGCTTCTTAAAGAGGGCATTTCATATGCAAAAGCATACGCTACCGTGACCGGCAATGAATTCGCATCAAACGACATGCTCGCTGTCAGATATTTAAAATCCCTTGAGATGCTTGATTCCGATATAGAACCCGTGTGCATTAAGAGAAAAGGCGGCAATTACCTTGATAAGAGCGATGGCGCGCAGTCCGCGATGGCGGTAAGGCAGAAGATCCTAAACCGCGAGGATTTTGCGCATCTTATACCGAAGTATGTTTACAGGAACCTCGAGAGTATTTATAAAAAAGCATTTCCGATATTTACGGATGATCTGTCGATACAGCTTTATACCGTAATATCACGCGTGATAGATGAAGAGGAAAACGACGGATGTCCCTTAAGCGCTTATATGGATGTTTCCGAAAACATTGCGGGACGCATCAGATCGAACATCGGAAAGTACAAGGACTATGAGAGCTTCGTCGGTCTCGTGCATTCCAAGGAATACACGAAGAGCCGGATATACCGGGCGCTTCTTCATATACTGCTTGATATAAGAAAGGATGATTACCCGTATGACCTTGAGGACTGTTCGGTTTCTTACGTGAGGATACTCGGTTTTCGAAAATCATCCGCCGCACTTTTATCCCAGGTCAAGGAGACATGTCTTGTGCCTGTCATAAGTAAGGCAGGCGATGCCGCATCGATACTTGATGACGATGAGCTGTATCTGTTTAACAAGGACATCAAGGCTGCAAATCTGTATGACATGGTTGCAACTTTCAAGTTCGGTAAAGACCCCGCACATGATTTTACAAGGGAAGTCGTTATCATATGATTAGCCCTTGTATGCCGTTCGCGGCAGGTTTATAATGTGCTATATATTTATATTTCCGGAGGGTTATCATGAATTTTATCGAGACTATCAAAGAACGTGCAAAACAGGACGTTAAGACTATAGTATTGCCGGAGAGCAATGACAGAAGATCGCTTCTTGCGGCACATAAGATACTGCAGGAAGGTATCGCG